>Ga0316224_1000698_pt1 | contig 43756 bp, 38 predicted proteins | sample TBH18013metaG_FD_206254 | JGI IMG/M metagenome (GOLD analysis project Ga0316224, IMG submission 206254) | Freshwater microbial communities from Trout Bog Lake, Wisconsin, USA - TBH18013 | ecosystem: Environmental > Aquatic > Freshwater > Lake > Hypolimnion/Profundal zone | place: USA: Wisconsin... | reverse complement strand
ATCTCAGTTACGTGTTTTAATTTTTCGTAACTGTCAGATTAAGTTTTGACTATTTCACTACATTATAACATTGAAAACGCCCTGCTCATTTGAGTGGGGCGTTTTTTCGTAGAGACGCAATGCTTTGCGTCTGGAAGATAGATTTAAAGGGCGCCAGTTCAAACTGTATTAGATCTTTTAACTGCCTAACTGCCATATTGCGGGAAATTAGTTTTGTAAAAGTAAAATTGTTTGAAAGCCCTAATACTCCAACTCAGTGCAATTAAAGCCCGCAGTTTGCAGTAATTGCTCTATATAACGGGGGGAGATATCGTTTGCCTCGATCCTTAAAATATTATCACAGTCTTCCAGGTCGAAGTTCCAGCCGGTTATAGCCGGAACAGCAGTTAACAATGGTTTTACCTCGCTAACCTGTTCGGGTTTTTCAACGCTTGTAGTAAATATCAGTATTTCCATATTGTGAGTAGTGAGATGTGAGTGGTGAGTAGTCAGAAGTGACTGGTGAGTAGCGAGGGTGTTGTTTTTTAATTTTCAACTCACCACTCACCACTAACCAACCCAATTATTCAGCTGTTTTTTCGGCGCCGGCATTATAGCTATCCCAATTGTGGCCGCCGCCCCATCTTCCATGGCCGCATTTCTGCATCATTTTTTCTTTAAATTTTTCTTTCTCTTCGGGCGTCATGTTTTTAAAACGCTCCTCCATACGGTGGCGCATCCATGGAGCGCCGCCCTTGTGCCCGCCCCGGCCAAAGCCAAACAGTATTTTGCATAAAATAAATATGCCGATAGCCTGCCAGAAAGTGATTACGCCTACGTGAAGTATAGCAGGTAGTAAATAGTTCCATAAACTCATCACCACAAAACCGGTGAGTGAAAGGAAGGCCGCAATCCCCAGGGGAATAAATATAAATCGTCCTTTATAAAAAAATGTTCTCATGCCTTTTAATTTTTAATATTCTGTTATTTCCTCATACAATTGACGCAGCCTTTTGCGCAGGTGCAGTACCGCATACCGCTTGCGCGATACCAGGGTTTGCACATTTTCGCCGGTGCGTTCGGCTATCTCTTTAAAAGGGATATCTTCAAGCTCCTGCCAGATAAAAACCTGCCTTTGTTCTTCGGGCAACTCGTCGAGCGCATTAACTAATTGCTCCCAAAATAAGTTGCGGAGGTACACGGTCTCGGGTGTTTTTGCTTCCCTCATCAGGATGTCTCTAAAGTCCGGTGCTTCATCGTCATCATCATCCGGCAGCATATCATCCAGCAGGGTTTCCGTCTTTTTTTTATGCTTATCAAGTATTTTATTGCGGGCGACACGGAACAGCCATGCACCTGTTTGTTCAATAGGTTCTGAATTGATGACCGAACTGAACTGGTACCATACATCCTGCAGGATGTCTTCAGCATCGGCGTCATTTTTCACCCTTCGCCTGATAAAGCCCAACAAATTTTTACCGTACGAGCCTATGGCTTGTATGATAGTGTTGTTTTTTTCTTCGGGCATTATAGCTGTGATCAATGTATTGTTATTTAAATATAAAGACGATTGTGTTTTTAAAACATTTTAATTTATTTTTAGAAAAAGTTCGGGAAGTCAGAAAGTCGGAAAGCCCGTAAGTCCGAAAGCTGCAATTTGGGGTTTTAATCTTAAAATCGCATTTCTTCAATGACTAATGACCCAATGACTAATGACCTATTGAACCATGAACTCAAAGATAGACGCAATCAATTATTATAACATCCTGGCTATGCTTATAGCTTCGGGCCTTGCCGTCATTGTTCCTTTCGAGCTCGTACTGCTATCGTATGCCATTCTTGGTCCTGCACACTACCTTACCGAAATAACCTGGCTTAAAGGCAGGCAATTCTTCATCCTGAAAAAGTACGACTATTTAATTATTATAGCCGTAATTGTTATTTCCCTGTTTTTTAAGTTACCCTATGCCAACCTTATTTTTTATGCCTTTGGCCTGTCATTCATACTTGTAGTAGTTAAGGGCAACATTAGCCGGGTACTTGCTTTTGTTTTGCTTGTAGCAGCCGGCTACTTTTTGCTTACAAATAACCTGTTGCGCACCATTTTTGGTTTGTATATGCCTACACTGATCCACGTGTATGTATTTACAGGTGCATTCATGCTATTTGGAGCCTTAAAAGACAAAATTGTTTCAGGATATGCTGCATTTATTGTGTTTTTAATTTGTCCGGTGCTTTTATGTATTTTATTTACCAGTTATCATAATACCACGGCCGCCTGGGCCGTAAGCAACTACGGGGATTTTGCCCGGATAAATACAACAACATTGCGCAACCAGTCTATAAATATCTATACCAACCAGGCCAGTATCATTGTAACAAGGCTTATCGCATTTGCTTATACTTACCATTATATCAACTGGTTCAGCAAAACACGCATCATAAACTGGCACCGGATCTCAATAACCAAAGCCATAATCATAGGGGTAATTTGGGTTGCATCTGTTACTTTATACTTTTACAACTATCGTATCGGTATCAAATGGCTTTTCCTGCTTAGCCTGGTGCATGTAATACTTGAGTTCCCGCTTAACCACCGATGCTTTATAGGTATTGGCCGGCAATTAAAAAGCAGGCTGATAGGGGTGGAGTGACTTAGTCATTGGTCATTAGTCATTAGTCATTGGGTTGGATCGGATAAGGTTGACCGGGTTCGGTTATGTTATTTATATTTGCGTTTGTAATATGACCAATGAAAATCGAAAGGCCTCACCCAACCCTCTCCAAAGGAGAGGACTTTTAAAAAAGAGCGCAGTTTAAGTCCTCTCCTTGCGCCACCGCTAAAGCTAAGGCGGCACGCGGTTGGAGAGGATTTAGGTGAGGCAAAATGACAAATGACAAATGACAAATGACAAATGACAAATGACGCGAAGCAAATGACTAAAACGAAATACAATACGAAACTTGCGGATAGAATACGCGAAGCATTAATGCATTTGCCGGATGTAGTGGAAAAAGAAATGTTCAGCGGTGTATGTTTTATGGTGAACGGAAAGATGTGTGTTTGCGTTAGCGGCGATGAATTGTTATGCCGTATTGGCGCTGAGCAGATGGAGAATAACCTCGATGCGAACGGCTGCCGCCAGATGATTATGGCGAGGAACAAACCGAGTAAAGATTTTGTGTATGTAAGTGAAGAAGGTTTTCTGCATCAAAAAGATTTTGATCGCTGGATTGAGCTTGCACTGGCTTTTAATCCCAAAGCCAAGGCTTCAAAAAAGAAATAATTAATGACTTAATACAATTACCCTATTTTTTCTACCTTCATACCCAACTCATTAAAACATAAGGATGAATACTCAAATTAAAAGAAGCAGGCGGTACATTGTTCGGGCGGCGGTAGTGCTGATTTGTTTTTTTGTTACGGTAAACGCAAAAGCCCAGGTTGCAACTGATAATGACCCGGCTGCGAAGGAGATCATCAGCGTTATGCAAAACTCGGCCGATGAATGGAATAAGGGTAATCTCGAAGCTTTTATGTCACTGTACGATCCTTCGGCAACCATGATGATGCCCACTGGTCCGGTTGGATTCGATGCCATAAGGGCTCTGTACGAAAAGAAATATTTCGACGGAAAAATGCCTAAACAAAATTTGCGCTACGGTGATATGGCGGTGCGGCATTTGGGGCGTAAATATGTGTTGCTAACCGGCTCTTTTACATTATATGGCAATAATTTACCCGAACGCTCAGGCAGGTATTCGCTGGTGCTTATACACACCAAAAACGGCTGGAAAATACTTCATGATCATTCGGGATGATTTTGGTTAGCCTAATTTTCGCGACATATTATAAATTAACTCCCTGATTGTTTAAGATGTTAAATAGCGCGAAGGGAAGTGCCTGCACATTTTCAACGCGCCGGTTCCGCAGAAACCGCGGCCTGGCCTAAATCGCCTGACGTATTTTGCCTGTCTTCCTTTTCTTTGATGTTTAGCAGATAGAGCATAATTACCACGTTTGCAATGATAAACAGGACCCGGATATTGCCCCAGTCGGAGAGTGTTTTGTTTAAAAAGATGTCGACACAAACTTCAGTAAGCATAAATCCGGCAGCAATGTAGCTGAGGGATATTTTGCTTAATTTTTCGATATACAACCTAATGCCTTGCATATTTTACTCCAATCCTAAAAGTTCCTTCTGTTTTATCTCAACCATACCCGATGTTTTATCCAGTTTCAGGTAAATGCTGACATGATAGAAATTATTGTCGTACAAATAAATATTGTTGCTGGCATCGGTCCCGCGGAACTTTAACTCAAGCCCGTATCTTTTAGCCTGGCTGATCATGTTGATGATGTTTTGGCCATCGGTAGAAGTGTATACAACAGTCCGTAATTTTGTTCCGTCATAAAGCTTGGTAAAGCTCCCAGTAATTATTTCTTCGGTATTGGGTTTGTTGGCGATATTTTTAAAATATTCAAGCTCCTGCCCGTTTTCATCTTCTGTATAGTCCTGCCTGAAGGACTTTCCCTGCAAAAGATTGTTATATACCTCGCCGTTTGAAAGACTGGTAAAATAAACCAGGTCGCCGAATTTTATGCTTTGGGCGTACATCCCCGATGAACAAAGAAGCAATATGAGTATTAAGGTAAGGTGTTTCTTCATGACGAATGAATTGTTGTACAAATATACTTTTTTAAAATTTAACTCAATTGCCTGGATGATAGGTTTTTTCAGCATGTTTTAGCACATCTTTTTTATAAAACAGCACATCCTTAAACTTACCTTCAATATACATGCCAGCCTGGTCAGTATAGTGTTTTGAGGCCGGATTAAACGATTCGCCACCAGTTTCTATGGTTTTTGCCTTAATACGGGTACCAAATTCCACAGCTGCTATGAAACTGTTGCCCGAATATCCATAGCGTTTTTTAGTATTAAAGGTTCGACTTTGAAACGATGGCAGCTGTCCGAAGGCCGATGATGTGAGTCCGGCAGGCAGGCTCGGCAAGCTGTCTTTAAAGGCTATGCCGTCTGCAGGGCGTTGATAACGGTTAATATCGCCCCATTGGATCTTCCAGTTACCATAGCGTTTCTTAAGGTCATTTAAAGCCTTCTGAAGGTTTTCCAGCAACAGGTTATTGCTGATTGTTAGCAACATGCCCTGTGTGCGCGATGTTTGATAGGTGCTTTCTTCCGCGGTTTTTGCCGGGTGTATATTCCTGAACATTAAAGTACCCCATTCAATGGCGATGGTGGATGCCACGGAATTGGCTGCTGTGCGTTTGTCCCATTGTTTTAAAATTTGTACAGGTTCTGCAAGCGCCTGTTTAATTGAATCAGGCGCGGAACTGTATGCTTCAAATAATTTGGGCAGCAGATCATCAAAAGCGGATAAGTAATGGTCGTAGCCTTTGTTGATCAGTTGGTCAAGTGTGATACTTTTTGCATTGCTCAGTAATTTAATAGCATTAACAGAGCGGTAGTTTTGACCGTCGGGCGCCATATAGGCCGGGTATTTTGTTTTATCGGGACTGCTTTCGCCGGATGATGCAAAAGGTGTTGAATTGCAGTTTTGAATCCAGCCTGTAGCGGGGTTGTAAACATGTACCAGCTCATTTAAATTATGCAGGCCCTGCCATTCTGTTGTAATGGTAGATCCGTCTACAGGCAGGGTCCAATCCAGTTTAGGGTCGCGTTTGGGCATAAAGTTACCATACCAGAAAGCGATATTCCCCTGGTCGTCGGCATAAACGGTATTGTTGGTGCCGTTGGAGCGCAGGTCCATCGCCTTTTTATATTCGGCAAAAGTATTGGCTTTGGTGATTAGCCACGATTCGAGCAAGGCATTGTACGAACGGTTATTGGCTTTAAGCGCCAGCCATTTACCATCACGGCTGCCCAGCACCGGACCATGATGGGTATAATAGCCTGTTATAATTTGCTGTTCGGTATGATCTCCTTTTTTAACATTGATCAGCAGTTTGCGGGTGGTAACAGGTTTAAGGGCCCCATTGTACTCGTAATACCATTGCCCGTCTTTTTTGCTCACCTTTTCGGCATACAGATCGCCAACATCGGCATTACTGCTGGTATGCATCCAGCCACAGTGGCGGTTAAATCCCTGGTAAACAAAAAACTGCCCCCAGGTAACCGCCCCGTAAACATCAAGCCCTTCATCACTTACCATTTGAACCTCGCTACGGAAATAAAAAGGTACATGCGGATTTATATACAACAGCGCATGCCCGCTTTTTGACTTTGAAGGCGCTATTGCAAAACCGTTTGAGCCGGTTTCGCGGTCGTCAGCAGCAGGTTGGTAAACTGCGCCCAGTTTTTCGCCCCCAGGGCCGTAAAAATCATGGGTTTCACTCAGGTTTATACCACCGGTTACCGTTGCCGAAACACTGCCATCGGTGAACATAAGGGCATACCAGGGCTCAAAGTGTTTAAATACCGCCGGCTTTACTTCCAGGTGTTTATACAGGTAATAGTTTATGCCGCCTGCAAAAGCATCCAGCAGTTTTTTAAACCAGGGAGGGCTTGTTTTATAGTCCTTTATGGCATCAGCGGTATCGGCTATCAATTGCAATTGCACATCGGTGTACAAAGTTTTTTCTCCGTCAACTTCGGCTTGTTTCCCTAACTGGTATAAATAATTTTGTTCAATACCTTTAAAATTGTCTTCACATTCCGCGTACATCAGCCCGAAGACCGCATCAGCATCTGTTTTGCCATAAATATGGGGCACTCCCCAATTATCGCGGATTATTGTTACCGCCCTTGCTTCATGCGCAAACTTTTCTACCTCATTTAGCGTTTGTTTTTGTGCAGAAACACAAAAATGGGAGAACATCAGCCCGTAAAACAACAATTTTGATATAGTAACAACAGTTTTACTGAATAATTGAAAATGAAAATGAGGATATAATGCCATTTTTTTAAATAAATTCTAAATTTGCAGACTTGTATATAATATTACTTGCTAATGTCCGTTACCAATAAGTTAACATCTAAGATAGTTGAAATTAATTATCGGGGTGTAACTTTGTAGCGACAAAGAATTGAAATTTCATTTATTGGTCGTAGGCTCAATAGATCTGAATAAAGAGCTTGGATGCGCATTAAACATGTTATCTGAGATTTAGTTGATCAACATTGTTTGATTATGGTGTTGTATGCGTTCCGGGGTGAGATACGGAACGCATTTTTTTATTCCGGGAACGTTCCCGGAGGGCTTTTTATACTTAGCAATCCCTTTCTGATCTGTTCCTTTTCCCAGCTTCCTGTCCCTGGAAAATTTTGTAATTAAAATAAACATTTCATGCGTTTATGTTATTAACTTAGTATAAAAACCGTAGCTATGAAATATGCATTTATTATTGGCTCAAACGCTTTTGTAGTTCCCAGCGGACGCGTAAACTATTCGGGCCATCAGGGGGAAGTTGAATTTTTAAGGATCAATTCCATTTATCATGACCTGCCACCAGATGTCAGGGAACCAGTCCTGGAGATCAACCTTAATATTGAGGACACTGAGGGTAACCCGGTATGCCTGGCAGCTAATAAATTGGTATCGGATGCCCCCTGTATTGTTAAAATTGAGCGCGACAACATACAGGTGTTAAAACAGGATGGAACGCTGATTATACAAGTCCATCAGCTGGATGATGAAACAGCAATGAGCCTTGAGCATTATATCGTCGCCGAGCTGGAAGTGAACACCCCGGTTGTGGTTATCCGGATTACGGGTGATTTCAAACTTGGAGACCTTCATATCAGCGCCGAAAACGAAAAGCTATTTGTAAATAATATAGGTTACGCTAACTCAGCGCTGGCGGGTAATAAACATTTGGAATTTACCGCAGCAGGGGTGATGTTGTAGGTTCTGGTCGATGGTCCATGGTCGATAGTCCATGGCTTAATTCATTGAAGCTGCCATGGACCATGGACTATCGACCATGGACTTTCTCCCCATACCGCGCCATTACCAATAACACCATCCGGTTATAGGTTGCCAGGCCGTGTGGCTGGTTGTTTACTTTAAGGTATTTATCGTAAAAGATGCTGCTCAATATTCCCGCCTTCGATTGAAAAGACATCCAGTACAACCGTTCGGCTTTAAAATCATTGTGGACGGCTGCTGATACGCGCAATTTTAATTCATTGTTTGCTGTAGTATCGCGGTAACGAAGAGCGGGCATAAACTCTTCTATGGCCAGGTGATAGGCAGAATAACGCAATAAACGGTCATGGGACCCAATTCCCGCAAGGAAGCCTGCGAAATCGGCCTCATCCTCGGCGCCAAAACCAATTTGGTGTGATAATTCGTGACAAGCAGTCACCGGCCTTTCAATAATCGGCATCTGGTAGTTCATCTGCGCCTCGCCTGTAAATGGATTATAATAACCCGAAGTACCGATATAGTTAAGTAATGGCGTTAAAATGGAGGACTTAATCCCCGGATCATACGTGCGAAAATTAACGGAATCTACTGACAGTTTACTAATCGCCCGGAGTGCAGTTTTGTAAATGTCGCCATTACTTTGGGATAAGTCGGCATTTGTTAGCCTGGCGCGGCAGGCATTCGCGCTGTCGATAAGGATAGCCGTAACTGCTTTGAGATTACTTGTTGTATAATTGGTGTCACGCAGGTTGAGACGTTCTCCGGCAGATGGCCTGAAATAATTCATCCCCCAAAAAAGATAAAAAATAAGTATAGCAACTTGCACCCCGATCACTAACCCCATCAAAAAAAAGCCTGCCTGTTTAAATTGTTTTTTTACGGAAAGCTTAATAAGGCGATAAAGCGCATAAGTTAAAAAGCAAATAACTGCTATATAAAGTACATCGCCAACACTAAAGGGGAACAGGTTGAAAACCGGGTGAAGTATGTGACAGATAATGGGGTAAAGCCCTTCGGAATAATAGCGTTCAATGAACCGGGGATGATCAGCAAGCATCATCAGTAAAAAAATAGCTGCGGCAAGTGCTATAATTACAATGGCCCTTACTTTTAGTTTTTTGCTGACGAAGATATTTAACATTTCGTGGTAAATATAGTGCTTATTTAAGCCCACAAAATAATGCTTTATTATGCACGGTACGGAAAAAGCATTAAAAAAAGCCTCCCCGGAATAGGGAGGCTTGAAATAATTTTAAAAAGTTTGAAATGTTTTATTTTATTGAAACAGGTACGCTCGTTGTTTCCCAGTTCATGCTAAAGCCGCTATCGGTGATCAGGTAAACCAATCTTTCCTGCAAAGGGATCACTTTCGTACTTACTGTAACCCGTAGCTGGTCTTTACTTTGGTCATACTTAAATGCACCCCATTGTTTGGCAGTTTTGTTGAAGATCACTGTCCATGAGCCATTTTCCTGAGGGATTACAAAAAAGGCGTAAGTGCCTGCTGGCAGGGGCTGGCCTTCAACCGAAATGTCTTTATCTGTGGTAAAGGTGGTAGCCTCGTTGGCTCCCGCCCTGTAAACCTTTGCCCAGGGCTCAAGTCCGCCAAATATCTTACGGTTTCTTACTGAGGGACTGCCATACCATATTTTAATATTGGCTCCCGCAACTGTGCCACTTACGCTATCGCGTGGACTGGCAGGCGCTTTGCCGATACCTTGTCCAAAAGCCACAGATGATAATAAAATGGCACATACAAAAAATGATAGCGCCTTAATTTGAAATAATGTTTTCATAATGCTGTTTAATTGGTTGTAATTTATTTGATAAAGATAAACTGAATACGGGATTTTCTTAATTAGACTTTCATAATATCTCATTCGTTACAATTCGTTTACAATTCTTTGTAGCGTTTCAAATTAATGAAACTAATAAGGCGGTTTAATGTTCTACAGGAGAATCATATTGCAGTTAGGAATTGATCGAAAGGTTAAACAATTGTTGTGATTTGGGCCTCATGTTTTACGACATGGTTTTTTTTGCGCCGTTTTATTCGTTTGATTACTGCCGGGCCGATTTGCCGCGATATTTAAGCGCATAAGTTTATATTTGCCTGCACTTATTATTTTAAATGGAAGCCCTTATTAAATGAAGGATACAAATAAGACGTTTTACCTTTTCTTTTTTGTACTTGCCCTTGCAGTTAATTTTGCCGGAATAAACACCCGCTTCTTTACAGATGACCCTGGTTTGTATGCTTCCATTGCTAAAAACCTGCTTTATAAAAAAGAGCTTTTTGAGTTATTTACCTATAATAAAGACTGGCTCGATAAACCGCATTTTCCCTTTTGGGCCATTTTGCTAAGCTTCAAACTTTTTGGAATTAGTGTTTGGGCCTACCGCTTACCAGCGTTGCTTTTTTTTATGATCAGCCTGGTTTACACATATCTTTTTACAAAGAAATTTTACGGCTGGGAAATAGCCGCTGCCGCTGTATTGATTTTGCTGACCGCCCTCAATACCATACTTTCCAATACCGATGTAAGGGCCGAACCTTATTTGATGGGATTGATTATAGGCAGTATCTATCATATCGCCTGCCTGGAAGAACGCTTCAGCTATAAAGATCTGCTGGTGGCAGCATTGCTAACCGCCTTTGCTATAATGACCAAGGGTATATTTGTTATCACAGCCATTTATGGCAGTCTGCTGGGGCAATTGTTATTTCAAAAAAAGTTAAGACACTTGTTTCAATTGAAGTGGCTTTGGCTGCTTGTGCTTACCTTTATTTTGACCCTGCCCGAGTTTTATGCACTATACCTGCAGTTTGACCTGCACCCGGAAAAAACCGTATTTGGCAGGCAGCATGTTTCGGGGATAAAATGGTTTTTGTGGGACAGCCAGTTTGGTCGCTTTGTAAATAACGGGCCAATAAGCCGCAAAACATCCGGCAGTATATTTTTTTATTTTCACACTTTGCTTTGGGCATTTGCGCCCTGGTGCCTGCTGTTTTTTTATGCAGTGGGTAAAAATATAAAGGCGTTATATCATCGTAAAGAAGCGGTTGAATATTACGCGCTTAGCGGGGGGCTTTTATTGCTGGCACTTTTTTCATTGTCCAGGTTTCAGCTTCCGTTTTATACCAATGCGGTTTTTCCGTTATTTGCCATCGTCACTGCACCCTTTTGTTTTGCAGTTTTGAGCAAATTCGGAACCAAATTCAGATTGATAGGGCAGGGGCTGTTTGTGATCTTGCTGCCGGCAGTGGTGCTATTGGTCAACTTTATTTTACAACCAATTAATGAAAGTTTTTTTGTTACCGGAATAATCCTGTTTGGCCTGATTGCCGCCTTGGTTTTTATTAAGATAAAAGACTCAACAAGGAAGGTTTTCTTTTTGACCTGTACCGCCGCTATGTTTGTTGGGTTTTATGTTAATACAGTTTTTTACGATGAAATTATACCCTATAAAGGACAAATAGCTGCAGCCGGATATGTAAATCAATCGATTCCCGGTAACGCTCATTTATATGCTTTAAATGCTGAGAACAATATTTTTCAGTTTTATTGCAGCAGGCCCGTTGATTTGGTTCCGATTGAGCAGTACAAAAGTTTTAAACCTGCCGGGGCTGCTGTTTTTTACGTTAATCAGGTGTCGATGGATTATCTCATTCAAACCCATGCCGGTTTCAGGGTCATCAGATCATTTGTTGACTATCCAAAGGAGAACCTGCTTCCGGCATTCATCAACAAAAACACAAGGATCAATACACTCGGACAGGTGTATCTGGTAACAAAACCATAAGAGCCAATTTTGTAACATCTCTGTGGTTTGCCGGTATCTTCAGAATTATCTCAAATTATGGTAATACTTTTATAAATATTTGAAAACGAAATTCTATGGTGAAGTCTGTACTGTTTTGCGCCCTGTTTTTAATTGCATTTACAAGCCTGAAGGCACAGGATAATTACGAGATCCAGGTTTATGGTGCCGAACTGGTAGACCCTGGACGTACCATGGTTGAGCTGCACAGCAATTTTACTTCGGATGGCAGCAAAACTATTGTCGACGGCATGTTACCCACTAATAATGTGGAGCATGAAACCATAGAAATAACACATGGCTGGACACCATGGTTTGAAACAGGTTTCTACTTTTTTAACAGCATCGGCAGCGACGGCCGCACGGCTTACGTAGGCTCGCATATTCGCCCCCGGTTTACCGCACCCGAAAGCTGGAAATGGCCTGTTGGCGTAAGTTTATCGCTGGAGTTTGGCTTTCAGAAGGCAGCCTTTTCACCTAACACGGCGACTCTTGAGATCAGGCCGATAGTGGATAAAAAATGGGGCAAAAATTATTTTGCCATTAACCCTACACTCGACCAAAGTTTTAAGGGTCCCGATGCTAACCGCGGGATGATATTTTCGCCAAATGTAAAATGGAGTTATGATGTAACCAAAGTTATTGCTTTAGGATTGGAGTATTACGGCAGTACCGGCCCATTTTTTCATTACGACCCTTACCAACTGCAACAGCACCAATTATTTATTGCAACCGACCTTAATTTCGATCCGAATTGGGAAGTTAATGCCGGTTACGGCCTTGGATTCACCAACAGTACCGACAAGGGGATCTTTAAGCTGATTTTAGGCAGAAGGTTTTAAGAAGCCTGTTGCGAAGGGTATGAGCACTTATTCCACTTTGTAATGGATTACCTGCCTGCCCAAATTGCCTTTGCTATCAATTCCTTCAATTACTATTCTGTAGGTCCCTTTGCCGTCGGCATTATAATAATTAAATGAGGCGTTGCCATTTTTATCGGTTTCCAGTTCGGGTTTCCAATAAATGGTTGAGCGAAGGTCCGGCTGTCCGGCTGCTGATGCCGTGCTTTCGTATTTTGGCGAATAAAATTCCCTTGCCTTATAAAATCCAATCGGGCTGATTTGTACAACGCCATTAGCAGTAATATCACCGCCATCTTTTCCACGTTTTGTAGTAACAATAAGTACACCTCCAATACCCTCAGCTCCGTATGCGCTGGCGTTCTCATTTTTTAAAAGTTCAACAGTTTCAACATCTGTGGTTTGTATACTATTCAAATCACTCACGCCGGCACTTTTTACGCCATCAATAATAAGTAACAATTCAGTGCTTTTGGGGTTTGCAAAGGTGGCATGTAAATTTTGCCTTAAATAAGCTGCGGAATCACCATAAAACACAACGCCATTCAGCAAAACAGCCAATTTGTTTAATAGTACGCCATCCCCTAAGTCTTTACTATGAAGAACCTGGTCGGCATTGCCGGCTCCTGCCAGGCTTTCAGTTTTGTAAAGCGGCTTTTCATTATCAGCTAAGTTTTTTGTTTTATCTATTTGTACTTGTCGCTGCATAGCAATTGCAAGCGAATCCAGATTGGTGTAATCATGGGGCCAGGTTGCGGCATTTGTCAAAGGTTCGTGCTGCTCTTTATCAAAAATAATTTTCGTGTTATTTTTATTCTTTTCACTACCCGCCCTTACCATAAAACTGGCGCCGTCTATAAAATCAAGCCCTGTAAAATTAAATCTGCCAGCACTGTCAGTCACCTGGTTCAAAATAGGGCCGCCCTGTAGCGAAACCACGGTAACTTTTTCTTTGATGATCGGCTTCCCCGTTAAACCGGTAACAAGGCCGCCTATTTGAAGGCTGCTTTCCGGCTTTGCGATAAACGGCGGGTATTTATCATCCAGTAATTGTTTCCAAACAAATCGGCGGAATCCCTGGGTAAGCATTAAAACGTCAAGATTGGCGCTTGTTTCCACATTTGTGTGCGCGAAATAGTAATTGGGTTGTTCAATATAACCCTTCACATCTGAATTGAGGAGCAACCAGGACAAGATCGTATTTTCTTTATTTTCATCCACCTGTACTTTTGTTTCATTGATCACAGCCACTGAAAAATGCCCCCTAACCAAACTGTCGTCTTTGTTTTTTGAAGTGAGACTCACCGCTACCTTTTCGCGCGGACCAAAGGTTGCCTTGGTGGTATTTACGGAAAGTTTCAATAGATCGGGCCGGTTGATGAATACCAGTCGCTCGCATAATGGCACCCCTTCCGGCGAAAATAAAGTGAACTGGACCACACCGGTGCGAAACTGGCTTTTCTTTAAATCTGTAGCAAATAAGGGGCTGCCTAATTTAATGCGCCCCTTTGAAACTGCCACCCCCGAATTAATAACAACGCTTAGTTCCTTATTTTGATTTTCGTCGAAATAAGACCTGTTGCAGCTTACTGCTAATTTCAAAACATCCGGGTCATCATTATCCAATGCCATTGTTATTCCTTTTGGTTCAGCTGCCGGCAGATCAGAGGTGCTTTGGGTTCCATCGGCAAACGTTAACTGGGCTTTATAGGCTTTTCCGTCTTCCGGCTGCAGGTTAAAAAAGCCCATTCCAAGGTGTGTCGAATTGAATGTTGCTACTGTTTTCCCGGCATCGTCGAGGACAAGACCTTTAACGTTTAAGCCCAAACCATCCGCGCCGATGGCTTTAAAGGCCAATTTGGAACTTACCCCGTTTATAAGGTTTCCGCCTTCGGGGAAAAACTGTATTGCAGGTTTGTTTGTATTTTGTACTATAGTGCTGGTGGCGACATTATTTCCGTTAGGGGCGCCAACGGGAATTGTTTGTTCAAAAATGTCTGTGAGGCCTGCATCCCTCATCAGCCGGGTATATGCCCTGATCCTGTAATAACCTTTTGGCAATGAAGCAGGCAGTGTAAAATCCCCCCAGCTTACTCCGTCTTTCATCGGCAACTTTAAGGAACGTAAGATATTATTTTGTGGATTTAAAAGGTCGACATTAAGGATCCCGCTCTGGCTCGAAAGTTCATGCTGTTCCCCAAAAGTTACGTATGCCTTGAAATAAACTGTATCACCCGCTACATAATAGGGCCTGTCAAAATGCAGGTAAGCTTTTTCGATAACGCTGCCAGCATAAAAAGATTTTAACTTAGCAACAACACCAACTGAGGCATTAGTGCTGTTTTGACAGAAGGCAGACATATAAAATGCCAGTAAAAATATTAGGGCAAAAAATAGCTTTCTCATGAGCGGGGATAATCGGGTAAACGCAATGTACAAAAACGAAATCTTAACAGACATTCCTATCCTAATATATTTTTACTCCACTTTATACCTTAACACCTGCCGGCCTAAATTTCCCCAACTATCAATACCTTCAATTACCACCCGGTATGTTCCGGTACCATCAGCATTAAAATAATCCAATGAGGCATTGCCGTCTTTATCGGTCATTATTTCCGGCCTCCAGTAAATAGTTGAGCGAAAATCACGTTGTTTACTGGCAAGTTCGGTATGGTCATATTTTGGCGAATAAAATTCACGTGCTTTATAAAATCCCCTTGGCGTGATAGGTAAAACGCCGATAGAGGCAATATCTTTTGCTTTCGTTCCTCCGCCTTGTTTAGTGGTAATAACCAGCACACCACCCCCGCCACCTATTCCATAAATACTGGTACTGGCATATTTTAATACTTCTATTGTTTCAACCTGAGTTGAGACGATTTGATTAATGTCAAATCCTTTGCTGTTTTCTGCACCATCAACAATAACTAACATTGGGGCTGGCGGGTTGCGGCCCATACCAGAATGTAGGTTTATTGTTAAATAAGGGACTGCACTTCCATTAGATGCCCCTACAAACGTAACGCCATGCAATCTCCCATCCAAACTTGTAGAGAGTTGCCCTCCAATTTGTTCAATTTCGTCAGCATGCATCACCTGATCAGCATTACCTGCCCCAGCCAGGCTTTGCGTTTTGTATTGGTCATCCAATTTTACATCCCTTATCTTCACTTCCTTTAACATGATCCCTTTGCCGCGGCCATAATTTATAAACTCATTTCTCTCCTTTTTTGTGTTTTCAAGATATACCGCCATAGCAGTATCCGAAACTGAGTGTGCATACGGCAATTGATTTGCAGCGTTTACTGTTACAGGCTTATCAGTAAAATAAGTGATCTTTGTAGAGTTTTTGTTTCTTGCATTTACCGCGCTTAATACAAAATGAGTGGTATCGGCAAAAACAAGGTTTGTAAAATGAAACAGGCCTTTTTCATCAGAAGCAGTGCTCAGCAAGGGACCGCCCTTTGTTGGAAGTAGTGTAACCGTTCCGTTTGCTATTGGTGTGCCGGATAGGTTTTTTATCATGCCGCTGATTTCAAGTCCTTTTTCGGGCTGATATGTTAAGGTTGTGGAATTGCTGTCAAGCACCTGTTTCCATTCGAAACGACGGTAACCCTGGGTGAGCATCAGGACATCAAGGGTTTTTCGGGCTTTGGTACTGGTATCGGCAAAATAATAATTGGGCTGTTCCACATAACCTTTCAGATCAGACGTGAGCAGCAGGTTATTTACTATCGTACTTTCGTTGTTTTCGTCAACCGGTACTTTGCTTTCGTCGGTTACCGACACTGAAAAATGACCGGCTACCGGATCGCCGGCCCGGTTAAGTACATTCAGCTTTATGTTTACTTTTTCTCTTTTGCCATAAACGGCTTTATCACTTACAGCAGCCAGGTTGAGCTGGTCGAAATTTTGAACAAAGAATAATCGTTCGCAAAGGGGCTCGCCGGTTGGAGAAAATAGGGTTACCGTGGCTATGCCTGAAGCAAGATGCCTTTTTAGTATTTCGAGGGAGACAGAGGCGCTGTCGAGGGTCCGCACAATGCTTGTTGCAACACCACCTGAATGGATGATTAAAGTATAATCCTTGTTTTTGTTTTCTTTATAATAAGCACTGTTTGTCAATACCTTTACCGATGCATCGGGCAAATTATCATTATTGACTGTTAAAACTATGCCTTTTGGCTCAGGCGCCGGTAAATCAATTATGTTTTTTGTCCCGTCAGCATAAGTAAGTTGCGCCTGATAGCTTCTTCCATCTTCGGGTTTCAGAAAAAAATAGCCCATTCCCAAATGGATGGATTCAAATTCGGTTATTTTGTTATTCTTATTGTCAACTATCTTTCCTTTTACATTTATGCCCTGCCCGTTTGTACCGATGGCTTTAAAAGCGACTTTTGAGCGAATCCCCGTTACCAGGCTGCCCCCTTCCGGCAGAAACCGGATATCGGCTTTATTGTTTTGCATCTGAACCGGCCGTTTTACATTGCTCCCAGGTATCGGAGTGCCTTTTATTGAGCCAACAGTAAACGGCTGGTCAAAATAACTGCTGGCACTATCAATACGCATCAATTTTGTATAGGCCCTCACCCGGTAATTCCCGTTTGGCAACGAATCGGGCAGTGCAAAATCACCCCAGGCTAAACCGCTATCCAATTGTAAATTTATGGATTGGTCAATTTCATTTTTTGAATTTATCAGATCGACATGCAATACGCCGCTTAAGTTTGAAAGCTCATGCCGCTCACCCCGGGTTACGTATGCTTTAAAGTAAATGGTATCGCCTGCTGCATAATATGGTTTGTCAAAATGCAGATAGGCCCGTTCCGGGTTTTGTACTTTTTTGAATCTGCTTAATTTTGAAAAAATATTGTTTGCCAAAACACTGTCCTGAACGATGTTTTCATTGGCAGGTGGATCATAATCAACCGGCAAAAGCTCTGCTATACGGTTCCTTCCCCAAACGCCGCTTACGATGATGCTGTTGGGATTTGTAATTCCGCCATTTCTATCAAAAAAGGCAAATGGACTGTCAAAGTTTACACGGGTATTTTCTTTGTTTCGGAGGTCTGATAAATAGGTTCCATTAAAGTTCAAACTAAAATTCTGGCCTTTGTTATAAGAGATATAAATCGCATCTGTAAGGTTTCCCGGTCCGAAAGCGAATAAACCGTATTGGTTGGTAGGTCTTATTATACTATCTTTTTTTAGCGGCGAGCGATTTAGCCATTCAAGCATTTTTGGCAGTTTTGCCTTCTTGTTCCAATAGGATAAGGAATCCCGGTGGTTTGCCGCATCTGATTTTTTGTAATAATTAATCTTTGCATTAATTAAACTATCATCCGGCCGTGCGGGGTTGGCATAAACCCTTAGCCGCAGCGCTCTGAAGCCCTCCTGGTCAATGCGGTTATTAAGCGCCGAACGTAAAAAATGCATGACAGAACCTTCATAAACTTCCAGTCTATGGTTTTTCCAGCGTTTTTCCTGCGAGGGCGTTCCTTTCATTTCGTCGAGCAAAGCCGAGCCCTCATAATTCAGATGATATTTTGCTGCGGGCCCATTATTTAGGCTAAACGCTGTTAACAGGTATTTTATCCGGTATCCCAGCGCCTGGTTTTCAATTTCTATAAAGTCAGTTGATGATGCTGTGAGGATTTTGGTTGTTTCGTCATAGTCCAGGTCGATTATTTCGGGATTAATAATTTTACAATCTAAGGCAAATACAGAGGTGCCTAAGAATTCTTCCTTAAACCAATCCAGGTATCGTTCCCTGTTTGCATTTGTTACCGGTTTTATTTTTACTTCATTTAAAAGTATGATTTTTGGGCTTATTTTTATCGTTTGAAGCGCGATGTTTTTGTCTTCAATCTGTATGGTTTGATGGTAGTTTTCAAAACCCACAATTGAAACTATCAGTTCGTACTTGCCAGGTTTTACTTCGGTTAATGTAAAGGAACCACTATGGCCGGTTTTGTCGCCGATTGAAGAATTGTTTAAAAAAACATTGACGTTAGGTACGGGCCGGCTATCGTCCTGGTTTATGACCCTGCCGGATATGGTGAATTGTGCAAAACAACCCAGGGGGAGTAAAGTGATGAAAATAATGAGTTTTTTGAACATGATCATACAAATAAAGGACATAGGTTAGGTGAAAAGCGCCAACACCCGTCAGCGCTTTTCTGCATAGAATCAAATAATCAAAGTATCCTCAATAAATACTTTAAGTCATTTTGCTGGTAACTCCTTCAACACAATTCATCACTACTCTACTTTATAGCTAAATACCTGGCGGCCCAAATTGCCTTTTCCATCCATGCCCTCAACTACTACCCTGTAGGTTCCGGTACCATCGGCATTGAAGAAATTAAATACCGCATTGCCATCTGAATCGGTTGTAACATCGGGCTTCCAGAAGACAGTGGTGCGCTGATCGGGAATGTTTTTTACGGTTTCGGCGGCATCATACCTTGGCGAATAAAACTCCCTTGCCTTGTAAAAGCCTTTTGGCTCGACCGAAAAAATACCGGGCGACATTTCTTTGGTAATCATTTCATTTTTTTCTGTGCCTTGCCTGGTATTGATTATAAATACACCAGCCCCTCCCTGCACGCCGTAAATAGATCCACTGGGGCCTTTTAAAATTTCAACATTATCAACAGAGCCCGGATTATAAGTATCAATAAGGTAACCCGAGCCCATATTTGTTCCATCAACAATTACCAGCATAGGTTCCATACCCTCACCGGCACCAGAAACGATTTTACTGCTGTTTAAATAAGCGACACCATGGTAGAATTGGACGCCAATGGCAAGGCCATTTAGGCCGTTTGTCATTGAAGACGCATTTTTAAATTGGTCTCCCATTATCACCTGGTCAGCATGCCCCGGGCCGGCTAAATTGGATGATCTGTAGTTGTCCTTGCTTTTAACACCTGTGATTTGATCCTCTTTCAATACAACGTTTGAAGATATCTTGCCTGCAGTAAATACTGTTCGCACCTGATTATTTTTAAACGATGCAAGAATATCAGCATTATTATTGTATTTTGAGTTGATCTGATCTCCGGGATCAACTGCTGGTCCGGCAGCAGCAACGTCAAACGTAAGCACCCCTTTTTTGCCTGACGATTGGGTTTTTAAAATGAAACGTGTTCCGGTTTCAAATACAAGGTTTACAAAACGGAATTTCCCTTGTCCATCTGTAACTGCGTTTAGAACCGGCCCGCCAGCCTCGGCGAATAAGGTAATACCGCAACCCGCTATCGGTTCGCCTGTTTTTGTTTTTAAGGTACCGGTTATGTCAATCGTTTTTTCGGGATTGTAGGCAATCTTTGTTGTGTCGGCATTACTATGCAGCAACTCCTTCCATACAAAACGGCGGTAGCCCTGGGTAAGCATCAGCGCATCAAGATTTGCCCGCGTTTCTTTATTTACGTTTGAAAAATAATAATTCGGTTTTTCTACATAGCCCTTTGCTTCGGAGCTTAATAAAAGGTAGGATAGAATGGTGTTTTCACTGTTTTCATCAACAAGGATCTTGCTTTCGTCGATCACAGATACTGAAAAAGATCCGTTAACCGGGTTGCCGTCTTTGTTTTTCGCATTGAAACTTAGCTGAACGTTTTCACGTTTTGCAAATAAAGGCTTATTACTGGATAACGAAAGATTTAGCTGATCGGGGTTTTGAATAAAAGAAAGACGCTCGTTAAGCGGTTCGCCGTTCTCCGATAACAACGTTACCTGCAAAACCCCTGTAGGAAAAGTATTCGCCGGTAAATCAAGACCGAGTACCTCGCCATCCAGTTTCGGGGTATACCGTTTCAAGGCGCCGGCGTAGTAAACGAGTAAATTTAGTTGCTTATCCTTGTTCTCTTTATAATAATCGCGGTTAGCCCTGATCTCGATTGCGATCTTGGAAGGATCATTTGTATTGACTGATAATGTGATCCCTTTTGCTTCGGCTGCAGGCAGGTTAATTGTGCTTTGCGACCCATCGGCAAAAGTTACTTTTGCTTTGTAAGTGCGGCCGGCTTCGGGGATAAAACTAAATACACCCATGCCCAGGTGGGGCGATGCTATTTTTGCAACCTCTTTGTTTTCATTGTCAACAACAACACCATTTACATTTATACCTAAACCATCCGGGCCAATGGCTTTATATGCAACTTTCGAAGGAATATCAGTTACAAGATTGCCGCCTTCGGGGAAAAACGTCAGACTGGGTGGTGTGCCTTGTTTTATCGCTTCGGAGACCCTGTCTAAATTGTTTATTGAACTTACCGATATATATTGATCAAAAAAATAAGGGTGCTTGTCAGTCCGCATCCATGCAGTATAGGCCCTTACCCTGTAACTTCCTTTTGGCAAAGTGTCGGGCAAGGCAAAATCCCCCCAGCCAGCCCCTTTATTTAACTGAAGCGCTATTGACTGTAAAATTACATCGTTTTTATTGATCAGGTCAACGTGTAATGTCCCGCTTAGGTCCGAAGGCTCATGATGTTCGCCTTTGGTAACATAGGCTTTGAAATAAACAATTTCGCCCGCCACATAATAAGGGTATTGTCTGTCAAAATGGAGGTAGGCCTTTTCAACGATATGATTGGACAATAGGTCTTTTAAATTTGTTATCCCATTTTTCAATACCTCATCACCGTTTTGACAGTAAGCATTTGACTGAAATGAAAGGAAGAAAACTACGGCAGCTAACAGGAACTTCTTCATAATAGTATTTTTTTGGTTGTTCTAATCCGGTTTTACTTATAGAAATACTTTTCGGGATTTCTATTTTAAATCACATTTTGCCAATAGTCGGATGAGCCGGTAATTCGTACTATAAGAAATTGAAATAAAATTAAATTTATTAAAATGCGGCGGCTTATAATTAAAAAAATAGATTTCTACCTTGCATAAAGAGCAATAATTTGATTGATCAGCAATATTATCGGTCATCGTTATCACTTGACGCTAATTTAAGGCAAATCTGGAGGTAGAGTAAAGAAGTGTTTAAAACATTGCCACAAATGATCTCAATTGGCAGTATAAATATACCTAACTTTCAATATAAAAAAATGTTTTCGCTGATTTTACCGGGAATTAAAAGCTGTTAAAAAACTACGCGGTGGGGCTAAATGCGATTGCGATATCAACGAGCTCGGAGTCAGTGATCAGTTCGGGGTTTTCAAATTGCCGCATGATCAAAACCAGGGTGAAAATGATGGTGCCGCCGGTCGTTTTAACTTTAATGTTGTCCCCGTTTAGGCTATGGTCTTTATAGTTCCCGATTAGGTCGTTATGTGGGGCTAACCTTATCAGCAATTCAACAATGGCATAAACAGGTAAGTTACTTTTCAGCATGCCGTCAAAAATACATTAACAAATCAATAAAAATAAATGACTTTTATGTAAATAAAACACATGTTGAAATCAATTGGTTAACATTAAATTTATATATCATCCAAGGCTAATAACCTGGAAGGCCCCTTGGAAATTATTTTGCCAAAAATTTGGAATATAGATAAATCCGCCTACATTTGTAGTGTACTATTATACTAATACACTGTCAGGTATGATAAAGATCAACCATTTAAGTTTTGGCTACCGGAATAAACCGCTGCTTTTTAAAGATCTTAACTTGCATTTGAGCAAAGGACATATTTATGGCCTGCTGGGGAAGAACGGTGCGGGGAAATCAACTTTACTTAAAAATATGACAGGTCTGGCATTTCCTAAAAAAGGGAGTTGTCTTGTTAACGGCGCCAGCATTGCTGACAGGCCTGTTTCAGTTTTGGAGGATATTTATTTTATTGCCGAAGAGCTTTATGTGCCGTCACTAACACCTGCGCAGTTTGTACGGAATACCGCCGTGTTTTATCCCCGGTTCAGCAAGAATGATTTTTACCATTATCTTGATGCGCTTGATGTTGATGCAGATGCGGTGATGGATCAGCAATCTTTCGGCCAGCAAAAGAAAGCAATGATAGCATTTGGCCTGGCCACTAATACCGGTTTGCTGCTGATGGACGAGCCAACCAACGGTTTGGACATACCTTCAAAAGTGCAGTTCCGTAAACTGATTGCTTCGGCGCTTACGGAAGAACGATGCATCGTGATTTCTACCCACCAGGTAAGGGACCTTGATAGTTTGATTGATACCCTGCTGGTGTTGCATGAACGTGAAATTGTGGTTAACTGCTCAATGGATGAAATAACAGACAAGCTAACTTTCGGCAGCTACCCGGATACAACAAATTTGTCTATTTTATATGAAGAGGAAAGCATAAAAGGTAAAAACGCCATCCTTCGGAATACAAGCGGCAAATTCAGCAAGGTGGACCTTGAATTACTTTTTAATGCTGTTGTAGCTGACAACAAAGCAATTTTAGAAATATTAAATGCCTGAATGAAATGAATAGCCTGTTTAATTTTACCCGCTTCGGGAAATTGTTTATCAAACATACAGTGGAGCATTATAAAAGTTACCTGATGTCGCTGCTGGTTTTGTTTGGCGTGATGCTGCTTGGGGGCGCATTTATTGTTTATATGATAAATACCCCAATGACGATAGGCATACAGACAGCTTTATTTAGCGGCATCCTTTTACTGGCCGGCACCATATTTACAAGCACCGTATTTGCCGATCTCGGTGACAAGAAGAAAGCTATTGTATGGCTCACGCTGCCGGCATCGCATTTTGAAAAATACCTGGTGGTATGGTTGTATTCCTTTCTCATATTTGTGCTGATATTTACCGGGATTTTTTACCTGGTATTGTTCTTTTTAACGTCAATAAAACACTTTCCGGGTGAGCCGGCCGTGCGGCTCGACTTGTTTTACAGGGGCAGCGGCTTCGCTTTTTTCCTGTTTTACGGATTACTGCATTCCATCGCTTTCTGGGGTTCTGTTTGTTTTGAAAAACTGCATTTCATCAAAACTGCATTTCTCTTTTTTATCGGCATTGCGCTGCTGGTGATCACCAATAATATAATTCAACATGCTATGCTTGGCAAAAGCATTACAATGGATGTCCCATTTGGCGGTGTGTCATTTATGGAAAATAACCAGGAGAAGGGAATTAACATAACAGTTGAGCAACAGGGCCATATATTAATGCTCATAATTGTTTTGGCCTGCATTTTTTGGACAGCAGCCTATTATCGTTTAAAGGAAAAGCAGGTTTAGTAATAATTAAAATGGAGTTTAGAGATAATGAAGCCATCTACCTGCAAATTGCCGCTTATGTAAGCGAAAATATTTTATTGGGTAAATGGCCGGCGGAAGAAAAAATACCTTCGGTTCGCGACATGGCCGTTGAACTCGAAGTTAACCCCAATACGGTAATGCGTTCTTACGAGTTTTTACAAAACCAGGGAGTCATCTACAATAAAAGGGGACTTGGGCTTTACGTTGCCCCGGATGGATGTGAAAAAGTAAAAGCATACCGTAAGGAACGGTTTATTCAGCAAGACCTCCCTGTATTTTTCAGAAATGTATACCTGCTTGATATTGAACCCGCAGACTTGCAGCAGTGGTATGAAGCATTTAAAATGGATAATTATAAGCCAAAACCGACAGATGAACATAAAAACAAGTAATAAACTCATATTGGCCGCCCTGTTCCTGCTTTTAGTGTCATTGACTGGCTACGATTATTTACTTAGGGCTGAATATATCTCCGGCAGATACAGGGACCCTTACAGCACTTTTATTACGCTGAAATTTACAAATTTCGACGCCGTTGATGTGAATTCTACATCCGCTGTAAATGTAAAATTTGTTCAGGGGCCGTTTAGCGTAAGGGTGGATACCGGCGCTTTGGAATTTGCAAAATTTAAACAACAGGGGAACCGGTTAAAAATATACGCAACATTTAAAGGTGATTATATTCAAAACGGCAATCCTTATATAGTGGTCATATCCTGTCCCAAATTAACCGAAGTTAATACAAATGCGATCTTCATCGCAGGCAATAAACAGGTCACAGATACTGTTTATCGGGAAGATTGGCATATGCGCCAAAATCTGATCGAGGGTTTTACAGAAGACAGTTTATCAATCAGGCAAAGTTTCGGCAGTAATATTATTTTATCCGGTAACCATATCCGCGTGTTTAATGCGGTGGTAGGTATAAACACCTGGAGTTTTGCCGAAACATTTATTTTGAAAAACAACCAGTTTCAGCAGGCGAATGTTGATGTGCTTAACCGAAGCCACTTACTGGTGGAGGGACAAACAATCCATGATCTGAAATACCACTTAGCCGACAGTGCCAAAATAACATTTACGGGTAGCGCCCAGGATATTCTCAATAAATCTAAATCTCAACAAAAATGAAATTAGTAATAAACTCACTCTGCAAAACTTATCCAAACGGTGTGCAGGCTATTAAAGATGTATCCTTAACCCTTGATAACGGCATGTTTGGCTTATTGGGTCCAAATGGGGCAGGTAAATCATCACTGATGCGTACCATAGCAACCTTACAGGAAGCTGATTCGGGCAGCGTTTTCCTCGAAGGGCTTGATGTATTGAAAAACAAAACCGAAGTACGGCAATTGTTAGGCTACCTGCCGCAGGAATTCGGGGTGTATCCCAAAATATCAGCAGAGCGGATGCTCGACCATATTGCGCAATTAAAGGGAATAAGCAGCAGGTCGGAAAGGAAAGACCTGGTGAACTCTCTGCTTGATAATGTGAATCTTTCGAAAGATAAAAAAAAACATTTAGGCACTTATTCGGGTGGGATGAAGCAGCGCTTTGGGATAGCCCAGGCACTAATAGGTAACCCTAAGCTGATCATTGTTGATGAACCCACTGCCGGTTTGGATCCGGCTGAAAGAAACCGGTTTTACAACCTGCTGAGCCAATTGGGTGAGAATACCATTGTGATCCTATCAACCCATATTGTGGAAGATGTAAGCACCCTTTGCGCCAACTTTGCCATTATATGCCAGGGCGAAGTGCTGTATACCGGACAGCCTGACAACGCCGTAAATGAAATGGAAGGTAAAATATACAGTAAAGCTATCGCCAAGGCCGAACTGGGTCATTACCAGGAAGATTTTAAAGTGATCTCCACACAGCTAAAAACAGGCAAACTGCATATCAGGATACTGCAGGAAACTGCGCCGGGGAACGGGTTTGTGCCAGCTGCTCCAAACCTCGAAGACGTTTACTTCAGTAACATTGCCACCCGGGTGGATGTAAATACCATTTAACAACCTAAACCTTACGATCATGTTTTTAAAAATATTTCTGTTCGAAGTTCAAAACAGGTTGAGAAGGCCGGCTGTATATCTATACTTTTTAGCCGCGCTGATTTTTACCATCGGAACATTTGCTACCGGGTCGTTACCGGTACAGGAAAAGGAGCATATTAATTCTCCCTACCTCATTGCCATGTGGTGCGCAGGGATAACTATGCTGATGATGCTGATCAGCTCTTCCATAATGGGAACGCCTTTATACCGCGATATCGAATACAATACCAAAGATTATTACCTCACTTATCCAATAACCAAGTCGGGGTATTTCTGGGGGCGTTTTTTTGGCTCGTTCCTTTTTATGCTTTTTATTGCAAGCTCAGTTATCATCGGTGCTTATTTCGGCAGCAAACTCGGGCCGGCCATGGGCTGGCGGGACCCTAAACAATATGGACCCAATTATTTAAGCTATTATCTGTACCCTTTTTTTACCATTGCCCTGCCCAACCTGTTTTTTACTTCGGCCCTGTTTTTTGGGCTGGTGGCCATAACCCGCAATGTAAAAGTGATTTACGCCGGAGGGATCTTGCTGTTTTTAGGCTATTTCATCTCCATTTTTTTCCTTAACCATACCAATAATTCAACGGTGGTTAACCTTGCAGATCCATTTGGCTTAAACGGGGTTAGGTTGCAGACCGGGAATTCCACATCAGTTCAACAAAATACTACCGCATTCCCTGTTACAGGAACATTTTTGCTAAACCGTATTATTTGGACAGGCGTAGGTTTGGTGATTTTAATTTACACCTATATCCGCTTCAGTTTCGGGAAATTCTTTAGCGGCCAAAGGGACAAGGCCGCCATCGACGATGAAAGAGGACTAGTTAAAAAAGGTTTGCCTGCAAAGATAAATACCAATTTTAAAGGAAGCTATAACCGTAAAACCCTCCTCAATCTCAGCAAACTTGAATTGCTGAATATCGTCCGTGATAATTATTTCTGGATAATTTTATCAAGCGGTATTATCTTCCTTGGCTTTGTATTCTGGATGGGAAATAATTATAACGGTGTATCAGACTTTCCGCGAACTGTGCTACTGCTGGATATCTTTAATGATGTGTTTCCATTCTTCATATTTTTCATCATCGTATTTTATACCGGCGAAACCCTGCACCGCGACAGGTTAACCCGTTATGCTTTTATCAATGATTCGCTGCCGCCGCCAAACTGGGTTTTAAATGGTTCAAAACTTGTCGCGTTGTTGTTACTGGGCTTTGGTTTATCATTAATTCCGCTTGTTACGGGCATCTTTGTGCAAACAATAAAGGGCTTTCACGAGTACAATTTAACCGGTTATTGCACCTATATTTTCGTGATCATTTTGCCAAGGCTGCTTGAGATGGTACTGTTTGCTTATGCTGTGCATGTGTTGGTGAACAATAAATTTGTGGCGCATGGCATAGCGGTTTTTATTTGGGTGGCGATCTTTTTTTTGCGGGAGTCGGGTATTTTTAATTATAATTTGCTGCTTTATTCTTATACGCCCTGGTTTGGCATGTCGGACATGGACGGCCTTGGCCACATGGCCCGGCCTGTAAACTGGTTTAACCTTTACTGGCTGCTGTTCGGCGGTTTGCTCACCATTGTATCGGCCCTGTTTTATTACAGGGGGGTAACAACGTCTTTTAAAGAAAGGCTGCAATTGGTCGCGGAGCGTTTCGACAAAAGAACAAAGCTGTTTGCATTAGCAATATTGCTTTGTTTTTCAGGTGTGGCTGCGTATGCCTATTATAATGTAAGCTATTTGAATGATTACACTACCAAAGGCGAAAACGATGCCAGGGCGGTTATTTATGAAAAGACCCTTAAACATTATGCAAGCCTGCCCTTGCCAAAAATCATCCGGATTAAAATGTATGCTGATGTATATCCTGATAAGCAGCAGGAATTTATAAAATCATTTTTAACTATCGTAAATAAAAACAAGCAGCCAATATCAAAAATGCTGCTTGATGGCGATGAAATAAGCGGCTATTCGTTAAAACAGGATGGCAAAGCAGTACCATTTACCAGTCCGTTAATTTACAAACGCGCTATGTTAAACTGGTTCCGACCAAAAAATGATACGGCGGCTTACCGTTTATATCAGTTTGAAAAGCCGCTTGCCCCGGGTGACTCGGCTATTTTAGAGGTTAATTCATTTGTAAAGTTTGATGGTTTTGATAATGGCCTTTACGGCGAAAAAATACTCCGAAACGGGACTTTCTTTACAGGATGTTTGCCAGGTTTGGGTTATGATGATGACGATGAGTTAAGGAGCCCGTACGAAAGAAAGAAAAATCATTTGCCGCCAAAGGAAGAAGAAGAAATTGCGCAAAGTGACCCCGAAGGAATCAGCACACTGAGAACAGGCAAGGCCGCGGACCTGGTGAGCTGGGATCTTACTATCAGCACCTCGGGAGATCAAACCATGATCTCATCAGGCGAACTAAAAAAACAATGGCGGCAGAACGGACGCAATTATTTCCACTTTGTGCAAAACCAACCCGGCATTTACGGGCCCCTGGCAGCTGTCGGCGCAAAATATGCTGAGGCACATGATAGCGTGCAAACAGATCATAACGTAAATATCAGTATCTATTATCACCCTGAACATAATACTAATATCAGCCGGTTTATGGCGGCATATAAAGATGGGCTTCGTTATTACAGTTCAGCCTATGGTGCTTATCCCTTTAAGGATATCCGCCTGGCTGAAACATCGATCTATGGCCCCCGGGAAGCATCATTTACCACATTCGACAGTTTTGCAGAATATCATGCCTGGAATGCTCATTTTGTGGATCCAAACCAAACAGATTATCTGTATTTTATAACAGCAACACAGCTGGCACAGCAATGGTGGCGTTTCCAGGTGGCACCCAATAACACAGTAGGTTCCATGGTTATCCCTGAAGGATTATCAACCTACAGCGCCCTGGTACTGATGGAAAAAAAGTATGGGAAGGAAAATATGAAGTGGATACTGCTCGACCAGTTATGGCAATATCTTTGGGTAAGGCACCGTATGGAAGAAAAAGAGCACACCCTAATTAAAGCAAACGAATCGTTTGAGTGGAACGGCAAAGCCGCCGTTGTTTTGTACGGACTAAGGGATTTAATTGGTGAAGACAGTATTAACGTTGCTTTGCGTGAGTTTAAAAACGCTTATGCATTTAAAAACAAGCCGCCTTATGCCGGCAGCAATGACTTATACCGTTACCTGCAAAAACACACCCCGGATTCCCTGCAATATTACCTGACCGATACATGGCAAAAGATAACGCTTTATGATAGTAAGATCAGCGATCTTAAGGCTGTACCAACCGGTAAAAACAATGAATACAAAGTGACCCTGAAATTTGATATTGCTAAAGTGTATATCGACAACAAAGGCAACGATGTGCCGGCCAAACAAATGGATGATTATATAGATATTGGCATATTTGGAGCCGATATAAAAAACAAAGAAGGCCGGTCGGGGGTAACCCCACTTTATTTAAAAAAATACAAACTTAAATACGGGATGCACGAAATTACGGTTGTAGTAAGAGGCAAGCCGGTTAGGGCAGGTATTGATCCATACGCCAAGCTGATTGATCGTAACGCGGATGATAATATGAAGGAGTTTTAAAATTCAATAGATAATAAATCAGCTTGTTCAGCAGTTATACAGCAAACCTTTTAACCATGACATTACCTGCCCGGAACAAGCTGATATTGCTGACTGTATTTTATAAAAGCACCTTATTATTAAGTGTTTTAAGTTCTGCTGCGATAAGTATCTTCAGAATGTTTAGTGTGCCGGATATGATGCTGGCATTCGGATTCTGTTTTTTGTCAGGCGGTACGGTTATTACCCTGCTGCACAAGGAAGGATACAAACAGCAGGAATATTATTTTTATTATAATAAAGGTATATCCAAACCGCAGCTTATACTTACCTGCATCTTTGGTAATTTAATAATCGGATTGCTCCTTATTGCTTTATCCAGTTATGCTAAATAGTTTAGAGATTGACAGCGTAATAAAATCATACAGTGAGCTGAAAATTCTTACTGACATCTATTTGAAATGCGAAACCGGCGATATCATAGGTATCCTTGGGCGAAATGGTTCGGGTAAATCAACGCTGTTAAAAATCATATTCGGCTCAATTACCAGTCTCAATAAATCTATCCGGGTAAATGGTAAGGTATATGACCGGCCATTTAAAACAGTCGGCCTGGTTGGCTACCTGCCGCAGCACCCTTTCTTGTTGCCGCATTTGAGTATTTATGAAACTGTAAAGCTATACCTGGGTGCTGACCAGATTAATCCGTTTTTAACGGACCCGGTTATTGGCTATCTTCAAAAAAGTAAAATAGAGTCCTTATCGGGCGGAGAACAACGCTATTTGGAAATAAAACTAATACTGCATACCCCCAATAAGTTTATTTTGCTGGATGAGCCTTTTAATGGTGTAGCGCCCATAGTTGTTGAGAAATTGAAAATAATGATCACTGAGCATTCAAAAACAAAAGGAATCATCCTTACCGATCATGATTATAACAATGTAATGGATGTGGCAAACAGGTATTGTTTGATAAACAATGGCAGCATGGAGAATATCGAAGGCAGAGCAGATTTAATAAGGTTGAATTATTTGACTAAGAATAGTTTGACTTAGGTCGTCGACCTTGTTGTTATTCCTTCATCACAACCGCACATACCCCAAATCATCCAGGTCTTGTATGGTTTTTGTTAAATGGGTTTTGCCATCTTTTAACAGATATACGCTATCACTTATATCAAGTAAATGGGTGTACATGTGGTCGGTGATCAGGAAGCCTTTGTTTGCTTTTTCTTCTAAAAGAAACTCCTTTATTTTATCAATCTGGATGGGGTTCAAATGGGTAAAAGGTTCATCAAGCATGGCGAATAAAGATGGTTTTTTTACGATGATATAAATTTCGAGTGTTCGCCATTGCCCGCCTGAAAGGTGACTTACTTTCGAGTCGTGTTTCTCTTTAAAGTCGGGAAACCTGTTTTCAAAATCAGCATAAGCCAATTGAAAATCATCAAGCACCTGTTTCACTTTAAGTGATTTGGGAATAAAATTAAATTGGGGAAGGTAAAGGAGCAGGTCGGGCCGATTGCCTGCATTCCTGACCATATTGCCATCAAACCTTATTGAATTGATGGAAGATTTTAGGGTGCCAAGGATGATATTCATCAAACAACTTTTACCCTGCCCGTTGCGGCCAAGCAACCCGGTGATTTTACCCGTTTCGCATTTTATATATACATCTGATAAGATCCGCCTTAAGTCAAAATCAAGTTGGATGCCATCTGCTTCGAGGGTGTGTATCATTTTAACAAACAATTATGATCAGGCTTAGCCAAAGCAGAAAATCAAATACAAAAACACTTGCCCCTAACAGAGTTTTTGATATGCCAAGGTTTTGATAGTAATATAATTCATTCTTGTTATAATAGATAGCTGCATACAATATAATACCAAGGGCAATAGTTTTATACCAAAACAATACCCCGATTATTTCAATGGCGTGGGCCTTATACAGCCACAATATATAAATACAACTAAGCGTAATGAGGAAATTGACTAAAAATATCCCTGAATAAAACCTTGTGATAAGCCGTAGTTTATGCATTGATACAGATAACGCAATAATTTTAAATAAGTTATAGTTAGCTATAAATATAAGGAAGAGGGGATGGATAAAATTAGTCAACCATTTATCATTTCGGCCCTGTAACGATTATTTTATGGAACATTTTGAATAATATAATGTAAATTCATGTTTTATTTATTGGGAAATGAAAACCTGGGAATCCGCACTCAAAAAATGTTTAACGCTGTCGCTGATGGTGTTGTACTTTTTTATGGTGACCACCTATAAATTGTATCTTCCAAAATATGCGGATCAGGGCGTATCGATTTCAAGGGGTTCGGTTATCGCTCATCTTCAACCTGGGAACAATGCAAATAATACCTATGTATTGGTGTACGGCGGGTTTAAATCGGTACCTGAAAATAAGCGCAAGGCAATAGCTATTTTAATTAAAACCGCCTCACTTGCTTTTTTATTGCTGTTTGCTGCAACTGGTTTATCTGGTTTATCAAGCAACACAAGCGCTGCCTTAAATTTCATTGTTTATCCGCATCGTAATTTTTACCTGAACTTTTGCGTGTTGCGGATTTGATTTTTTAGCCGGCTGATATTTTCAGCTATGATCTATGATAGTATTCGCCGGTTGTAACCGCGAATAAATGGTTTCTAAAAAATGAACTTAAAATCTAATACAATGAAAAATATAATCAAATATTCAATTATAACCCTTATCAACCTGGTGTTTTGTTTAGTAATGACCATATCTGCAACCGCCCAACGAGGTGGCGGCGGTGGTGGCGGACATTCCGGCGGCGGTGGTGGTGGCGGCGGTGGTGGCGCCCATTTTAGTGGCGGTGGCGGCGGCGGCGGAGGTGGCGGCGCCCATTTCAGCGGTGGCAGCAGTTTCGGCGGTCGTACTACCAGTACCGGCAGTAGTGCCCGTTTTGGCGGCGGCAGCTTTTCCGGTGCGGCCCGTCCTTCGGGTACTGCGGTACGGGGAGGGTTTTCACCAAGGGTTGGTACTGTTCAGGCACGTGCCGGGGCTTACAGAGGTAATTTCAATTCGCCTGGTTTAGTGGGTGTGCGTGGATATAACCGCGGGGGAAACGGCCCCGGCGCTTACGGGCATGGCGGCAGCTACGGCCACTACGGATGGGGCAGGCATGGCGGGTATTTTTATTACCAGGGCCTGTATGGTAGTTTATATTATCCTTGGCTCGGTTATAATTGCTGGTATTTGCCTTATGGCTATGATATGTTTTATTGGGGCGATGATCCATACTATTTCAGCGATGGGCTGTATTACCAATACCAGGATAGTCAATACACCGTGGTTGAGCCGCCGGTAGGCGCGTTGGTAAAGAAATTGCCATCGGATGCTAAATCTATTGTCATCAATGGTGCGCAGTATTATGAGCAGAACGGCGTTTATTATTTACCGATAAAGATGGATGATGGTACCGTGCAGTATGAAATTGCCGGTAAAGACGGAGAACTGAATACCGATACTAAAGGAAATACTTCGGTGGTTCCTAAAATCGGTGATATTGTGACCCAGTTGCCGTCTGATTGCAGAAGGGTTAAGCTTAACGGTGAAGTTTTATATGTGTCGGAAGATGGGATCTACTACCAGGAAATAAAGGATAGCAACAATAATAAAGTGTATAAAATTGTCGGACTCGAATCTGACAATGCAGGTAATTAAGGTTGTCGTTATATCAACTATAAAGGGTGGGTTAAATGCTCTCCCTTTATGGTTTTTTATTTTGAGATTGATGCAGTTGGGGGCATCAAAAAGCGCAATTATTCAGGGAGTATTTCATGCTCAATTTTCTGGGCGGTGTCGCTTATCGTAGAAACTAAGTAAACTATCATCGCCCCAAATAGCGAAACGATCCCAAACGACCAGCGTAAATTGGTGGTTTGTGCAATATAACCTACAAATGGAGGAATAAATAAAAATCCAATATATCCAATCGTAGAAATAGAAGCAAGCGCTGATGAACTGCTCATGTTTTTCGATTTACCCGCCAGGCTAAACACCATGGGTACAACACATGATACCCCAAAACCAATCATAATAAAACCGAACATGGCCGTGATGGTGTAGGGCAATATAACTGCCAGCAATAACCCGCAAAAAATAAACAGGCCGCTGAATTTTAAAACTTGTTTAATCCCCGACCGGGTTACCAGCCTGTCGCCAAAAAAACGACCAGTGGTCATGGCTACAAGGTAAAGTACGAAGGCGGCTGTTGCTGTCGTTTTTTCGGCATGCACTTCTTTTTGAAAATAGAGCGCGCTCCAGTCGTACATGGTATTTTCGCAAGCCATACAAGCGAAGCAAATGAGCGAGAACTTCAATAAATATTTATCCGGCAATGAAAATACAGGTTTGCGGCTTTGAGGGACTGGTTCCTGGTAAAGGGTATCTTTAATAAAATAAAGCGTGAAAATTGTAAGCACCACACTTACAATGGTAAAGTGCCATGCCGGGGCAACGTTAAAATACACCATCAACAGGCCAAATGCCGCCCCGGCAAAACCTGCTAAACTCCAGATCCCATGAAATGCAGCCATGATGGATCTGCTGTACAATGCCTGCACGGCAACGCCCTGTGTATTTATTGAAAGCGTCATAAGGTTACGGGCAGAACCAAAACAAAAAAGCATCGCGATCAGCTGCCACATGCTGTTGGTGATCCCGATTAAAATTAAAATGATGCTTAAAAGCAGCGAACCTAAAAGCATGATGGTGCGGCTGCTGTAATGCGTTAACAGCCTGCTGGTAATTGGCATGGTACACATCAGCCCAACGGGCAACGCAAATAACACGGTGCCTAACTGAGCCTCATTTAAATGCAGCTGATGTTTAATAGTAGGGATGCGCGAGGCCCATGTAGAGTAACCAAACCCGGAAATAAAAAAGAAAATGGCAGCGCCAATCCTTAACTGATTGGGGGTACGGGTGTTCTTTGCTTGTTCGTCCACTAAATAAATAAAAACCTAAATTACAAGTTTACAGCGATACGCCCCTTTTCCAGGGGATAAAATCATCCTGACCCAATTGCACTGCCTTTGGTTCAATTTCGCCGCTGGCCACCTTTATTACATAGTCCAGTATGCGTTCGCCTGCCTGTTGTATGGTTTCTTCGCCTGCAATGATCGTTCCGCAATCAATGTCAATAATATCCGGCATTTTAACCGCAGTGACAGTGTTGGTGGATAATTTAATAACCGGTGCAACGGGGTTGCCGGTTGGGGTGCCCAAACCTGTAGTAAACAAGACAATATTGGCTCCTGCCGCTACTTCGGCCGTGGTACTTTCCACATCGCTGCCGGGGGTGCAAAGCAGGTTTAGGCCGGGTTTTGTTACCTTGGCGGGATAATCAAGTACATCGGTAACCGGTGATGTACCGCCTTTTTTAGCCGCCCCGGCTGATTTTATAGCATCGGTTATTAAGCCATCCCTGATATTACCCGGTGATGGATTTGCATAAAACCCTGACCCATCTGCAACTGCGCGGGCATTGTAAGCGGTCATTAATTCCATAAAATGATTGGCTTTTTCTTCATCTGCACACCTGTCGCTCAATTCCTGCTCCACGCCGCAAAGCTCGGGGAATTCAGACAGAATAACTGAGCCGCCCATGGCAACCAGCAGATCAGATACATAACCCAAAGCCGGGTTTGCCGAGATGCCCGAGAAACCATCAGAACCGCCGCACTCCAGCCCGATGCATAATTTTGACAAGGGCGCAGGCTCACGCTGTTGCTTGTTTACCTGTACAAGGCCGGCAAAAGTTTGCTTCAGGGCCTGTTGCATTAAGTCGGCTTCCGTGCCCACTTTTTGCTGTTCAAGTATCACAAGGGGTTTACTGAAACTGCTGTCACGCAGTTTTATTTCCTGCTGTAAAATACTTACCTGGGCATTTTGGCAGCCCAGGCTTAATATGGTTGCCCCGGCTACATTCGGATGGGTTACATAACCTGCTATTAACCCGCACAAAGTTTGCGCATCTGACCGTGTACAACCGCAACCCATCTCGTGGGTAAGGAATTTTATCCCGTCAATATTTTTAAACAGCCTTTTAGAACTGGCCTTATCGGCGCTAATTTCAATATCAGCATTTAATATTTCTTCAACCGACTTCCCTGCCTGGTACAGGCCAATTAGTTGATCTACATCAGCATCATAGCTTTTTGCTTTTTTATAGCCCAGCTTGTCGGAAAGGGCTTCTTTTAATACGTTGATGTTACGGTTCTCACAAAAAACCAGCGGTACAACTATCCAGTAATTGCCGGTACCCACCGAACCATCGGCACGATGATACCCCATAAATGTTTTGCCTGCAAATTTTTCGGTATCTGGTTTGTGCCAATCCAGTTTACGCTTGCCAAGATGGAAATCACCGGATGCATGGCTTACCGTTTGAGTGCTGATAGGCCCTCCCTTTGGGATGGCCTGCGTGGCTTTGCCCACCAATACACCGTACATGAAAATCTGGTCGTTGGTTTGCAAAGCAGTCAAACTGAATTTATGTTTGGCTGCGATCTTATCAGTTAATTCAAAACTTTCACCTTCAAAATCAATCTTCGTTCCCTGCGGCAAATCCTGCAGGGCTACCAAAACATTGTCTTTGGGATGTATGCGTAAAAAAGTGTTTTTATTGGACGACATCGTTTATTTAAATCTTTTATCTGTTAAATTATTGCTGAAGGTCTAATTCAACTACCGGGATCTCGTAAATCGGTTTTTTAACCGGAAGTGTTAAAACCAGGTCGTCTGCGTTACCGTCCGACGGCTTATACAAAAGCTCTGAATGATCGTTCAAAAATTGTGCATATTTTATTTTGCCCTTATAGCCCGGCAGAATCAGTTTACCATCTTTCGGATAGCTGAATAAATGAACGTATAAACGACCGGTGGCTTTGTTATAAGTGAGTTTTTCACCTTCAGGTATTTTATAAGCGGCGGGGGCATAAGTGCAATTGTAAATGGCAACACTGTTAGCATGCATCCAGTAGCTTAGACTATCCAATGCACGGGTAGCCCTGTAGTCAAATTCGCCGCGGCCGGTTGGGCCAACATTTAATATAAGGTTACCGCCATTGCTTACCGATGTGATCAGTAAATCAAGTAGTTGGCGGTGTGTTTTCCAGCTATATTCATCCCGGTAATAGCCCCATGATCCTGAAAAAGTTTGACAGGTTTCCCAGGTTCTGCCCTTATATTTGGCTAATTCATCGGTGCCCACCTGTTCAGGGGTTTCAAAATCACCGCCGTCTTTATAGTCATAAAGTCCAAGCCTGTTGTTCACAATAATGCCGGGCTGCAGTTTCCTCACCAGTTTCAGCAACTCGACAGAGCCCCAGTCGTCTGCTCCTTTTCCACGCTTCGCACCTTTATCCCACGACCAATCCAGCCACAGTACATCAATTTTACCGTAATTGGTTAAAAGTTCGGTGATCTGGTTGCGCATATATTGCCTGTATTTAGCCATATCCCGGCCTTTGTTTAAGCGTTTGTAGTTTGCTTCGCTGGTATCTACCTGTGTAAGCGGGTGTGCATCATCCATGGTATAATCCGGGTGGTGCCAGTCCAGCAGCGAATAATAAAAGCCAACCTTTAGGCCCTGTGCCCTGAAAGCATTTACATATTCGCGCACCAGGTCGCGTTTGGCATGGGTATTGGTGGCCTTATAATCAGTATATTTCGAATCGAACAAACAAAAACCTTCATGGTGTTTTGTGGTCATAACGGCATACTTCATCCCCGCGGCTTTTGCCTCTTTGGCCCATTTTGTGGGATCGAACAGATCTGGGTTAAACTCGTCGAAATACTTTTGGTATTCTTCATTGGTCATGTGTTCATTATGTTTTACCCACTCGTGCCTTGCAGCGCCGGAGTAAAGACCAAAATGGATAAACATCCCGAAACGGCCGTCCTGCCACCATTCCATGCGTTTACTTTTTTGTGCGTCAGTTTCATTTCCGATCTTTTTTTGTGCTAAAGCCGGCGAAAAGAGGGCTGCTGCACATAACACCAATAATTGTACTTTTTTAAGCATGACGAGATTTATTTTTGATAATTTATAATTGGAATATTTTATTCATTAGAACCCATTTTTCACCTTTCACAGCATTTTTCAAGGGCTGCTGGTACTTCCACATCAGTGTTTCCCATTCCTGCACTTTATCATTTGCTGCATCCATTGCCGATTTTCTTTCAAAGCTAAAACTTTCATCAGTTTCCATGATCATAAATAAACGGTTATCATAACGGTGTATTTCCATGTTGGTGATTCCCGAACCTGTAATGCTTTCACGAATCTCAGGCCAGATGGCTATATGGTACTTTTCGTATTCCGCTATTAAGGCCGGGTCGTCTTTCAGATCAAGGGTTAAACAGTATTTGGGCATGGGCGGTTTATTTTGATGGGACGCGAAATGCTGATTAGTTTAAAGTATCAGGGAATAAAAGTAGGAATTACTTTAAAAAAAACGGCTTTAATGTAATATTTACATTTCTTTTTATTTTTACCATAAATCACAGCTGAAAATTTGAATTGGTCATAATCGTCACCAGCAACGATAGGGTTATATTTCTGGCATTAGTAGTATTATTTCCGCTATCCTATCAGTTAAAATAAAAAATACATCACAAATAGGATAAAATATAGTTATAACCTGCTAAAAATCATTTAATATAAACTTTAAATCTATGTACTTTTGAAATGCTGTTATTTTATTGATGACAAGCTTATACCCGTTCATTCGTTAGTATTAATTTAAAGGATATGATGAAGAAGCTTTGTTTATTGCTGATCGCGGGCTGCGGCCTTTCGGCTTCTGCTCAAAAACAGGATTACCCCATTCAGCCGGTTCCGTTTACCAGTGTAAAACTTAGTGATCAATTCTGGTCCTCAAGGATAGAAACAAATAGGACCGCTACCATCCCGGCGTCTTTTGCACGATGCGAAAGTACCGGGCGGGTGAAAAACTTTGAAATGGCAGCAGAACATAAGGGCAAGTTTTGCACCACCTATCCTTTTGATGATACCGATATTTACAAAACCATAGAGGGCGCATCTTACTCTCTTGCGGTTTATCCCGATCCGAAATTATCGGCTTATATAGATTCATTGATCAATATTGTTGGGAAAGCACAGGAGCCTGATGGCTATCTGTATACTGCACGCAGTATCGACCCTGTTCACCCGCAATCATGGGCCGGATCAGAGCGCTGGATCAACGAGCAAAAAAGCAGTCACGAATTATACAATTGCGGCCACATGTATGAGGCCGCTGCAGCACATTATATGGCAACCGGCAAACGCAATTTCTTAAACATCGCCCTAAAAAATGCCGACCTTTTGGTAAGGACCTTTGGTCCGGATAAAAAACATGTTGCGCCCGGCCACGAGATCGTGGAGATGGGTTTGGTAAGGTTGTACCGCATCACCGGCAAAAAGGATTATCTTGATCTGGCTAAATTCTTTATAGATCAGCGGGGTATAAAAAAATACAATACGAAGAGTCAGAATGTTTACGAAAACGGCAGCTATTTTCAGGATGATAAACCGGTTATCGACCAGGATGAAGCTGAGGGTCACGCCGTAAGGGCCATGTATCTTTATTCGGGTATGGCGGATGTGGCCGCTTTAACAGGTGACAGTATTTACATCAAAGCCATTGATAAGATCTGGAATAATATGGTGGGCAAAAAGATGTATGTGCAGGGGAGTATCGGCGCTGTTGGCGATGGTGAACGTTTTGGAGATAATTACGAACTGCCAAACGCTACTGCCTATAACGAAACCTGCGCTGCCATTGGCAGCGTTTTCTGGAACCAGCGTATGTTCCTGCTGCACGGTGATTCGAAGTATATTGATGTGATGGAGAAAACCCTGTATAATGGTCTTATTTCTGGGGTTGGTTTGGATGGGAAATCATTCTTTTATACCAATGCCATGCAGGTAAGCAACAGTTACAGTCACCCCGATCTGGAAAGGGAGCGCTCGGGTTGGTTCACGTGCTCCTGTTGCCCCACCAATGTGGTGCGACTGATCCCTTCGATCCCAGGCTATATTTATGCCCAAAATGGAAACGATGTTTATGTGAACCTTTTCATTAGCGGCACCGGCAATTTAACCGTTAACAATAAAGCGTTAAAGATAAGCCAGCAAAATAATTACCCATGGGAGGGAGGATTAGCTTTCACTATTGACCCGGCATCGGCAATGGAATTTAATTTAAAGATCCGTATCCCCGGATGGGCGCAGAACCAGGCTATCCCATCAGATTTGTACACCTATGAACAACCATCGGCACAAAAAATCGAAATAAAAATAAATGGCAAGGCGGTTGACTACCAAATAGTAAAATGTTATGCAGTGATCAGCAAAAAATGGAAAAAGAATGATAAGGTGGAACTTACCCTGCCCATGGATGTGCAAAGGGTAATTGCAAATACCCTTGTGCCAGACGATAACGGCAAGGTTGCCCTGCAGCGCGGTCCGATAATGTATTGCGCCGAATGGAAAGATAATGATGGCAAAGCAAGCAATATAATTGTTACCAAAGGCACTACATTTACGGCAAGTTATGAACCATCTTTGTTAAACGGGGTTATGGTTTTAAAAGCGGACGTTAAAACAGTAAATGTTGATGAAGCTGCCCAAACTATTACTACCGGAAATAAAACTATGACAGCCATACCTTACTATTCATGGGCCAACCGCGGCAAGGGCGAAATGACGGTTTGGTTTCCTGAGCAGGTAAAGGATGTGGCACTGATCACCAAATAAACCAAAACTGAATGAGAAAGATTTTTATGCTGATCTCCCTGACTGCAGTCCTTTTTTTAAAGGCTGCAGCACAGGAAATTTCTATCGCAAAAGGATGGAAATTTACTACCGGCGATTCATCCCAATGGGCGTCGCCAAGCTACAACGACAACAACTGGAAGCCTATCAGCGTATTCCATAACTGGGAAGCGCAGGGCTATCCAAATTATGATGGCTTTGGCTGGTACAGGTTGCATGTGGTGATTCCTTCGTCCATCAAAGAAAAATCGTACCTGAAAGACAGCCTCAGGCTTGACCTGGGTATTATTGACGACAATGACGAAGTTTACCTGAACGGTAAGCTGATTGCAGCATACGGAGGCAAGGGCGGTGACATTAAAACATCTAAATATGGCCCGCGCAGCTATGTGATAGCAGCCAATAACCCTGCCATTTTATGGGATAAGGAAAATGTGCTGGCTGTCCGCATATTTGATACCGGAGGCGATGGTGGTATTTATGGCGAAGACCACAAGATCAGTATGGCCGACTTGATGGATAATGTAAGCATTAATACCGATGCTGATTTTAGCTATGACGACAATGACAACCTGGTTAAATCCATTAAACTAATAGCAAACAGCAATTACCAGTTTAAAGGAAAATTGGTTTTTAAAGTTCTCGACCCGGAAAACAATGGCATTGTTTATGAGAAAACAAATGATGCAGATTTTTCGGTCGGGAAGCCATTCACCTACAAATTTAACCTGGCAAAGCTTGCCAAAAAATCCTTCCGGCTTGAGTACACTTTTACCGATGAAAAATCGGGCAAATCAAAAAGCAAAGCAGAGGGCACACCCTATGTACTTACGCCATACCAAAGTGCAAAACCAAGGATCAATGGTGCTGATGTATTCGGCGCACATCCCGGCAACCCGTTTTTGTACCTGATACCTGCTACCGGCAAGAAGCCATTGCAATATGCGGTAACAGGTTTGCCGGATGGTTTAAAACTGGATGCTAAAACCGGGATAATAACCGGTGTGGTTACTCAAAAAGGCGATTACCCGGTAATATTTACGGTTCATAACAGCCTGGGTAGCAAGACTAAAAAGTTCGCCATTAAAATTGGCGATGTTATTGGTTTAACCCCGGCTTTGGGCTGGAACAGCTGGAACGCTTTTGGATTGAGCGTTAACGATCAAAAAGCCCGTGTTGCCGCCAAAACGATGACCGATAAATTGAGTGCGCACGGCTGGAGCTATATTAATATTGATGACGGATGGGAAGCGGAGCAGCGTACTGCAAGCGGCGAGATTGTACCTAACCAAAAATTTCCGGATATGAAGGGGCTTACTGACTATGTGCATAGCCTGGGTCTGCGCATGGGTATTTATTCTTCACCGGGTCCAAAAACCTGCGGTGGTTATTTGGGCAGTTGGCAACATGAAGATCAGGATGCCAAAACTTACGGCGACTGGGGCATTGACTATCTAAAATACGACTGGTGCTCCTACTCGGAAGTGACAGCTGCAAATCCAGGACTTGATGATTACAAAAAACCTTATCAGGTAATGCGGGCCTCTTTAAATAAGATTCCGCGTGATATTATGTTTAGTTTTTGCCAGTACGGTATGGGCGATGTATGGAAATGGGGTGCAGAAGTTGGTGGCAATAGCTGGCGCAGTACCGGGGATATTGAAGATACCTGGAAAAGTATGTCGACCATTGGATTTAACCAGGTTGCGGATGGCCCTTATGCACAGCCCGGTCATTTTAACGACCCGGATATGCTGGTAGTAGGCAAAGTGGGCTGGGGCGACAGTCAGCGCAACAGCCACCTGAGTCCCGATGAGCAATATACCCACATCAGTTTGTGGAGCCTGCTGTCATCACCATTATTGATTGGTTGTGATATGGGCAAACTGGACAGGTTTACACTTGGCTTGCTCACCAACGATGAAGTGATTGCCATTGACCAGGATGCCTTAGGCAAAGAAGCCCGGCAGGCAATTAAAACAGACAATTACCAGGTTTGGATAAAAGATCTGGAAGATGGGGACAAAGCCGTTGGGATCTTTAACACATCGGATAAATATCAAACCATTACCCTGAATTTGAAAGATAATGAATTGAGCGGCTATGCTAAAATTCGCGATGTATGGCAGCAGAAATATGTAATTGCCAGTGGCGCTAATTATACAATAAAAGTAGCGCCGCATGGTGTGGTGCTGGTGAAATTGAGTAAGTAAGCAGCCCCACCCAAACCCTCTCCGCCAATTGGCGGAAGGGCTTAAAAAAAAGAGAATCTATTAAAGAATTAAATAACAATTAAAAAAACAAAAAAGTCTCCCCTACCGGGGGAGATTTAGAGGGGGCTAATATGAGCATAATATGGAAAGGGGTTTTCCCGGCAGTAACCACAAAATTCAATGATCAGGATGAAATTGACTTTGAAGCATTCGATAAAAATATCGAAGCACAATTAGCAGCCGGGGCTAAAGGGATCATCATTGGCGGTTCATTAGGCGAGGCCAGTGTTTTATCGGATCAGGAGAAGATCGAATTGCTAAAACATACAGTTAAAACAGTAAACAAGAGGGGATATGTTGTCCTAAACATAGCAGAGCAAACCACCAAAGCGGCATTGCTTTGTGCTGAAAATGCCTTGAAATATGGCGCGGATGGTTTAATGATGCTTCCGCCCTTGCGTTATAAAGCTGACGATGCCGAAACTGTGCAGTATTTCGCGACAGTAGCAAAAAGTACGCCGCTGCCCATCATGATTTACAATAACCCTTATGATTATAAGATAGAGGTTACGCTGGATATGTTTGCGGAACTGGCTCAATATGAAAACATACAGGCGGTAAAGGAATCAACCCGCGACGTGAGTAATGTTACCCGGATGATTAACCGCTTTGGCGACAGGTATAAGATTTTGACGGGTGTAGATACACTGGCGCTCGAAAGCCTGTTTATGGGCGCAGATGGCTGGGTTGCCGGTTTGGTAGATGCATTTCCGAGAGAAACAGTTGCTATCTTTAACCTGGCTAAACAGGGTCGCCACCAGGAAGCATTGGCTATTTACCGTTGGTTTTTGCCGGTTCTGGAATTGGATATTCATCCAAAACTTGTACAATATATTAAATTAGCCGAAGCTCAAACAGGTTTGGGGACGGAAACCGTAAGGCAGCCGCGTTTGCCGTTGGTGGGTGAAGAACGCGAAAGAATTTTAGCGATCATAAATAAGGCTATCGCCAATCGTCCGGAATTGCCTGCGGGTAGCTGGGGTGTGGAGGCTGAAGTTGGTGTTGCCGGGGTTAGTTAAGGGAAATAACAAAAAGGGTGTCATGGTGAGGCGCTCGAACCATGCGGGGTGGCCTGTACGCTTTGCGTGGCGTTATTGCATTGGCGTTGTGCCTTTGCGCACATGGTTCGAGTGCCTGCCAATGACACACTATGCAGCTATTTGATTTTCAATGATTTGCATATTGTATTTTTTAGCTAATTTCTTTAATGCCCCCAGTTCGCGTTTT
>Ga0316224_1000696_pt1 | contig 43794 bp, 50 predicted proteins | sample TBH18013metaG_FD_206254 | JGI IMG/M metagenome (GOLD analysis project Ga0316224, IMG submission 206254) | Freshwater microbial communities from Trout Bog Lake, Wisconsin, USA - TBH18013 | ecosystem: Environmental > Aquatic > Freshwater > Lake > Hypolimnion/Profundal zone | place: USA: Wisconsin... | reverse complement strand
CCCAAACCGGTCTTGGCGCTGATCATGAGCGCCTCATCGGCAGGGATGCCTATCACTTCTTCAATTTCCGTTTGCACCCTAGCCGGTTCGGCGGATGGCAAATCTATTTTATTTAGGACGGGGACAACCTCTAAGCCCTGGTCAATGGCGGTATAACAGTTGGCAACGCTTTGTGCTTCAACCCCTTGTGCGGCATCAACCACCAACAAAGCCCCTTCGCAAGCCGCCAAGGAGCGGGAAACCTCGTAAGAGAAGTCCACATGACCTGGTGTATCAATGAAATTGAGCTGATAGGTTTCGCCATCTTTGGCTTTAAATTCGAGGGTGACGCTTTGGGCTTTGATGGTAATACCGCGCTCCCTTTCTATATCCATTGAATCCAGAACTTGGGCTGACATCTCACGATCGCTCAAGCCTCCACAAAGTTGGATGAAGCGATCTGCAAGGGTCGATTTTCCGTGATCGATATGGGCAATGATAGAAAAATTTCTTATATGTTTTAAATCCACACTATTTCAACTTATAAATGTTAAAAATGAAGCCGGGCCTTAATACCCGCACCGGGAAAGTATAGAAGAATAACAGAGACTTTTGGAACCATGGCTGATGAATCCAGCCGGACCATTCAATTGACAAAGCTAAGAAGCAAGCCTAAATAGACACTCAAGCCAAACCAATTATTATTTAAAAATGCTTTAAAACAACTCTGCTTATTCCGTTCAGCTATTAATGTTTGTTGGTATATGAATAAGCCAGCAGCACAAATAAGCCCAATATAGTAAGGCCCGTTAAGCCCCTGTAGCAATCCCACCGACACTAGCAGGGCCATGATGGTCAATTGTAGGATGCCAATGATAAATTTGTCATGTCTGCCAAACAGAATGGCAGTGGATTTGATGCCTATTTTTAAATCATCTTCTTTGTCGACCATGGCGTACATAGTGTCGTATACCAAAGCCCATAAAACAACCGACAAATAAAGTAGCCAGGCGACCAGCGGAATATGATCAGTTTGCGCAGCAAAGGCCATAGGTACTGCCCAACCAAAGGATACGCCCAAATAGGCCTGTGGCAATTGCGTATAGCGCTTCATGAAAGGATAGCTGGCTGCCAAAAAAGCTCCGCCTATGGACAGTACAATGGTATAACTATTGAGCAGCAAAACCAAACCGAAAGCCAACAGGCTTAACACAGCAAACAGCACCAGCGCTTCTTTGGGAGCGACTTTTCCAGTGGCAATAGGTCGCAATTGGGTGCGCTCAACATGTGCGTCAAAATCCCGATCAGCGTAATCATTGATAACACAACCTGCAGCACGCATCAAGACAACGCCCATGCAAAATACCCCCAGCACCAAACCATCAGGTTTGCCGGCACCAGCCAACCATAAAGCCCACAAGGTCGGCCAGAGCAAGATGAGTATGCCGATAGGTTTGTCAAAACGGGCCAATAACCAATATTGAGTGGCTCTATCTGCAATACTTTGCCAAATAATGGGTTTTAATGTTTGCGGTTGCAAAAGTATACACCTCGAAATAAAAATTGACCGCCCGATGCCCGAATTAAAATAAGCCGGATGTTATCTATGACAACGGTTTTAGTAATATTTAAACAAAAAAAAAGCCGGGTAGTCCGGCTTTTTTTAAGCAAAGATGCTTTTTATTCTGGTCTGTCCACAAGCTCCACGTAAGCCATTGGGGCATCATCACCTGCCCTGAAGCCACATTTCATGATTCTCAGATAACCGCCGGGACGGTTTTTATAGCGAGGGCCAAGCTCATTGAACAGTTTGGTGACCATTTCACGATCACGCAATTTAGCAAACGCATTCCGTCTTTTGGCAACGCTATCTTCTTTAGATAAGGTTATTAAAGGTTCTGCATAACTTCTCAACTCTTTTGCTTTTGGCAATGTGGTTTTGATTAGCTCGTGCCTAAACAATGAATTGGTCATGTTGCTGAATAGCGCCTTACGGTGGCTGCTATTCATATTAAATTTTCTGCCAGACTTACGATGTCTCATTTTAAAAGACCTTAATTATTAATGTGTTATTGAATTGGATTGGTCGATGAGATTATCAGGCGGCCAATTTTCAAGCCTCATACCCAATGACAAACCTTTTAATGCCAGTATGTCTTTAATTTCTGTCAAAGATTTTTTGCCAAGATTAGGCGTTTTAAGCAATTCCACTTCGGTTCTTTGGATCAAATCGCCTATGTAAAAAATATTTTCAGCTTTAAGACAGTTAGCCGAACGGACGGTCAGTTCCAAATCATCAACAGGGCGTAAGAAAATCGGCTCAATTTCAGGCCGATGAGGTTCAATTTCCTTATCTATACCTGGCTGTTCAATTTCTTTCTCGAAATCAACAAAAACAGACAACTGATCATGTAAGATCGTGGCAGCTAATTTGATCGTTTCTTCTGGATCAACGGTGCCATTGGTCTCAAGTTCAATAATAAGCTTGTCCAAATTTGTCCGTTGTTCTACCCGAGTGCTTTCAACCTGATAGGCAACTTTTATGATAGGGCTGAAAGAAGCATCAACTTGCAAAGTGCCTACAGGCACACCTTGATCATTGTTATGTTTTCTGGCAGTGACTGGCTCATATCCACGACCCCGTCTCACACGTATTTTAATGTTCAATGCACCGGCGTGCGTCAAATGGGCAATGACCAAATCCGGATTGATAATTTCTACATCGTGCGGCAAACTGATGTCACCAGCTATGACCACCCCTTGACCAGATTTTGATAAAGTGAGTTCAACCTCATCTTTTGAATGTAAAATAACTGCCAATTTTTTTAGGTTCAACAAGATGTCGATGACATCTTCCTGCACACCTTCGATCGTTGTGTATTCATGAAGCACGCCATCAATCTCAACATCAGTCACGGCACAACCGGGAATTGTGCTTAACAGAACGCGTCTTAGGGCATTGCCTAGGGAATGACCAAAACCACGCTCTAATGGCTCTATGACAATCCTTGAGTGATTGGGCGATTTTGACTCCACCTCAACCAAACGAGGCTTTAGTAAGCCAGAAATAGAAAACTGCATTTATATCCCTCAGTACCGCGATTATTTAGAGTAAAGTTCAACAACTAACTGCTCATTAATATCGCTTCCCAAATCAACGCGATCAGGTAGCGAACTAAAGATACCCGACATAGATTTTGTGTTCACTTCTACCCATGCTGGAAAGCCATACTGCTCAGTCACGGTAAGGGCATCAACAATCCTTTGCTGTTTTTTTGCCTTTTCCCTTACTGCAATAACATCGCCTGGTGAAACTTGATAAGACGGTATGTTAATCAAGGCATTGTTCACCATAATGGATTTATGGGAAACCAATTGGCGTGCTTCTGCACGGGTACAAGCAAAGCCCATTCTGTATACTACATTATCTAGACGGGACTCAAGCAGATTCAACAGGTTTTCACCGGTTGCCCCTTTCTTCATGTCTGCAGACTTATAATAATTACGGAATTGTTTTTCCAAAATACCATATATTCTACGCAGACGTTGTTTAGCCCTTAACTGCATAGCATAGTCGGAGTTTCTGGTGCGCTTAGCACCATGTTGTCCCGGCCTTTGATCAAGCTTGCATTTATTTTCTAACGACTTCCCTCTGCTTTTTAAAAAAAGGTCTGTACCTTCTCTTCGGCTCAGCTTACAGGTAGGCCCGATATATCTTGCCATCTAACTACTCCAAATACCTTAAACGCGGCGTTTTTTAGGTGAACGACAACCGTTGTGCGGGATTGGCGTCACATCGACTATGTTATTTATTTTGAAACCAAGATTGTTTAATGAGCGTACGGCTGACTCACGTCCTGGGCCAGGGCCTTTAATCATTACATCTAGGTTTTTCATTCCGTATTCTTGGGCAACAATGCCCGCTTTTTCAGCTGCGACCTGGGCGGCGAAAGGCGTACTTTTTCTTGAACCACGAAAACCGGAACCACCAGAAGTTGCCCAAGACAAGGCGTTACCTTTGCGGTCGGTAATGGTAATTATGGTATTATTGAAGGAGGCATGCACATGGACTATGCCATCTGCCACTTCTTTTTTTATACGCTTTCTTGCGCGGTTAGGACTAGCCATTGATCAATATCTCTTAAATTAAAATCAAAAATTATTTTCTGATAGGTTTACGCGGGCCTTTACGGGTTCTGGCGTTTGTTCTAGTCCGTTGCCCCCTTAAAGGCAAGCCACGGCGATGACGAATGCCACGGTAGCAACCGAGATCCATAAGTCTCTTGATATTCATTGACACTTCACGCCTTAAATCACCTTCCACTGTCATTTTTGATACGACGGTACGAATGGATTCCAGCTGCTCTTCCGCCAATTCCTTTATTTTTACAGTTGGTAATATTCCAACCTCGTCACAAATATTTGCTGCGGTTTTACGACCGACACCATAAATTGACGTAAGTGCAATTACAGCGTGCTTATGGTCTGGAACATTGATTCCGGCAATACGTGCCATTTAGATACTCCTCCGAGTAGTCTTTTTTTAAAATTAAGCTGGGAATTATAACACTAACAAAATTACAGGGCAACAATTAACCCTGTCTTTGCTTATGTCTTCCATCAACACAAATAACGCGAACTATTCCGTTTCTTTTTACAATCTTGCATTTTCTACAAATTGTTTTCACTGATGCCCGTACTTTCACAACATACCTCTCAATAATTTATAAGCTTTGGCTTATTTTTTTAAATTAGCTTTTTTCATTAGTCCGTCATACTGCTGGGACATGACATGGGTCTGGATTTGCGATATAAAATCCATCACCACCACCACAATAATCAACAATGATGTGCCGCCAAAGGTAAATGGAACATTCCAATAAACAATCAAAAACTCAGGCAACAAACAAACTAACGTTATGTAAAAACCACCTATCAAAGTAAGCCTGGTCATTACCTTATCGATATAATTGGTTGTTTGGATACCTGGCCTTATACCAGGCAGAAATGCGCCTGATTTCTTTAAATTTTCGGCTGTCTCTTTAGAATTGAACACCAGTGCTGTATAAAAGAAACAAAAGAAAATGATGGCGGTGGCATAGAGCAGGATATAAACAGGTTGCCCCGGCGATAGCATGATGGCGACATCCTGCAACCATGAGAAACCTTCTGCATTACCAAACCAGCCTGCTACTGTGGCAGGAAACAAAATAATGCTAGAGGCAAAGATCGGTGGTATAACCCCTGCCATATTAAGCTTGAGCGGCAAAAAACTGCTCTGCGCTGCATATAATTTACGGCCTTGTTGTCTTTTGGGGTAATTGATCAATATCCTTCTCTGACCTCTTTCAACAAAGACAACCAGCGCGGTCACCGAGATGGACAGCAAAAATAGCAATAAAATGAAACCTGCGTTCATTTCGCCCGTTCTCGCCAATTCAAGTGTGCCGCCAACTGCCTTTGGCAAACCTGAGACAATCCCTGCAAAAATGATCATAGATATGCCGTTGCCAATACCCCTTTCGGTGACTTGTTCACCCAACCACATTAAAAAAACGGTGCCAGTGACTAAAGTGATGGTAGTGATAAACACGAAACCCATCCCTGGGCTAATGACAACTGACAAGCCGCCAGCTGTCTGGCTTTGCAAGGCAAGGGAGATGCCTATAGCTTGGAATGTCGCCAACACCACAGTACCGTATCGGGTAAATTGGGAAATTTTTCGTCTTCCTGACTCACCTTCTTTTTTCATTTGCTCCATTGAGGGTATCACCACTGTCATTAGCTGCATAATAATAGATGCAGAAATGTAGGGCATGATGCCTAAGGCAAACAAACTCAAGCGCATTAAGGAACCGCCGGAAAACATGTTAAACATGTCAAGTATTGAGCCGCCCTGTTGTTCAAACATGGCAGCCAGTGCTTTTGGGTCAATACCCGGCACTGGTATGTGAGCTCCTACCCGGTACACCACGAGCGCACCTAAAACGAAAAGCAATCTTGCTTTCAGTTCGGAAAAATCAGCACCTTTAGTAGCCATTTTATTCCTTTTTTATTTTTTAGGCGTCTACAGTGCCGCCGGCTGCTTCAATTGATTGTTTTGCACCGGCAGTCAGTTTTATTTCTTTTGATACAGTGACTGCCTTCAGCAATACGCCAGATTTTATTATTTTTACTTTCTTGGTGAATGCAGGAACAACATTACTTTCAATCAATGACTTGATATCGATAACTTCAGCAACCAGGTCGTTCAGCTCATGTAATCTGACTTCTGCGCTTAATTTGCTAAGATGGGAAACAAAACCTATTTTAGGCAGACGACGCTGCAATGGCATCTGTCCACCTTCAAAACCCACTTTATGGAAACCGCCGCTTCTGGCTTTTTGCCCTTTATGGCCTCTACCACAAGTTTTTCCCAAGGTGCAACCAATGCCGCGACCGACCCTTTTTGATTTTTTCCGTGAACCTTCACTGGAACTAATAGTATTCAAATACATTAGATTTCCTCAACGCGTAACATGTATGATATTTTGTTGATCATACCTCTGTACTCTGGAGTATTAGGAACAACAATATTTTGGTTCATTTTTCTTAGACCCAAACCTTTCAAGCAAGCCTGATGACCCGGTAAGCGGCCAAACTTGCTTTTGATCATGGTCACACTTAGTGTATTTGCTTGCATAATCTTTACTTACTCGAAAATTTGTTCAACTGACAAACCGCGTTTAGCTGCAATTTGCGAAGGGCTATGCATACCGGTCAAACCATTGATAGTGGCTCTGACGACATTGATCGGATTATTTGTGCCAATACATTTAGCCAATACATTGTGGACACCGACCACTTCAAATACAGCCCGCATGGCACCGCCTGCGATAATCCCGGTACCTTCGGATGCGGGCTGCATATAAACTTTTGCAGCCCCTGTGACATTCATGATCGGATACTGAAGTGTGTCGCCCTTAAGTGCGACTTTACGCATATTTTTACGCGCTTGTTCAAGTGACTTTTGTATGGCAATCGGAACTTCTCGGGCTTTGCTAACGCCATAACCCACTCGACCTTCACCATCGCCGACAACTGTTAGCGCGGTAAAACCAAAAACCCTACCACCTTTTACAACTTTTGCCACGCGTCTTACGTTCACCAATTTTTCTTGCAGGCCGTCTGTACTGCCTTGAGCCGGTGCTGTAGCCATTGTCTATCTCCTAAAATTTCAATCCTGCTTCACGAGCAGCTTCAGCCAAAGCTTTTACCCGACCATGATATTTAAATCCAGAACGGTCAAAGGCAACGTTGGTAATACCTGCGGCTAAAGCTTTTTGTGCAATGAACTTGCCCACTTCAGCTGCAGCTGTCATATTGCTGGTATTTTTCAAACTGCCTTTTATTTCCGCCTGATTGGTTGATGCACTAACAATCGTTGTCGTGCCGTCACCACTTATCACCTGTGCATACATGTGTTGCGAGGTTTTATGGATAGTCAATCGTGTAGCTTTCAGTTTTTTTATGTGGCTACGCAACTTAAGTGCGCGTTTCATTCTTGCTTGTTTTTTTAGCATCATGTCACCTTACTTTTTCTTAGCTTCTTTTCTTGCAACATGTTCGTCACTGTATCTAACGCCTTTGCCTTTATAAGGTTCAGGTGGACGATATGCCCTGATTTTGGCAGCGACTTCACCAACGAGTTGTTTGTTGCTACCTTTGATGACGATTTCTGTTTGGCTTGGGGTTTCAACGGAGATGCCATTGGGTACATTGAAATCAACTGGGTGTGAATATCCCAATGATAATGACAGTACATTTCCCTTAGCTTGGGCCCTGTAACCAACACCGATCAAGGTCATTTTCTTCTCAAAGCCAGCCGAAACGCCAGTGACCATGTTGTTGGCGATTGCCCTAGCCGTTCCGGCCTGTGCAGTCGCTTTTTTGTCATTTTTGTCCCAAACAACTTGGATTATGTTTTCATCAATGGTTAAAGAGATCGATTGGTTGAAGTCATAAGACAATTCACCAATTTTTCCTTTAACAAACAGGTTATTCCCGTCCAGTTTCACATTTACTCCACTTGGAATAATGACTGGCGCTTTAGCAATTCTTGACATATAGTGCCTTCGTTAACAAACGGTACAAATAACTTCACCACCATGACCAATTGCACGGGCTGCTCTATCCGTCATTACGCCATTAGATGTTGATACAATTGCAATCCCTAAGCCACCAAGCACTTTTGGCAACTCATCTTTAGACTTATAAATGCGCAAACCAGGACGGCTGACCCTATCGATGCTCTCGATTACTGGAAGCCCTTTATGGTATTTCAGTTCTATAGTCATTTCACTATGTGAACCGCTGGTTTCAACATTGAAATCTTTGATATAACCTTCTTCTTTCAACACCTTCGCTATCGAAACTTTTAAGTTGGACGAGGGTTGTTTTACACTTTTCTTTCCTGCAGATTGACCGTTTCTTATGCGTGTCAACATATCTGCTACTGGATCAGTCATGCTCATTATAATGTCTCCAAACTTTAACTTACCAACTGGCCTTAACGACACCAGGCACATCACCACGCATGGTTGCTTCCCGTAGCTTGTTTCTGCTCAATCCAAACTTACGATAGTAACCATGGGGGCGACCAGTCAAGTTACAGCGGTTATGCACCCTAGTGACACTGGAGTCACGTGGCAATTTCTGCAATTGCAGCTGGGCGGTTTCCCGATCTTCAAAAGTGGTGTTGGGGTCTCTAATAGTTTCTTTTAGAGCCTTACGTTTGACATCATATTTTTGCACTAACTTCTTACGCTTTACTTCGCGCGCAATCATTGATTTCTTAGCCATAACAAAATCGCTCTTTAGTTTTTAAATGGAAAGTTAAACAGCTTCAACAAGGCCAAGCCTTCTTCATTTGTTTTTGCTGTTGTTGTTATTGTAATATCCATACCACGTAAAGCATCGATTTTGTCATAATCAATTTCTGGGAATATAATTTGCTCTTTAACCCCCATTGAATAATTACCTCGACCATCAAAACTTTTAGGACTCAACCCCCTGAAATCACGTATTCTGGGTATTGAAATACTAATTAACCGATCAAGGAATTCATACATTCTGTCGCTGCGTAGAGTCACTTTGCAGCCTATTGGCATATCGTCCCTGATCTTAAAACCAGCGATTGACTTTCTGGCCAATGTGATCACAGGTTTTTGTCCGGATATTTTCTCCATATCACTAACTGCTGACTGCAAGACTTTTTTGTCTGCAACTGCACCACCAACACCCATGTTTAGGGTTATCTTTACAATCTTTGGAGCTTGCATGACTGATTTGTAGCCAAATTGCTCTATCAAGGAAGGTAATATTCTTTCTTTATATACGGATTCTAGTCTAGCCATAATTCATCTATACCTTATGCATCAACATTAGTGTTTGTTGACTTAAAATACCTAACTTTTTTTCCGTCTTCCAGAAACCTAAAACCTACGCGATCAGCTTTCTTTGTAGCAGGATTATAAAGGCCTATATTTGATATGTTTATTGGCATATCTTTTTCGATAATCCCACCTTGGACACCAGTATTAGGATTTGCTTTTTGTGTCTTTTTGACACGGTTGATCCCTTCAACCAAAACCTTGTCATCCGTCAATATCTTTGCCACGCGACCGCTCTTACCTTTATCTTTTCCGGTAATTACAATCACATCATCACCTTGTTTTATTTTTTGCATAAATAAACCCTACCTTATAATACTTCAGGAGCTAATGAGATAATTTTCATAAATTTCTCACCGCGTAGCTCACGGGTTACTGGGCCAAAAATACGGGTGCCAAGGGGCTGAAGATTGTTGTTAAGAATAACGGCCGCATTACCATCGAAACGAATCACTGAACCGTCAGGACGACGTACACCTTTACTGGTACGAACAACCAATGCATTATATACCTCGCCTTTTTTAACCCTTCCGCGAGGAATAGCATCTTTAATACTTACTTTTATGATGTCCCCAATACCGGCATAACGCCTGTGGGAACCACCCAATACTTTGATACACATGACCCTTTTGGCACCACTGTTATCGGCGACGTCAAGGCTAGTTTGCATCTGAATCATGATTTTTTCCTAGTGTGTAAAGTAAACAGATGCCTTATCTGTTTACACTTTCTAAAATTTGCACGAGCCTAAAGCTTTTATGCTTCGACATTGGTCGGCATGAGGTGATTGACACCAAATCGCCTTCCTGACAAGCATTCAGCTCATCATGCACCATCATCTTGGTGGAACGTTTAATATATTTTCCATAAACAGGATGTTTTACAACCCGCTCAACCAATACTGTTGCTGTTTTGTCCATTTTGTTGCTGACAACACGGCCTGTTATTGTCCTTAACTTTACTTCATTTTCGCTTATCATTGCACGCCAGCCATTTCTCTTAAAATTGTATGGATACGGGCGACATCACGCCTTACGACTTTAATTTGATGTGGCTTAGTCAATTGGCCAGTGCCTTTTTGCATTTTTAAATTAAATTGTTCGCGAGACAAGTCAAGCAGCATTGCTTCTAGTTCTATTTTATTTTTTTGGCGTAAATCACTTGCTTTCATTACATTATTGTCCGAGCAGTAAAAAGTGTTTTCAACGGCAACTTAGCTGAGGCCAATGCGAATGCTTCACGTGCTAATTCTTCGGAAACACCCTGTATTTCATACAACATCGTACCAGGTCTAATTTGAGCAACCCAATATTCTACACTACCTTTACCTTTACCCATACGAACTTCTAAAGGTTTTTTGGTGATAGGCTTATCAGGGAATACGCGTATCCAAATTTTTCCACCACGCTTAACATGACGGGTTATTGCCCTTCTTGCAGCCTCTATCTGGCGTGCAGTCAATCTGCCACGATCGACTGATTTAAGTCCATATTCGCCGAAACTTACTGACGAGCCACGAACGGCTATGCCATTATTTCTGCCTTTGTGTTGCTTACGGAATTTTGTTCTTTTAGGTTGAAGCATGTCTTTGTCCCTTCAACTATTTCTTATTATCTGAGTTCATAGATGCCAAATGTGCATCCATATCGAAAACTTCACCTTTAAATATCCACACTTTAATGCCGATAATACCGTAGGTGGTGTTGGCTTCCGCCGTTGCATAATCAATATCAGCCCGCAACGTATGAAGTGGTACACGACCTTCCCTATACCATTCGGTACGGGCGATTTCTGCACCGTTCAAGCGGCCACCTAAACTGATTTTAATCCCTTCAGCACCTAACCGCATGGTGTTGGTCACTGCTCGTTTCATTGCGCGGCGGTACATAATACGTTTTTCCAATTGTTGGGCAACGCCTTCTGCAACCAAGTATGAATCAAGTTCCGGCTTTCTGATTTCCTCAACATTTAGCTGAACGGGCACACCGATCATTTTGGAGATTTGCTGTCTCAAAATATCGATATCTTCGCCTTTTTTGCCAATCACGATACCTGGACGTGCGGTATGCACGGTTATTTGCGCATTATTGGCTGGCCTGTTGATCTGTATCCGGCTTACGGATGCGTGTGCCAATTTCTTTTTGATAAAATCCCTTACCATAATATCTTGATGCAGGAACAAAGGATAATCATGACTATTTGCGTACCATCTGGAATTCCAATCTTTTACGATGCCTAGCCTTATGCCAATCGGATGTACTTTCTGACCCATTTCCTGCCCCTACAGAGTTTCTTCTACTTTAATTGTAATATGGCAGGTTCTTTTAAGGATGCGGTTACCACGCCCTTTAGCTCTTGCCTTAAACCGTTTCAAGGTTGCCCCTTCGTTAACAAATACTGTCGACACTTTTAAATCATCAATGTCGACACCTTCGTTGTGGTCGGCGTTGGCAACAGCAGACAATAATATTTTTTTGAGTATTGCCCCGCCCTTTTTTGAACTGAACGTCAAAATGTCAAGAGCCTTGTCTACTGGCAAGCCTCTGATCTGATCACCCACTAAACGTGCTTTTTGTGCCGATAGCGGTGCATTGCTTAATTTTGCTGAAATTTCCATAATATTAACAATTACCTGGATTTCTTATCGACCACATGGCCTTTATAGGTACGGGTAGGGGCAAACTCGCCTAATTTATGCCCAATCATGTTTTCAGAAATTAACACGGGTATGTGTAATTTTCCATTATGGACAGCAATCGTTAAGCCTAGCATCTCTGGAAGGATCATTGATCTTCTTGACCATGTTTTAATCGGTTTCCTATTATTGCTGCTAACGGCATCTTCAATTTTTTTAAGAAGATGATGATCAATAAATGGACCTTTTTTAATTGAACGTGGCACTCTAAAACCTCACTATTTCTGCTTACGGCGTCTGACGATCATATTGTCAGTGCGTTTGTTTTTTCTAGTTTTGTATCCTTTTGTCGGCATACCCCATGGCGAAACTGGGTGTCTACCGCCTGAAGTACGACCTTCACCACCACCATGCGGATGGTCAACGGGGTTCATTACCACACCACGAACGGTCGGTCTGATACCACGCCATCTTGAAGCACCGGCCTTTCCAAGCGAAGTCAAGTTATGCTCAGAATTGGAAACCTCGCCAATCACTGCTCGGCAATCTGCCATAACCTTGCGCATTTCTCCGGAACGCAACCTAATTGTGGCATGCATCCCGTCCTTGGCTACTAACTGTGCTGATGTACCGGCACTACGGGCAATTTGTGCGCCCTTGCCTGGCTTCATTTCCACACAATGGATCGTGGTACCCATTGGTATATTCCTGATGGGCATACAATTGCCAGATTTGACTGGCACGGTGTCTGAAGACAAAATTTCTTGCCCTATTTCAAGCCCTTTTGGTGCGATGATATATCTACGCTCACCGTCCTTAAATAAAATGAGCGCAATGTTAGCAGTTCGGTTCGGATCATATTCCAAACGCTCTACAATCGCTGGTATGTCAACTTTATTTCTCTTAAAATCGATAATGCGGTAATGTTGCTTATGTCCACCACCCACATGACGAGTCGTAATGCGTCCGTTGTTGTTACGACCACCTGTTTTACTATTTTTTTCGAGTAGAGGTGCATACGGCTTGCCTTTATGCAAACCATCCGTTTTTACACGTATTACAAACCTCGACCCTGGTGATGTCGGTTTTGATTTTACAATCGCCATGCTATTACCGTTTCCTATTGGCCTTCTTTATTTATTAAACAGCGGAAAATTCTATATCGTGGCCTGGTTTTAATTTAACGTAGGCCTTTTTCCAATCAGATTTATGGTAAACGGAACGGCCGAAGCGCTTTTCTTTACCTTTAACGTTCAAAACATTGACAGAATCAACTTGGACATTAAACATTGCTTCCACCGCTTCTTTTATTTGTACCTTATTTGCGTCTTTTTTGACCTTAAAAACAAAATGCTTGTTTTTTTCAGCTGCAATGGTACATTTTTCAGAAATAACTGGGGCTTCAATAATTGACGCCAATTTATATAGCTTCAGACTCATGCCAGATGCTCCTCAATTTTTTTCAGTGCTTCAGGCGTCATGATCACCTTGTCTGCAGACACCAACGATACTGGGCTTAAGTTGTTAGCCTCAGTAACTTCTACATATGGAATATTCCTCGCCGCTAAAAACAGATTGGGTTCAATGCCATCAACCACAATCAGTATGCGCTTGCCGGATATGTCTTTTAACGTGGCGAGCAATTCTTTTGTTTTAGGTACACTCGGCGTGATTGTCGAAGCTATCACAATCCGGTCTTGTCTTAACAATTCAGACAAAATAGACTTAATGCCAACCCGAAACATTTTTTTGTTTAGTTTCTGCTCGTAATTACGCGGTCTTGCTGCAAAAGTGACCCCACCAGTTCGCCAGATAGGGCTGCGTGTGCTACCTGAACGAGCTTGACCGGTGCCTTTTTGACGCCACGGCTTAGCACCGCCACCGCTCACATCTGAACGGGTTTTCTGCGCTTTAGTGCCTTGTCTTGCGCCAGCCATATAGCGGGTGACCAACTGGTGGATCAAGGTTTCGTTATATGCTTGTCCAAATACCGCTTCGGGTGCTTCCAATGGACTTGCAGTGCCTTGCGTATTTAATGTAGGAATTTCTAAACTCATGCCTTAGCCTTTCTTTTTACTTTTGATGCAGGTCTGATGACCACGTCACTTCCTTTTGATCCAGGTACAGCACCTTTAATCAGTATGAGGTTTCTCTCGGCATCAATGGCTTGTATTTTTAGGTTCTGCACAGTAGTGATTGCAGCCCCCATGTGTCCGGCCATTTTTTTGCCTTTAAATACCCTGCCTGGAGTCTGGTTCATACCAATTGAACCCAGTACACGGTGAGAAAGTGAGTTACCGTGAGTGGCATCTTGCATGTGGAAATTATGCCGCTTGATACCACCGGCAAAGCCTTTACCGATGCTTCTTGCCTGTACATCGACCACTTGGCCTTCGCTAAACACATCGACCGACAAGGCAGAGCCTGTAGTCAAATCATGCCCTTCATTTTCATCCAGCCTAAATTCCCAGAGACCGCGGCCCGCGGTTTCATTAGCAGCCGCATAATGCCCAGCCAAGGCTTTGTTGACTCTTGATGCTTTCACTTCGCCAGCAGTCACTTGGATAGAACGATAACCATCTCGTTCTATGGTTTTTACTTGTGTGACACGGTTTGAGTCAATCTGTAGCACAGTAACCGGCACTGAAGTTCCATCTTCACAAAATACTCTGGTCATTCCACATTTACGACCGATAAGACCTATTGACATCTGCCAATTCCTCTATTAATTCAACTTAATCTGAACATCTACGCCGGCTGCAAGATCAAGCTTCATCAATGCATCAACAGTCTTGTCAGTTGGCTCAACAATATCCAACAGCCGTTTGTAGGTTCTTAATTCATACTGATCGCGTGCATCTTTGTTAACATGCGGCGAAATCAAAATGGTGAAACGCTCTTTTTTAGTAGGCAAGGGAATCGGGCCCTTTATTTGGGCCCCAGTTCTTCTTGCAGTTTCTACTATCTCACTGGCCGATTGGTCAATCAATTTATGATCGAAAGATTTCAAGCGGATCCTGATAGTTTGATTAGACATATTTATTACTCAATAATGGATGCAACAACACCGGCACCGACGGTACGGCCACCTTCGCGGATGGCGAAGCGCAAGCCCTCTTCCATCGCAATCGGTGAGATCAGCTTGACGGTCACGGAGATGTTGTCGCCGGGCATGACCATTTCCACGCCTTCGGGCAGCTTGACCGCGCCGGTCACGTCGGTGGTGCGGAAGTAGAACTGCGGGCGGTAGCCGTCAAAGAACGGGGTGTGGCGGCCGCCCTCTTCTTTGGACAGGACGTAGATTTCGGCGTTGAAGTGGGCGTGCGGCTTGATGGTGCCTTTGTGCGCCAGCACTTGGCCGCGTTCGACGTCGTCCCTTTTGGTGCCGCGCAGCAGCAAGCCGACGTTGTCGCCCGCTTCGCCCTGGTCGAGCAGTTTGCGGAACATTTCCACGCCGGTGACGGTGGTGACGACGGTCGGGCGGATGCCGACGATTTCGACTTCCTGGCCGACCTTGATGATGCCGCGTTCGATACGGCCGGTCACGACGGTGCCGCGGCCGGAGATGGAGAACACGTCTTCGATCGGCATCAGGAATGCGCCGTCAACGGCACGTTCGGGTTCGGGTATGTAGCTGTCCAGGGCTTCGACCAGGCGCACGACGGAGGCTTCGCCGATGTCGCTTTGGTCGCCTTGCAGGGCGAGCAGTGCGGAACCGCGCACGATGGGGGTGTCGTCGCCGGGGAATTCGTACATGTCGAGCAGTTCGCGCAGTTCCATTTCGACCAGTTCGATCAGCTCTTCGTCATCGACCATGTCGGCCTTGTTGAGGAACACGACGATGTAGGGCACGCCGACCTGGCGGGACAGCAGGATGTGTTCGCGGGTCTGCGGCATCGGGCCGTCAGCGGCGGAACAGACCAGGATCGCGCCGTCCATTTGTGCGGCGCCGGTGATCATGTTTTTGACGTAGTCGGCATGGCCCGGGCAGTCGACGTGGGCGTAGTGGCGTTTGGACGATTCGTATTCGACGTGCGAGGTGGCGATGGTGATGCCGCGGGCACGCTCTTCGGGGGCGTTGTCGATCTGGTCAAACGCTTTGACCGCGCCGCCATGGATCTTTGCCATCACGGTGGTCAGCGCCGCCGTCAGGGTGGTTTTGCCATGGTCAACGTGACCGATTGTGCCTACGTTTACGTGCGGCTTATTACGTGAAAATTTTTCTTTGGCCATGAGTTAATACCTTTATTTTAATTGTTTAACTTTATGAAGATTTTTTAACGATTGCTTCTGCAATGTTTGCAGGCGTTTCATTATATTTTGCAAACTGCATTGTATAGGTGGCCCTTCCTTGGGTCGCCGAACGCAAATCCGTTGAGTAACCAAACATTTCTGCAAGTGGAACTTCGCAGCTGATGATCTTCCCAGATGGCGTATCGTCAAGCCCTTGAATTATTCCGCGTCGACGATTGATGTCTCCCACTACATCGCCCATGTAATCTTCCGGAGTGGCGACTTCAACATGCATTATCGGCTCCAGTAGCACCGGGCTAGCATTTCTTGCACCTTCCCTGAAACACATTGATGATGCAATCTTAAAGGCCAGCTCACTGGAGTCCACATCATGGTATGACCCATCAAACAAGGTGACTTTCACATCTAAAACAGGGTAACCGGCCAAAATTCCACTTTTCAATTGCTCTTGTATGCCTTTATCAACTGCTGGTATGTATTCCTTAGGTATGGCACCACCAACAACGTCATTGACAAATTCGTATCCCGTGCCTTCTGGCTTAGGCTCAATCTTTAGCCAGACATGGGCATACTGTCCTTTACCACCGGTCTGCCGGACAAACTTAAATTCATGCTCTACTGTTGCCCGCACTGATTCCCTGTAAGCCACCTGGGGAGCCCCGACATTAGCTTGGACATTAAATTCTCTTTTTAGGCGATCAACGATAATTTCGAGATGCAGCTCACCCATGCCGGAAACAATGATCTGCCCAGAATCTTCATCGGTATTAACCCTAAAAGATGGGTCTTCTTGCGCCAACTTGGCTAATGCTGCGCCTAACTTATCTTGGTCTGCTTTTGTCTTAGGCTCAACAGCGACCGAGATAACTGGCTCCGGAAACTCTATTTTTTCCAGCAGAACCATTTTGGTAAGGTCACAGAGCGTGTCACCCGTGGTGACATCTTTAAGCCCTATTGCCGCTGCAATATCGCCAGCACACACTTCTTTTACTTCTTCGCGGCTATTCGCATGCATTTGTACAATGCGTCCGATGCGTTCTTTTTTCTTTTTTACTGAATTGTAAACAGCATCCCCTGACCGCAACACCCCAGAATAGACCCTAAAGAAAGCTAATGTCCCAACAAAAGGGTCAGTGGCTATCTTAAATGCCAATGCTGCAAATGGCTGGTCATCTTGGGCTGGTCTTTCTTCGCGTGTAACGCCATCCTCAAGTAGTCCGCTCACAGGAGGTATATCATTGGGCGACGGCAAGTAATCTATAACGGCATCTAGCATTGACTGGACACCTTTGTTTTTAAATGCAGAACCACAAAATGCCGGCATCAGCTTATTGGCTATTGTGCCTTGCCGAATCCCCAGCTTTATTTCCTCGTCGGACAGATCGCCACCATCCAAATATTTATTCATCAATTCATCGCTGCCATCCGCTGCAGCCTCAATCATCCGTTCCCTGTGCTTTTTTGCTATAGAAAGCAAGGCCTCTGGAATGTCCATCTCTACAAAAGACATACCCATACTTGCTTCATCCCAGCAAATCATTTTCATTTTTATTAGGTCAATGACACCTTGAAAGCTATCTTCAGCACCTACCGGTATTTGCATAGGCACGGCATCGGCCCCCAGCTTTACCTTGACCTGATCGATGACACGGAAGAAATTTGCCCCTGTCCTATCCATTTTATTGACAAATACTAACCTAGGGACGTGATACTTATCTGCTTGCCGCCATACCGTTTCTGATTGCGGTTCAACACCACCCACCGCACAAAAAACGGCACACGCACCATCAAGAACCCTTAACGAACGCTCCACCTCGATAGTAAAATCAACATGGCCTGGCGTATCTATTATGTTAATCCTATGCTCTTCATACTGCTTGTCCATACCACTCCAAAAACAAGTGGTCGCCGCTGAAGTAATGGTTATACCGCGCTCCTGTTCTTGCTCCATCCAATCCATGGTGGCAGTGCCTTCGTGAACCTCACCAATTTTGTGGGACACACCGGTATAGAACAGAATCCTTTCAGTTGTTGTCGTCTTTCCGGCATCTATGTGCGCCATAATGCCGATATTTCTATACCGACTTATCGGCGTTTTACGAGCCACGACAAACCAAACCCATTACCAACGATAATGCGAAAAAGCTTTATTCGCTTCCGCCATTCTATGGGTGTCTTCGCGTTTTTTAGCTGCAGCCCCCCTACCTTCAAAGGCTTCCATCAACTCACCGGCCAATTTTTTAGCCATTGTCCTTTCGTTTCTTTTCCTGGAAGCATCAATTAGCCAGCGCATTGCCAACGCCAACCTTCTGGAAGGCCTGACCTCAACCGGAACCTGATAAGTTGCACCACCGACACGCCTAGATTTAACCTCCACTCTCGGCTGGACGTTTTCCAGAGCCTTTGAAAGCACATCCAAAGGCACCGCATGACCCTTTCCTTCAATGACATCCAAAGCGCCGTAAATAATGCCTTCGGCGATAGATTTTTTGCCGCTTTCCATAATCATGTTCATAAACTTAGTCAGCATTACACTGCCAAATCTTGGGTCTGGAATGACTTCCCGTTTTGTAGCTACTCTTCTTCTAGACATTTATCACCAACCGAATCTTAGCTCTTAGGCCTTTTTGTTCCATATTTCGAGCGACCACATCTTCTGTTGGTCACACCTGAAGCGTCCAAACTACCACGAACGACGTGATAACGCACACCTGGCAAATCCTTAACCCTACCACCCCTAATCAGCACCACGGAATGCTCTTGTAGATTGTGGCCTTCCCCGCCAATATAGCTACTGACCTCTGAGCCATTGGTTAACCTCACCCTTGCCACTTTACGTAACGCTGAGTTTGGTTTTTTTGGTGTTGTAGTATAAACTCGCGTACAAACCCCTCTTCTCTGAGGACACGCCTCTAAAGCAGGCACGTTGCTTTTTTCTATTCTTTTTGCACGCGGCTTACGAACTAGCTGATTGATCGTGGCCATAATTCTTGTTTACTCCAATTTGCAATTTAATAGCGTGCCAAACAAACACGCCCAGCGATGCACACCAGGCACTTGTCTTTTTAACCCGACCCGACTAAATTACGTTAATTTATGTTAGCAGGCAATAATACTCGTGATTTCAATATCCGTCAAGTAAATTTTAACCCAGTCATTTTTATATATTCAAAGCTTGCTTTAATGCCTCTTCTGCATCGGCCACCATATTGACCTCACTTTCAGCATCTGAATAGTGAACCGCCTTGTTTTTTCGTGCTTCATGACTAGCTAGCCCAGTCCCAGCGGGAATCAGCCGACCCACAATGACATTTTCTTTTAGCCCTATCAGTCCATCGCTTAATCCTCGCACCGCTGCATCAGTCAGTACACGGGTTGTCTCTTGGAATGATGCCGCCGATATGAACGATTCCGTGGCCAATGATGCCTTGGTGATACCCAGCAGGACAGACTCATAACTGGCGGGAATTTTGCCTTCCTTTTCTACCTTGTCATTTTCGAACCTGACTAAAGCGCGTTCAACTTGGTCGCCTTTCAGGAAGTTGGTGTCACCTGAAGCAGTGATCTCGACCTTCCTTAACATCTGCCTGATAATGGCTTCTATATGCTTATCGTTAATCTTAACACCTTGTAAACGATAGACATCTTGAATTTCCTTAACCAAATAATTGGCCAGTTCCTCAATCCCTCGCAACCTTAGGATGTCATGCGGTGTCAATTCACCTTCTGCTATAGTCTCACCTTTTTCAACATATTCACCTTCAAATACAGTGATATGCCGCCATTTTGGAATTAAGGTCTCAATCTGTTCCCCAGTGCCATCAGTTATAATGACCCGTTGCTTGCCTTTGGTTTCCTTTCCAAACGAAATGGTACCGCTGGTTTCAGCCAATATTGCAGGGTCTTTGGTCTTGCGGGCCTCAAACAAATCAGCAACCCTAGGCAAACCACCTGTAATATCTCTAGTTTTACTTGACTCCTGGGGAATTCTTGCCAGTACGTCACCCACTTTCACTTCGCCGCCATCTTTAATCCCAGCGATAGCCCCTGCAGGCAAGAAGTATTGGGCAGGTATTTCTGTACCTGGCAAATTGATTGGATTGCCATTATTGTCGTTCAGCTTTACCATCGGGCGTAACTCCCTACCGGCACTGCCACGCTGTTTCGGGTCGGTGACGACAAGGGAACTCAGACCAGTCACTTCATCAGATTGTTTTTGTACAGTTACACCATCAACAAAATGAATTAATTCGACAATACCATCCACCTCTGTGATAACAGGATGCGTGAACGGGTCCCATGTGACAATGATTTCACCAGCGTTTACCTTTGAGCCTTCTTGGACTGACAATACCGCGCCATAAGGAATTTTATATCGTTCACGTTCACGACCGTAATCGTCAACGACACCGACTTCACCAGACCTGGACACGGCAACCAAATGACCTTCCCGGTTAGCCACTGATTTTAAGTTGGTTAATCTTATGGTGCCGGCAGATTTGACTTGGACGTTACTGATAGCGGCTGAACGCGATGCCGCACCGCCAATATGGAATGTACGCATGGTCAACTGAGTGCCGGGTTCACCAATTGACTGGGCGGCAATGACGCCTACTGCCTCGCCGATATTTACCCTATGCCCTCTGCCCAGATCGCGCCCGTAACAAGCCGCGCAGACTCCGTGCCTATTTTCACAGGTGATGATGGAACGCACCAAAATTTGATCGACACTATGTTCTTCCAGTACAGAAACCCAATGTTCATTAAGCAATGTGCCAGCAGGTACAATGACGTTCTCGCCAGCTCCGTCGAGCAAATCAACGGCTGCCACCCTGCCTAACACGCGTTCGGACAATGCTTCGACCACATCACCGCCTTCAATGATAGGGGTCATGATCAGGCCATTGGATGTGCCACAATCTAATGTGGTGATAACCAAATCTTGGGCAACGTCAACCAATCTACGCGTCAGATAGCCTGAGTTAGCAGTCTTCAATGCCGTATCCGCCAAGCCTTTACGGGCACCATGGGTGGAAATGAAGTACTGCAACACGTCCAATCCTTCCCTAAAATTGGCAGTGATAGGCGTTTCGATGATTGAGCCGTCTGGCTTTGCCATCAAACCGCGCATACCTGCAAGTTGGCGTATCTGTGCCGCTGAACCCCGCGCACCCGATTCGGCCATCATGAATATAGAATTGAATGATTTTTGCTTAACCGTATTGCCTTCGGCATCAATGACGGACTCTTCACCTAGGCCATCCATCATGACTTTGGCTACTTGGTCGTTGGCATGTGACCAAATGTCAACCACCTTATTGTAACGCTCCCCATCTGTGACCAAACCCGACGCATACTGGCTTTGGATTTCATTAACCTCTGCTTCAGCGGAGCGGATAATGTCCACCTTCTTCGCCGGTATGGCCATATCTTCAATACCGAAAGATACACCCGAGCGAGTTGCATACCTAAAACCAAGATACATCAGTTGGTCTGCCAACACTACCGTATCTTTATTGCCCAAATAGCGATAACTGTAATTGATCAATCGTGAAATGTTCTTTTTAGTCATATCACAGTTAACCACATCGAATGGCATACGCTCAGGAACAATTTCCCAAATCAAGGCACGACCCACTGTGGTTCTGACACGATGGGTCTTGCTTTCGAACTCGCCTTGTTCATTACGGATACTTTCAGTTATCCGAAGTTGAATTTTTGATTGCAATTCCACGCTTTTGTACAGCAATGCCTTATGAATTTCGCTGACATCGCCAAAAATGGTGCCATCGCCTTTGGCATTGATCTTCTCACGGCTTATGTAATAAAGCCCTAGCACCACGTCTTGGGATGGGTTGATGACTGGTTCACCATTGGCGGGCGACAATATGTTGTTGGTGGCCATCATCAATGTCCGGGCTTCCAATTGAGCCTCAAGGGACAATGGAATATGGACAGCCATCTGGTCACCGTCAAAGTCTGCATTGAACGCGCTACAAACAAGCGGGTGCAATTGTATCGCCTTGCCTTCGATCAAGGTGGGTTCAAAGGCTTGGATGCCCAAACGGTGCAATGTTGGGGCGCGGTTTAATAATATGGGATGTTCACGGATAACCTCTTCAAGGATATCCCATACTTCCGTGCCTTCACGCTCAACCATTTTTTTGGCTGCTTTGATGGTTGTTGCCAGTCCACGGAACTGAAGTTTGCTGAAAATGAACGGCTTGAACAACTCCAATGCCATTTTTTTAGGCAATCCACATTGGTGCAGCCTAAGGGTTGGCCCGACCACAATAACAGAGCGGCCTGAGTAATCTACTCGCTTGCCTAATAGGTTTTGCCTAAACCGCCCTTGCTTGCCCTTAATCATGTCTGCAAGCGACTTCAGCGGCCTTCTATTAGTACCGGTGATTGCCCTGCCCCTTCTTCCATTATCCAGCAACGCATCAACCGACTCTTGTAACATGCGTTTTTCGTTACGAACAATAATGTCGGGCGCGTTCAAGTCCAGCAACCGGTTCAGACGGTTGTTGCGGTTGATAACTCTACGGTACAAGTCATTCAGGTCTGATGTTGCAAAACGCCCGCCATCTAGTGGCACTAAAGGGCGCAATTCTGGTGGCAATACCGGCAATACTTGCAGGATCATCCATTCCGGACGATTTTTTGAACTCAGCAGGGCATCCATCACCTTAAGGCGTTTGGCGTATTTTTTTATTTTGGTTTCTGAACTGGTCGAGTTGATTTCCTCCCTGAGTATCTCAACCTGTTCTTTCAAGTCTATTGCCTTGAGTAAATCATAGATAGCTTCAGCACCCATTTTAGCAATAAAATCATCTCCATGGGTTTCCACTGCTTCAAGGTATTCATCATCCGTCAAAAGTTGACCCTTTTCTAAGGGGGTCAGACCTGGATCCAACACGACAAAGGATTCAAAATACAAAACCCTCTCGATTTCACGCAGGGTCATATCCAGTAACAATGCAACCCTGGAAGGCAATGATTTTAGAAACCAAATATGGGCGACTGGGCTTGCCAAGTCGATATGGCCCATGCGCTCGCGCCGAACTTTTGACAATGTGACTTCAACACCACATTTTTCACAAATGACACCACGGTGCTTTAGCCTTTTGTATTTGCCGCACAAGCACTCATAATCGCTGACCGGGCCGAATATTTTTGCACAAAACAAACCATCCCGTTCTGGTTTAAAAGTACGGTAATTGATAGTTTCTGGTTTTTTGACTTCGCCATAAGACCATGAGCGGATCATGTCCGGTGATGCCAAACCTATGCTAATGCCATCAAAATCATCAGCGCGGCCTTGGCGCTTTAAAAAATTCATTAAATCTTTCAAGAGTGTCTCCCCTTTAATTAAGCCCCATACTTACCGGGGCTGGGTATCATTAGCCATCAAATGGCGGAACAGCAACCAGTGCCTGCCAGCCCAATTAAATTAAATCGGACACTTACTCGCGTTCCAGCTCTATATTGACAGCCAATGAGCGGATTTCTTTAATCAGCACGTTGAATGACTCCGGCATCCCAGCTTCCATTTTATGGTCGCCATCGACAATATTTTTATACATACGAGTACGTCCGGTGACATCATCGGACTTGACCGTCAACATTTCCTGCAGGGTATAAGCGGCACCATAGGCTTCAAGCGCCCAGACCTCCATCTCACCAAAACGTTGTCCGCCGAACTGAGCCTTACCACCCAATGGCTGTTGGGTTACCAAGCTATAAGGGCCAGTAGAACGGGCATGCATTTTGTCATCAACCAAGTGGTTCAATTTCAACATATACATATAACCAACGGTCACTTCACGCTCGAAAGGCTCACCCGTCAAGCCATCATACAAGGTGGTTTGCCCATGTTCAGGCAAATCAGCCAAACGTAGCATTAAGCGGATATCGTCTTCACTGGCACCATCAAAAACTGGCGTGGCCATCGGCACACCGGCAACCAAGTTCCTCGACATTTCAATAATTTCTGAATCACTGAACGAGTCCAAGTCCTCCTTCCTGCCACTGGTATTGTATATTTTGTCCAAGAATGTCCGGATTTCAACAACTTTGGCCTGAGCTTCGAGCATTTTGCCAATTTTTATACCCAATCCTTTTGCCGCCCATCCTAAATGGGTCTCCAATACTTGCCCGACATTCATCCGCGAGGGTACCCCCAATGGGTTCAATACGATATCAACCGGATTGCCATCGGCTGTGTAAGGCATGTCTTCAATGGGCCTGATCATTGATATGACCCCTTTATTACCATGTCTTCCCGCCATTTTGTCGCCTGGCTGTATGCGCCGCTTGACTGCAAGGTAAACCTTGACCATTTTTAATACGCCGGGCGGCAAATCATCACCCATGGTGATTTTCTTTTTCTTGATTTCGAACATTTCATCAAAAGCTTTGCGCTGCTGTTCGATTTGTGTGGACACCAGCTCTAGTTTTAGATTGATCTCCTCATCTTTCATTTTGATTTTAAGCCAATCAGAATGCTTCAGATCGGCCAACTGCTCTGCGCCAAGCACCGTACCGGCTTTTATCTGACCAGGGCCGGATTGGGCGACCTTGCCTTCCAATAGCTGACCGACCCGGGCAAAAATGTCGCCTTCCAGAATTTTTAGTTGGTCATCCAAATCTTTGCGGTAACGCTTGATTTCTTCTTGCTCAATATCCAATGCACGCTTGTCTTTCTTGACACCATCACGGGTAAATACCTGCACATCAATAACCGTGCCTTCGATACTGCCAGGGACACGCAATGAAGTGTCCTTAACATCAGCGGCTTTCTCACCAAAGATAGCCCGTAACAGTTTTTCTTCTGGTGTAAGCTGGGTTTCTCCTTTAGGGGTCACTTTACCCACCAAAATATCGCCGCCCTTAACTTCCGCCCCGACGTAAACAATGCCTGATTCATCAAGCTTGGCCAAAGCCTCTTCACTGACATTGGGAATATCGGCAGTAATTTCTTCAGGGCTGTGCTTGGTGTCTCGCGCTACACAAGTTTTTTCTTCAATATGGATGGTTGTGAAGCGATCTTCTTTAACCACCCGCTCGGACACCAATATAGAATCTTCGAAGTTGTAACCGTTCCATGGCATAAACGCGACCAACATGTTTTGGCCTAAAGCCAATTCCCCCATATCAGTGGATGGGCCATCCGCCAGTATGTCTCCGGCGTTGACAATATCCCCTAAGTTAACCAAAGGTTTTTGGTTGATGCAGGTATTCTGGTTTGAGCGGGTGTATTTGGTCAGGTTATAAATGTCAGCACCTGGCACACCAGACTCTGTTTCAGTATCATTGACCCGCACCACAATCCTTGCGGCATCAACCATTTCAATGCGGCCACCACGTCGGGCCACCACGGTCACACCTGAGTCTTTGGCCACCGTGCGTTCCATGCCAGTCCCCACCAATGGCTTTTCAGCGCGTAAGGTAGGTACAGCTTGCCGCTGCATGTTAGACCCCATCAAAGCCCGGTTCGCGTCATCGTGTTCCAAGAATGGGATAATTGATGCAGCAACCGAAACAATTTGCTTGGATGATACGTCCATGTATTGCACCGTATCGGACATAGCCAGCGTAAATTCATCTTTATGGCGGCAAGACACTAACCCATCAACCAATCTTCCGCTCTCATCAACTGGAACACTTGCTTGGGCAATAACATATTCGCCTTCTTCTATCGCCGACAGGTAATCCACTTGATCGGTGACAACACCATTGACCACTTTTCGGTAAGGTGTTTCTAAAAATCCATAGTCGTTGGTGCGGGCATAAACAGATAACGAATTGATCAAACCGATGTTCGGGCCTTCAGGTGTTTCAATTGGACAAACCCGACCATAATGGGTGGCATGCACGTCACGCACTTCAAATCCGGCACGCTCCCGCGCCAAACCGCCAGGGCCTAAGGCTGATACACGGCGCTTGTGGGTCACCTGTGACAATGGATTGTTTTGATCCATAAACTGTGACAGCTGGCTAGAACCAAAAAACTCCTTGACTGCGGCGGAAACTGGCTTGGCATTAATGATCTCTTGTGGCATTAGACCTTCAGAATCAGCCAACGTCAGCCGTTCTTTAACTGCCCTTTCTACGCGCACCAAACCAACCCTAAATTGGTTTTCAATCATCTCGCCGACGGAACGCACCCGCCTATTGCCTAAATGGTCAATATCATCGACATTGCCGCTGCCATTACGGATTTTTATCAGCTCCTTGAGCACGTCGATAATGTCTTCTTTGGTTAATGTGCCCGAACCAATGATTTCTTCACGACCTAAACGACGATTGAATTTCATACGACCAACGGTCGACAAATCGTACCGTTCATCGGTAAAAAACAGATTTTGGAACAGATTTTCTGCAGATTCTTTAGTTGGGGGTTCGCCTGGACGCATCATGCGGTATATCTCCACCAAAGCCTCCAAGGTATTGGTGGTGACATCCAAGCGCATAGCATTGGAAATATAAGCGCCCCTGTCCAAATCATTGACATAAAGGGTGTTCACTTCTTTGATACCTGCTTCAATGCAGCGGTCTATAAGGGTTTCTGTCATCTCCTCATTGACATGGGCGATCAATTCGCCTGTATTTTCATCAATTAGGTTATGGCCTAATATCTTTCCGACCAAGTATTCACGGGGGACGACAACCTCTGTCAAACCTGCCTTGCTTATTTCACGGATATGCTTGGCGGTTATGCGGCGGCCTTCCTCGACCAACACCGTGTCACCAGATTTGATATCAAATGCGGCAATTTCACCGCGTAAACGTTCGGGTACAACCTGAAACAGGCATTGCTCAGGTGTTATGGTAAATTTGTTGGTTTCGAAGAATATTTTTATCATTTCTTCATTATCAAAACCCAATGCCCTAAGTAGAATAGTAGCTGGGATCTTTCTGCGTCTGTCAATACGCACATAGACGCAATCTTTATGATCGAACTCAAAATCCAACCAAGAGCCACGGTAAGGGATGACCCTGGCATTAAACAACAACTTGCCAGATGAATGGGTTTTTCCTTTATCATGATCGAAAAACACGCCGGGGGAACGATGCAATTGCGACACAATCACCCGCTCTGTGCCATTAATGACAAAGGTGCCGTTTTCTGTCATTAAGGGCAGTTCGCCCATATACACTTCTTGTTCGCGGATGTCTTTGACAACCTTGGCGTTGGCTGCCGCTTCTTTGTCATAAATGACCAAGCGCACCAGCACCCTTAATGGCGCAGCAAACGTTGCGCCCCTTTGCTGGCATTCACGGACATCAAATACTGGTTCGCCTAACCGATAATTAACATACTCGAGCACCGCATAGCCAGAATGGCTTTCAATGGGAAATACACTGGAAAACGCCGCGTGCAGGCCATTATCCGCACGTTTTTCAGGCTTTACCCCTGATTGCAAAAAACTTGCATATGAATTGATTTGCGTGGCTAAAAGATAGGGCACTTCAAGCACCTCGGTGCTTTTCCCAAAATTGTTTCGAATACGCTTTTTTTCGGTAAAAGAGTAGGACATATCGCTTCCAGACTTTTTCGTGAAGGGTGTTTTACTGTACATATTTTATAAACAGTAAAAGGCCGGTGACTTGAGTCACCAGCCATGCTTTTATGGCTATCGCCAAAGATGTGTCGAGCTGATTATTTAATATCGACTGTCGCGCCCGCTTCCAGCAGTTGCTTTTTGATGTCTTCAGCTTCTGCTTTGGCTATGCCTTCTTTCAATACAGTTGGAACGCCTTCAACTGCATCTTTCGCTTCTTTCAAGCCTAAGCCTGTGATGGTGCGAACTGTTTTGATAACAGAGACTTTGTTTTCACCGAAACCGGTCAAAACTACGTCAAATTCGGTTTTTTCTTCAACAGCTGCAGCAGCTGCGCCGCCTGCGGCAGGTGCTGCAGCCACTGCGACCGCTGCAGCTGATACGCCAAATTTCTCTTCCATTGCTGAAATCAATTCAACAACATCCATTACACTCATGTTAGAGATAGCTTCTAAGATATCATCTTTTGTTATTGCCATTTTTTTGCCTCGATAGGTTTTGACTGTTTATAAAGCTTATGCAGCTTCTTTCTGTTCTTTAATTGCTGCTACTGTGCGGACCAATTTCGCATGTGGTTCGGCCAAAGTACGGACAAATTTCTCGATAGGTGCTTTCATCACCGCCATCAGCAAGCTGATAGCTTGATCACGGGTTGGCAGGCTAGCCAAACGACTTAACTCGCTTGAATCATAAACCTGACCACCGATAGCGACGACCATTGGGATTAACTTGTTGTGATCTTTGGCAAAATCACCAATAAGACGGGCAGCGCAACCAGGGTCTTCCATTGAGAATGCAATCAGTAACGGCCCAACTAAGCCTGCTTGCATACATTCAAATTCTGTCCCCGCCACCGCACGTCTTGCCAGTGTATTCTTAACCACACGCAGATAGACACCGGTCTCCCTTGCTTTTTTACGTAGCTCGGTCAACTCTGTCACAGTCATGCCACGATATTCTGCTGCAATAGCAGAATGGGCTTTGGCAGCAATTGCAGCAACCTCTTCCACGACAGCTTTTTTGCTATCTAAATTTAGTGCCACAGCTTATCTCCGATAGTTTTCTGAGTTATCAGATTAATAAAACGCTCTTGACTAATCTGGACTTGTCAAATCTTGTATATTTAAATTAAATCAAGAACGCACCTTACGGCGCCTATGCCTGGCAGATGTTCGGAATAGGCTTCCGTCTACGCAGGAAATTAAGTCTATGACACCTGCGGTCTTTGACGGCCACCGCATTAACGGCAACCCAAAGTCGTTAAAATTTAAATGGCAAAGCTTCCTGTATCAAGCCACAAACCAGGACCCATGGTAGAAGACAGGGTGATTTTTTTGATGTAAATGCCTTTCGATGTGGCAGGTTTGGCTTTTTTCAGGTCGGCAATCAGTGCTTCTAAATTACCTTGGATAGCGGCTTCATCAAATGTTAACTTACCTAAGGTACAGTGGATAATGCCAGATTTGTCGGTACGGTAACGCACCTGACCAGATTTTGCATTTTTCACGGCTGTCGCCACATCCGCCGTCACCGTGCCTACTTTAGGGTTTGGCATCAAACCACGTGGCCCCAAAATTTGACCCAACTGACCAACCACGCGCATAGCGTCTGGGGAAGCAATAACCACGTCGAAGTTCATTTCGCCTTTTTTGACCAAGTCACCCAGATCATCCATACCGACGATATCAGCACCTGCAGCCTTTGCAGCATCTGCATTAGAGCCTTGTGTAAAAACAGCCACCCTGACGACTTTACCAGTGCCGTTTGGCAATACGGTTGCCCCACGGACATTTTGATCAGACTTACGAGGGTCTACGCCCAGATTAACGCTTACATCAATGGATTCATTAAATTTGGCTGTGCCAAATTCTTTAAGCAACTGCACCGCTTCGGCAATGGGGTATTGCTTGGAACGAATGACTTTTTCCTTGATCAACTTATCTTTTTTTGACAACTTAGCCATTACAGACCCTCCACATTCAGACCCATACTACGGGCACTTCCGGCAATTGTTCTGACTGCCGCTTCTAAATCTGCCGCATTCAAATCTTCCATTTTAATTTTTGCAATATCCTCAAGTTGCTCACGGGTAATTGTGCCCACTTTTTTAGTGTTCGGATTACTGCTGCCACTCTTTAAACCAGTTGCTTTTTTTATCAGGACTGTTGCTGGTGGTGTTTTGGTAATAAAAGTGAAACTGCGGTCAGCATATACTGTGATGACTACAGGCAATGGCAAACCTTTTTCAACATCTTGAGTTTTAGCATTAAATGCCTTGCAAAACTCCATAATATTGACACCACGCTGACCCAATGCAGGGCCGATTGGGGGGCTAGGATTTGCTTCACCAGCCTTTACTTGCAGCTTAATATATGCTGTAATCTTCTTAGCCATTAATTACTCCGATATGGGTACAAACGCATTTTCAGCTCCCCTAAGACAAAAAAATCCCTGACAAATTTGAACAGGGACTTAGAAATTAAACAAAAATTAGCTTTTTTCAACTTGCGAAAAACCTAACTCCACAGAAGTTGAACGACCAAAAATAAGAACGGATATCTTTAATTTATTTTTCTCGTAGTTGACTTCTTCAACAACACCATTAAAATCCTTGAATGGCCCGTCAATGATACGCACCACCTCGCCAACCTCAAACAACGTTTTAGGTCGTGGCTTATTGACACCTTCTTCAACCCGGCTCAAAATTGACATCGCCTCACGATCTGTGATTGGCGCAGGCCGCTCTGAAGTTCCACCAATAAAGCCTAATACTTTTGGAACATCTTTTACCAAATGCCATGTCTCATCGGTCAATTCCATTTGCACTAGCACATAGCCAGGGAAAAACTTCCTCTCGCTTTTGCGCTGTTGACCCATACGCATTTCAACCACTTCTTCAGTGGGGACTAGAATTTTCCCAAAGAATTTTTCCAAGCCATCACGCTTTATCCTTTCTTCAAGAGCCTGCTTAACCTTATTTTCGAAGTTTGAATAAGCGTGAACCACATACCATTTTAGGGACATGATTTAACCACCCTGACCAGTCAGGTAACGGACACCAGAATAGAGCAACAAATCCAACGCCCATAGCACGATACCGACCACTGAAACCATTGCAAGCACCATTAAAGTGGTTCTCATAGTCTCATCACGTGTCGGCCACACCACTTTGCGTACTTCTTGCCTCGATTCTATGACAAAAGACCAGACAGATCGCCCCATTGCCGTGGTCAGCAACATTGCCACCACTGCCAACAAAACGCCTATCAGACCTAACACGCGATAGAGTAACTGGATTTCAGAAAAGTAATAGAAAGCAGCCACACCGGCAACCACAGACACAATGGATGCCAATTGTTTGACAATGTCAATTACTGATGCGGACTGCTCTGCTTGAGTATTCATTTTTTTTATTATTATTAATATAGTACTTAAGGATTCTGAGTGGCAGGCCAGGAGGGTCTCGAACCCCCAACCCGCGGTTTTGGAGACCGCTATTCTACCAATTGAACTACTGACCTAACTCAAAAAAACCTGTATAACAGCAAATAATAATACAATTTGTATCTATTATTCAATAATGGATGCAACAACACCGGCACCGACGGTACGGCCACCTTCGCGGATGGCGAAGCGCAAGCCCTCTTCCATCGCAATCGGTGAGATCAGCTTGACGGTCACGGAGATGTTGTCGCCGGGCATGACCATTTCCACGCCTTCGGGCAGCTTGACCGCGCCGGTCACGTCGGTGGTGCGGAAGTAGAACTGCGGGCGGTAGCCGTCAAAGAACGGGGTGTGGCGGCCGCCCTCTTCTTTGGACAGGACGTAGATTTCGGCGTTGAAGTGGGCGTGCGGCTTGATGGTGCCTTTGTGCGCCAGCACTTGGCCGCGTTCGACGTCGTCCCTTTTGGTGCCGCGCAGCAGCAAGCCGACGTTGTCGCCCGCTTCGCCCTGGTCGAGCAGTTTGCGGAACATTTCCACGCCGGTGACGGTGGTGACGACGGTCGGGCGGATGCCGACGATTTCGACTTCCTGGCCGACCTTGATGATGCCGCGTTCGATACGGCCGGTCACGACGGTGCCGCGGCCGGAGATGGAGAACACGTCTTCGATCGGCATCAGGAATGCGCCGTCAACGGCACGTTCGGGTTCGGGTATGTAGCTGTCCAGGGCTTCGACCAGGCGCACGACGGAGGCTTCGCCGATGTCGCTTTGGTCGCCTTGCAGGGCGAGCAGTGCGGAACCGCGCACGATGGGGGTGTCGTCGCCGGGGAATTCGTACATGTCGAGCAGTTCGCGCAGTTCCATTTCGACCAGTTCGATCAGCTCTTCGTCATCGACCATGTCGGCCTTGTTGAGGAACACGACGATGTAGGGCACGCCGACCTGGCGGGACAGCAGGATGTGTTCGCGGGTCTGCGGCATCGGGCCGTCAGCGGCGGAACAGACCAGGATCGCGCCGTCCATTTGTGCGGCGCCGGTGATCATGTTTTTGACGTAGTCGGCATGGCCCGGGCAGTCGACGTGGGCGTAGTGGCGTTTGGACGATTCGTATTCGACGTGCGAGGTGGCGATGGTGATGCCGCGGGCACGCTCTTCGGGGGCGTTGTCGATCTGGTCAAACGCTTTGACCGCGCCGCCATGGATCTTTGCCATCACGGTGGTCAGCGCCGCCGTCAGGGTGGTTTTGCCATGGTCAACGTGACCGATTGTGCCTACGTTTACGTGCGGCTTATTACGTGAAAATTTTTCTTTGGCCATAAATCACACTACATTATTAATCGTTATACTGGAGCTCATAACCGGATTTGAACCGGTGACCTCTTCCTTACCAAGGAAGTGCTCTACCTACTGAGCTATATGAGCAATTGATCAACTTCTTGGTTTGGAGCGGGTGATGGGAATCGAACCCACGTGATCAGCTTGGAAGGCTGGAGTTCTACCATTGAACTACACCCGCAGTTTCTAAACAAATTTGGTGGAGGGGGGAGGATTCGAACCTCCGAAGGCAGAGCCGGCAGATTTACAGTCTGATCCCTTTGGCCGCTCGGGAACCCCTCCGAATATCGGGTAAGCTTTGTATTATCTTTTAAAGACGGGTAGATGTCAATGGCGTTTATTCAATAATCCCAATTTTTTTCAACTACGCATTAATTTTATTCATGACCACCGCCATATCACCAGAGGCCATCTCGTTAAAATAGCTTTTTCCTTTAGCAAAAGCGCCTGCCAATACTACACAATCATTGACTGATGGTGATGACAGCACATAATCCGCCACCTTCTTACCACCGCTTGGCCGACCAATGCCAATCCTTAACCGATAAAAATCAGGCGAACCAAGATTGGCTATTATATCTCTTAAACCATTATGACCTGCATGACCGCCGCCCCGCTTCAGCTTTATTGCCCCCACTTCAAAATCAAGCTCATCGTGGACAACCAATATATTTTCCGGCACTATTTTGTAATATCGTGCGAGCTTTCCAACAGATGCGCCACTTTTGTTCATGTAGGTGTCAGGCTTTAGCATGACCAGCTTAGCGCCACCGACCACTAGCTCAGCAACCTGCCCTTCAAAACCTGACACATAAGACCACTGACCAAAATAATCCACAACCAGCTCATCCAAAAACAAAAACCCGACATTATGTCGGGTTTTTTCATATTGTGAACCTGGATTACCTAGACCGACTACAAGTCTAACCATTTTATCAGGATTCGCTATCCGCCCCAGATTTTGACGCCATCATAGACACAACAGGTAAATCATGCTCCGGGCCATGGGTCAGTTCCACCAGAACGACACCTTCAGGCAACTTCAAATCTGACAAATGCAAGCTCTCGCCAACGTCCAGCCCAATCAGATTGACTTCAATATATTCTGGCAAAGCAGAGGGGAAGCAGGACACCTCAACATCAACCATGGAATGAGCTGCCACACCACCTTTTTTTCCGCCCACTGAATTATGCTCATTAATAAAATGTAAAGGCACATGGACTTTTACGTTTTCAGACTGTGTGACGCGCTGAAAATCAAGGTGCAAAATCTGAAACCGGAAAGGGTTGCGCTGAACCGCCTTTAAGATAGCCTGCTCGGTTTTACCATCAACAGTAATATCCAAGACATGGGAATAAACAGCCTCATGCTCAAGGTGCTTGACAACCTCGTTATGGTCAAGCATTAACATTTGGGGGTCTTTGTGGCCACCGTATAATATCGCCGGCACACGGCCTTTATGACGCACCCGACGGGCGGCGCACGTACCAGTTTGGCCACGGCTTTCAGCTACAAACTCATATACTTTAGACATCTTGATTCAACCTTAATAAGCCGTTATGGCCACTACAAATTCTATTAATCCACATAGAGCGAACTGACAGACTCACCTGACGATATCCGCCTGATTGTTTCCGCCAACATTTCTGCGACACTAAGCTGCCGTATTTTCCCTAAATTGATCGCCTCTTGGCTCAACGGAATAGTATCCGTCACCACCAATTCATCCATATCCGAACCGCCTAAGTTTTTAAGGGCGGAACCGGACAACACAGCATGGGTACAATAAGCAACCACCTTAATGGCACCATTTTTTTTCAGGGCTGTCGCCGCATGGCACAGCGTACCCGCAGTGTCTACAAGATCATCAATCAGTACACAAGTGCGTCCTTCCACATCACCGATAATATGCATGACCTCGGCAACATTAGCCCTTAACCTGCGCTTGTCAATAATGGCCAAATCGGCATCATTTAAGCGCTTGGCAAGTGCCCTAGCCCTTACCACTCCGCCCACATCGGGCGAAACGACTATCAAATCCTTATATTGCTGCCGCCAAACATCGCCCAGCAAAATGGGCGAGGCATACACATTATCAACCGGTATATCAAAGAAACCTTGTATCTGATCTGCATGTAAATCCACCGTCAACAAGCGGTTTGCCCCCGCCTGCTCGATCATTTTTGCGACCAACTTGGCACTGATCGGCACACGGGCAGACCTTGAGCGACGATCTTGCCTTGCATAGCCATAGTATGGCATGACCGCAGTGATCCTTGATGCAGATGCCCGCTTGAAGGCATCAATCATCACCAACAACTCCATTAGGTTTTCATTGGTTGGCGAACACGTTGGCTGAACCACAAAAACATCTTTGCCGCGGACATGCTCCTCAATCTCAACGGCAATTTCACCATCACTAAACCGACCGACGGCAGCCATACCTAGCCGCATATTTAGCCGCTTAACAATACCTTCGGACAAAGCCAAGTTAGCATTCCCAGAAAACACCATCATCGAAGTGTCGTTCATTCATGCTCTCCCAAATTTATTTAGTGAAGGCTTAAAAAATGGCTGGGTCGCAAGGATTCGAACCTTGGTATGCGGAGATCAAAACCCCGTGCCTTACCGCTTGGCGACGACCCATTTATATATTTAGTTTACTGTTTCTAATTTTGCATACAAAGGCGACTGGCTCACAGCCATTGACAGGAAAACTTGCCACTTGCCGCTCAACGCACTTAAAGCCGCTTCAGCAATCACCCTGGACTCAAACAAGGCATAAACACAAGCCCCAGTCCCAGTCAGCCTCGCCTCAGCATATATTGATAAAGCTTGCATGGCTTGCTTTATCGCCGGATAACGCTCGCATACTACGTCTGTGCAATCGTTATTGTGCTGCCCTGCTGTAAAGTCGGATATTGTGATCGATTTACTGTCGCGTGTCAAATTTTTATCGCCAAATATTTGCCCTGTATTCACATGGCAATCGGGCCGGACAACCAGCACCCATGCCTCCGGCACATCTATCTTTTGCAGCTTTTCGCCCACGCCTTCTGCCCAAGCGTTATGACCGTATACAAACACTGGCACATCCGCCCCCAAACTAAGGCCCAACTCCATCAATTGCTCAACGGACAGACCCAATCCCCACAAACGGTTAAGCACAACCAGCGTGGTTGCTGCATCTGAACTCCCCCCCCCCAAACCGCCGCCCATCGGCAAATTTTTTTCCACTTCGATACACACGCCCTGCCCACAACCGGTGACTGATTTCAGCAGGTTAGCCGCGCGAACCGTCAGATCATCCGCCTCAGGCACGCCCGGAATAGCCCTTAACAGGCTAACCCGTCCGTCCGCTTGTGGATGGAATGTCAGCCAATCACATAAATCAATAAATTGGAATACGGTTTGCAACAAATGATAGCCATCGGAACGTCTGCCCACTATGCGCAACATTAAGTTTATTTTCGCCGGTGCCGGCCATTTTTCAGACCAGATGACCGGCTCAGTTTGCTTGTGCATTGTCTACATTCCATTGGTCAATCACTAATTTTAATTTAGCCTTTCTGTTCAACACTGTCACCTTACGCGGCAATTGCTTGTCATCCTCCCAGCGCCAGCGATCCGACACCCCTTCCCATCGCCATCGCTCAAATTCGACCACCCAGTCATATTGGCTAAAGCCTTCCCCGAACCTCTTGTATTCTGCCGTTGGATCAGGCAACCCCAACACCCAATAACGCAATGCCTGTAAGGGCACCACCAAACCAAACTGCTGGCTAATGAAATGTTGCGCCTGCTCAGATGTTGCCACCTTGCCATTACCGAAATCAATGCTAATGGTGTTATCTTTCAAGTGCACCAACGTTGCGCCTTGACCGAATAGACCGTACAGCTTGATGGCATCATCATTTTCACGATGTTGCCAATCAATATTCGCAGTCCAAGACCCCTTTTTTTGCTCCACCGCCATTCTGCCTGAAAATTGCCAGCGCTTCAATTTATACAAAGATGGCATACCTTCTTTGCCCCAAGTGGGAACATCCTGGTAAGACGTGACTGCAGTATGAAGCATGGAAGTTGTGCAGGCAGACAATAAAGATGCCGTGACCAGAACAAACCCTTTATTTGACAGACGCATAACAACTACTCTGTATTTTTCAAAATTCTTTGCCCAACACCTAGCAAATACTCATCCTCAGGGGCGGCCTTAATGGCCTCTTCAAAAATATCTTTGGCCTCGTCTTTTTTGCCTAATACCCAAAGCACCTCCACTAGATGCGCGGCTATTTCATTCTCTTTCTGCTTATTAAACGCCTTACGCAAATATTCTAACGCTGTCGCCGGATGGCCCATTTTGAACTGCAACCAACCGTAGCTATCAATCACCACGGCCTCATCAGGCTTTAACTTAAGTGCTTGCTGCAAATAAGTTTCCGCCTCGCCAAAACGGATGGAACGGCTTGCCAATGAGTACCCCAACGCATTCAACGCCTCGAAGTTTTTCGGGTTATTGACTAAAATTTTCTTTAAATCTGACTCCATTAGCTCGAACTTGCCTAGCCGTTCTGCCAACAATGCACGGCTATAGAGCAAATTTCCGTCTTCGGGGGAATCAGCCAACGCAGTAGTCAATACTGAAAACGCTTGGGCATAATCCTTTTGTCTGCTTAAAATTTCCGACTGAAGCAATAAAATCCGATTTTTTTCTTTTGGGAACTTACCGAGCATAGACTTAATTTTCAGTGCCACTTGGTCATGTTTATGCTCTTTGGCTAACAGCAGTGCTGCCGAAACGGAAGCATCAAACGCAAATGGCCCATCACCCACTTGGTCATACCAAGCCAATGCGGCATCAGTATTGCCCCGCTTTTCCTCAAGCTTACCCAAATAAAAACTGCCTTGCCAGTGGGTTTTTGGTTGTGCCAACAAGCCTTTGAAAACTGTTTCAGCCTCGTCGTTTTGGTTGTCTTGCAGATAAATCAGCCCCAATGCCAACTGGCTTTCTTGGTCGGACGGATATTCCGAAACAATGTCCCGCAAAATTACTGCGGCCTCAGGATAGCTTTCTGACTTGAGCAACACCTCCGCCAACATGCGCTTGAGTTTCTGATTGCCAGGGTATTTGCCGACACTATCGCGCAAAAGTCCTGTCGCCTTCCCTAAATCACCTGACATAACCGCCATTTGTGCTTGCAACATCAGTGCCTTATCCCAACCAGGCAGGATTGCCAAAGCTTTTTGCAAATAGCTTTCAGCCAAAGCCTTATCGTTCAGCTGGATAGCCATAACTGATTGCAAATAGGGGATAATGGCTTGCTTAGGATGCTTGGTGGAAAGCGTGGCCAAGACTCCTGCCAACTCCGGCAACCTGCTTTCCTTTTGCAACAAGGCAGCCACCTCCATAACATTTTTTTCAAATTCATCGGGAGGCATTTGCAACAATATTTCCAAATGGCTTACTGCCGCCTCTTGGTTGCCTGTTGACAACGCCATTAAAACAGCAAGCTTTCTGGCGTTGGTATTTTGTGGCGCTTGACGCAACCACAACCCCAGAGCTTCATTAGCTTTTTTTGCATTTTTCATATACATGGCAATAACCACCGCACGTTCCGCAAAACGGGGGTCTTTAACGCGCTTGGCGGCTTCCAGATAACCATCCAGTGCAATGCCATATTGCCCTCTCTGTCCCGCCAATTCCGCCGTCAACAACATAAACAGCACATTGGGGTCAATTGATGTTTTGGCTTCCTTAGGTGGCACATCCGCTTTAATGCCTTTAGCCACGCTGGCCTTTACTGGCAATGCTGGCTTGACAACGGGTTCAGGCGGCTTCGGCGAATTGGCACAACCACTGAGTCCGCCCAGCATTAGTAAGAACAATAATCTAAAAATTAACACTCACAATCCTATTTTGATGCCCAAATTTTCTATAGATTACCAGAAAATGCGTTGGATTCAGACTGCTGAATTTTTGGCCACCGATAAAATTATTCTAATTATTGCAATACCGCCCCATAATATGCACTTGCCAGCTTAAATCGGAACCTGCAATTGCCCGTCTACAACCCATAATCCAGAACCGTACCCGTGCAACCCAAGCAACATGACCAGCGTTCCGGCCTAACAGCCCATGCCATCCGCATTGCCATACCGCATCAACCATTACTTACCAGCAGCCACACCATAACATGACACTCCTAGTTGTAGGGATCAATTACGCCAACGCCCCCCTCTCCATTCGGGAACGCTTGGCCTACCCTGCGGAAATATTGCATTCATCGCTACAGGAGCTACGGCGGCTAAAAGACGTGACCGAGGCAGCCATCCTGTCCACCTGCAACCGCACGGAATTCTATTGCGCTTGCGCTGCGGCTATCCCTAACCAACAAGCGCTCATTGATTGGGTGGCCGAAAACAAAAATATCAGCAGCCAAGAATTTGCACCCTATTTGTACTCGTACACTGACAGCGCCTTTATCCGGCATATTTTGCGCGTGGCTTGCGGGCTGGATTCCATGATTTTGGGGGAACCGCAGATTTTAGGGCAAATGAAAACAGCCTATCAGGCCGCTTGTGATGCCGGGACATTGGGCAAACCCTTAGGCAAATTGTTCCAACACACCTTCAGTGCCGCCAAAAAAGTCCGCACCGATACCGCCATTGGCGCCAGCCCTGTCTCGGTTGCTTTTGCCGCCGTACAATTGGCACAGCAGATTTTTGATAAACTGAGCGACCAAACCGCCCTACTGATCGGCGCCGGTGAAACCATTGAGTTAACCGCCCGGCATTTGTCACGGCAAGGCATAGGCCGCATTATTATTGCCAACCGTACTTATGACAAGGCCCATAGCTTGGCATGCTTGTTTAATGGCTATGCCATCTCCTTAACGGAATTGCCCAACCACTTGGCGGAAGCCGATATTGTCATTTCGTCAACCGCCAGCCAACTGCCCATACTTGGCAAAGGCCGAGTGGAAAGTGCCTTAAAGAAGCGCAAGCACAAACCTATTTTCATGGTTGACTTGGCAGTGCCCCGGGACATTGAGGCCGAAGTGGAACAGTTGCAAGATGTTTATCTCTATACCGTGGACGACTTGCAGCACACCATTGACCAAAACATGAATTCGCGGCGCGAAGCCGCCCAGCAAGCAGAAGAAATCATCGACACCCAAGTCGATCACTTTATGGCCTGGTTAAGGGCACAAGAAGCCCAGTCCACCATACGCGATTACCGGAAACAAGCCGAACAACAACGTGATGAAGCACTGCAAAAAGCCTTGGCCTTGCTCAAAAACGGCACGCCGGCCGAACAAGCATTAGAACGCCTGGCGCACACCTTAACCAATAAATTAATGCACACGCCCAGTACACAAATCAGGCTGGCCGCCGAAAATGAACGGCAAGACCTGATTGCCGCCATACATGAAATTTTTAAACTAGACAAAGCGCAATGAAGCCCTCGATACAATTAAAATTGGAAAGCCTGTGCGAACGTTATGACGAAATCGCCGCCCTGCTATCCGAACCGGAAACCCAAAGCAACCAAAACAAATTCCGCGCCCTAAGCCAAGAATACGCACAGATCACCGGCTTGGTGGAATGTTACAAACGCTACCAACAAGCATTGGCGCAATTGGCTGCCGCCAAAGATATGGCAAACGATAGTGACCCGGACATGCGCGAGTTGGCTAAGGATGAAATGGGCGATGCACAAAGCCTGATTGATGGCCTTGACCATGAGTTGCAATTGCTGCTGCTGCCTAAAGACCCCAACGACAACCGCAACATCTTTTTGGAAATCCGCGCCGGCACCGGTGGCGACGAGGCGGCTATATTCTCTGGCGACTTGTCGCGTATGTACCAACGTTATGCGGAACGGAAGGGCTGGCAAACTGAAATTATCAGCGAGAGCCACGGCGACCACGGCGGTTACAAAGAAGTGATTTTGCGCGTATCCGGACGTGATGTTTATTCGCAACTCAAATTCGAATCAGGCGCCCATCGGGTGCAACGAGTGCCGGAAACCGAATCGCAAGGACGTATCCACACCTCGGCCTGCACAGTTGCCATCATGCCAGAAGTGGAAGAAATGGATGCCTTCGACATTAATCCCGCCGATTTAAAAGTGGACACCTACCGTGCCTCTGGGGCAGGCGGACAGCACGTCAACAAAACCGAATCGGCCATCCGCATTACCCACATCCCGACCGGCGTAGTGGTGGAATGCCAAGACGAACGCTCACAGCATAAAAACCGCGCCCGTGCCATGTCTTTGCTGGCTTCGCGGCTATTATCAGCCGAACAGGAAAAACATCATGCCGAACAATCAGCAACGCGGAAATTGCAAGTAGGCAGTGGCGACCGCTCCGAACGTATCCGCACCTATAACTACCCGCAAGGCCGTTTGACCGACCACCGCATCAACCTGACCTTGTACAAATTGGAAGAAATTATGCAGGGCGGCTTGGAACAAGTCTTACAACCGCTGATTAGCGAACACCAAGCGGAACTGCTGACCCAATTAGGTGATAGCTAAAAGCCCATGGCACTAATTAAAGACTTGCTTGCCGAGGCAGCCAACACGCTTGCCGACAGTTCCTGCTCCGCCGCACTAGACGCTGAAGTGCTGTTGTGCTGGTTGCTTGATAAAAACCGCTCTTTTCTTCGCGCTTGGCCGGAATTCGACGTGGATAGGGCCACGGCACAGCAATTTTCACAAGCGGTCAAGGAACGCAAGCAGGGCAAACCTATTGCTTACTTAACCGGCAAACGGGAATTTTGGTCACGCGAGTTCATCGTCAGCAACACTGTGCTCATCCCAAGACCAGAGACCGAATTATTGGTGGAGCTAAGCCTTGCCTTGATAAACCCAGACCAAGCGCAACACATCATTGATCTGGGCACTGGTTGCGGCATTATAGCCATTAGTCTGGCATTGGAATGCCCGCAAGCGCACATTTATGCGGTTGATGCCAGCCCCGTTGCACTAGCCACCGCGCAACAAAATGCCAAGCTGCACAGTGCCAGCAACATCCGCTTTTATTTGAGCGATTGGTTTGATGCTGTGCCTGAAGGGCTATTTGATTTGGTTGTCAGCAATCCGCCTTATATTGACGCGGACGATGAGCATCTGCAACAAGGCGATGTCCGCTTTGAGCCAGCTTCGGCATTAATCGCTGCACAACAAGGGCTGGGCGACCTGATAAACATTGCCGACAGTGCCCGCAAGCACTTAAAATCAGGCGGGCATGTGTTGCTTGAACACGGATACAACCAAGCCACTGCCGTGCAAACCCTGTTGGCGGACTGGGGCTACCAAAGCATACACACTTACTTTGACCTGGCTGGTCAAGCTAGAGTGACCATCGGGCAATGGCACAGTTAAGCCAGCACCCTGCAAACCACTTATTTTGACCAAACGACTGTAACCCTTAATGGCCAATCCTATGCAAATATCCCGCAAAATAGCCAACCAGCTCTTACACTGGGCACAATGCTCCCCTGATAGGGAAATATGCGGTTTGTTGGCCGGCATCAACAACCAGCCGACACGCTGCTACCGCGTCAAAAATGTCGCAGAAAACCCGCAACAACGCTTCCTGCTCGACCCTGCCGGACAAATTGACGCCATGCGCAGCATACGCGAACAACACGAGCAACTGCTTGCCATCTTCCATTCGCACCCGCACGCGCCAGCGCAGCCTTCCGCCACGGATTTGGAATACGCCCTGTACCCTGATGTGCTAAACCTGATCATTTCGCTAAACACCAAAGGCTTGCTGGAAATGCGGGGGTTCATCATCAACAATAAGATTGCCGAGGAAGTCACTCTGACACTCATTGAATGAACCTCTGTTTGGCTAGGCGCATCAAGCCCTGCCAATTAATTACAAGAAATTGATTTATAACATATAATATTAATAACCACCGATGCCCCACCGCCAACCTTTGCCACCCGAAGCCTTAAAGTTCAGCGCCGATTTTAGCGCACTGGAACTTCCGGAAATCCCCCGCACACCACTACCTGTGCTTGGACAACCCAGGGCACAAAACGCGCTTGAATTTGGTGTGGCCATGAACCGCCCCGGCTACCATATTTTCGTACTGGGTGAACCGGGCTTGGGTCGGTTATCTATGATACGGCAGCAACTCGATGCGCTGGCACAAACCCAGCCAGCAGCGCACGCTTACGCCTATGTCAATAATTTTGACAACGCCCACGAACCGCTCGCTTTACAGCTCCCTGCCGGACACGGCCAGGATTTTGCCAAACACATCGAAAAACTGCTGGACGATGTGCTGGCTATCTTTCCCGCCACCTTTGAAAACCCCGCTTACCAGCAAAAAAAGACGGCATTGGAACGCCAGTTCAACCAAGCCTATAACCACGCACTCGACCTTGTTGACAATAAAGCCCGTGCCGTTGACATCGCCCTGTACCGCGACAACGAAACCATCAGCTTCTCCCCTTTGCGCGACCATAAGACACTCGATGAAGAACAGTTTTCGCAATTGCCGCTGGCACAGCGGGAAATTTTCCATCAACACGTCGAAACTTTGCAAGATTATCTGGCTGAAGCGTTACTGGAACTGCCACAATGGCGGCGGGAATTGGCGGACACCACCAAGCAACTGGACTACGACACCATCAACCAAGCAATCGAACCACTGTTTGGCGCACTGGAAAGCCAATATGCCGCTATCGATGATGCCATCACCTACTTGTCGGCACTAAAAAACCAGCTTTGCAGCACCATCGCCGAACACCTGATGCCTGGTGCCGCGACACAAAGCAACAGCAGCAAACGCGCCCAGCTCTTGGCACAATACCTGCCGAATATTCTCGTCGACAGCACACACGGCACGGGCGCACCAGTCATCCACGAACCCCACCCGACCTTGCAAAATTTATTCGGGCGTATCGAATACAGTAACGACCAAGGCACTTTAGTCACAGATTATCGGCGGATTTGTGCCGGTGCCTTACATAAGGCCAATGGCGGCTACTTGATCTTGGATGCCGAAAAAATGCTCGCGCACCCGTTTGTTTGGGAAGGGCTAATACGCGCCTTACAAACCGGACGCATCCAGATCGAATCACCTTATCCCGAACAAAGCAGTCACACCGTCACCTTAAAA
>Ga0316224_1000688_pt1 | contig 44310 bp, 43 predicted proteins | sample TBH18013metaG_FD_206254 | JGI IMG/M metagenome (GOLD analysis project Ga0316224, IMG submission 206254) | Freshwater microbial communities from Trout Bog Lake, Wisconsin, USA - TBH18013 | ecosystem: Environmental > Aquatic > Freshwater > Lake > Hypolimnion/Profundal zone | place: USA: Wisconsin... | reverse complement strand
CCCGCAAAGGTTTCGGCAGCGAAAACATGTCGCCCCATAATTTGACCCTGTCGCTGATCGGCGCCTCGCTGTTGTGGGTCGGCTGGTTCGGCTTCAACGCCGGTTCCGCCGTGGCCGCCGACGGCCGCGCCGGTTTCGCCATGGCCGTGACCCAAATCGCCACCGCCGCCGCCGGCCTGTCGTGGATGGCGGCCGAATGGGCCATCCGCGGCAAGCCTTCGGTTCTGGGCATCATCTCGGGCGCGGTCGCGGGCCTTGTCGCCATCACCCCGGCTTCCGGTTTCGTCGGCATCGGCGGATCGCTGATTATCGGCTTGGCGGCCGGGATCGCCTGTTTCTGGGGTGCTTCCGGCTTGAAGCATGCCTTGGGCTATGACGATTCGCTGGACGCGTTCGGCGTGCACGGCGTCGGCGGGGTCGTCGGCGCCCTGTTGACCGGACTGTTGGCCGTCAAGGATATCGGCGGAACCGAAGGCAGCTTCGATCAGTTGATCATTCAGGCGGAAGGCGTGGGAGCCACCTTGCTCTACACCGCCGTGATGACCTTGATTTTGTTGAAAGTCATCGATGCGGTCATGGGCTTGCGGGTAACCGACGAAGAGGAAGTGGAAGGCTTGGACCTTGCCCTTCACGGCGAAACCGTACACTGATCTTTCCTTAACAATCGCCCGCCCCGATCGTACCGGGGCGGGTTTTTCTTTTTGTCCCTGGCCAGGGCAATAGCCATCCTCTATCCGCGCGCCACATCGATCGGCCCTCCAGTCATGCAAGATTCCCGATTCGGAAATTCGTGATACCAAAACCCAGCGTCTTTCGAATTTCCGAAACGAAAACCACACTAGGCAAGATACGCGGCGATAATCCCCGACAGGACGATGCCGTCGAAGGTTCCGGCTCCGCCGATGCTGGCCATGCCGACCGCTATTTCCTCGATTTCCTTAAGGTGCAGAAGGTCCGCGCCGATCAAGGGTCCGGCCACTCCGGCGATAAAGGCGATGGGAGCGGCCTGTTCGGGGCACATCAGCAAGGCTGTCGCCGAAGCGACCAACGGCGACACCAAAGTCGGCATCACGATCCCAATTCCCGCGACCGGCCGGGCCACGCGATAACAGGCGAAAATGTTGGCGCAAGCGGCGACAATCAGCGCCACGACCACTTGGCCGTCGGTAAAATCGAGATGGACCAGTTCGTAAAGCGCCAGCAGACTGGGAACGATGCATCCCCCCACATTCACCGCGATGACGGTTTCCGGATGGGCGCAGTCCCACCGGGGAGCGACGCCGTGCAAACCGAACACGGTCAGCGGATGCGAAGAGACCGGATAATCCCGCACGATCCGCTTGACCGGCAGGTTGATGAATCCGCCTAAGATAATGGCCATGACCAGCGCGACGATCGCATCCTGGCCCAAATGGAGTTTGGTAAGCGCGCCGACCATAAGCTGCCCGAACAGCAACGGCAGCAGGCCGATCAACACCATGGAAAGAAAAAGCCAGATGAAGGTATAGATTGCGACCTGCCCCTATGCTGTCCAGCAGCCTTCGATTACCGGCACAACCATAACGAAAAACGTTTGGAAGAGAAACCACCTTATCTTAGATCGGCGATTGAGCTATCGTGCTGGGACGATGGAAGATTGGTACTCCATTCCGCCGTTCTCGTAAGGAGCGCAAAGCTTCATGATCAAGACGACCAGTCTCGGCCGCATCAGGGATTTTGCTCCCATCGCCTTGCTGGGGGTGACGGCCTCTCTGGTCCTTTTCTACGCCGTCTTCAATTTGGAGCGCCACAGCAACGAAGCCCGTTTCCGGGAACTGGCCGACCAACGAATCGCCGCCGTTCGCATCAATACCGCCGCCGCCTTGGACACCATCGCCATCCTGGCCGGACATTTCGAGGTTTCGCTCAAGCGCGGAACGGATCGCTCCGAATTCTCGCAATTGACCGCGCCCATCATCGACCGCCACCCTTTCATTCAGGCTTTGGAATGGATTCCACGGGTGCCCAAGGATCGGCGCGAGGCGTTCGAGACGCTGGCGCGGCAAGACGGCATATCCGGATTCCACTTTACCGAACGCGACAGGGACGGCGCCATGGTCCCGGTTCAGGACCGTCCCGAGTATTTTCCGGTCTTTTACGTTCAGCCCATGGCGGGAAACGCTCGGGCGCAAGGCTACGATCTGGGGTCGGACAGCGTCCGCAACGCCGCATTGGAATTGGCCCGGGATTCCGGATCGATAACCTCGACGGGACGCATCACGCTTGTTCAGGAACTGGGCGATCAATACGGAATGCTGGTGTTCGCCCCGGTTTTCAGCGCTCCCGCCGCAGATGTCGAGACAAGACGCCGATCGTTGGCGGGATATGTGCTTGGAGTCTTTCGCATCGGCGATCTCGTCACCAAGGCCCTGAACTCCAATCAAAGCGGCAGTCCGTCGCAAATGGTCGATGTCGCCGTGTTCGATTTAAGCGCCGCCCCGGACTCTCAGCTTTTGTTCCCCAAATCCGAGAACCGGTCGTTGGATGCGCTGTCCCGCGGTCTGCACCTGTCCAGCCCGTTCGACATTGCCGGACGGCAATGGACGATGCTGGCCACTCCCGGCCCGGCCTTTCATACTTATCCGTTTTATTCCTTCGGATTTCTGGGCATCGCGCTGATCGCCTGGACGTTCTATCTGTTCTATCTGCACAGCAATATGAGACGATCGGAATCCGCCCAATTGCTGATCCGCCACACGGCATTGTCGAAACAACGCCTGGCCGAAGCGCAACGCATCGCCCATATCGGCCATATCGAATTCGACGACGAGGTCGGCATGTGGAGCATCAGCGAACAATGCGCAACCTTGCTCGATCTGCAAGAAACGATGGCGAGCGCGAATATCCGCGATTTTTTCGTTCATGCGGACGAGGCCGACGCCAACCGGTTGATCGACGCGCTGGACAACCGCGTCGGCGTCGATTGTGAAGTGCGGGTTGGCGAGAGAATCTTGCACATTCTGGGCGAAAGCCCGCAATCCGCGCGTCAGCAAGGCTACTTCCTGCTGACCTTGCAGGACGTCACCCGACAGCGCGAAGCCGTCGCCGAACGGGAAACCATGATTCAACGCATCGCCGAGTCCAACCGCATGGAAGCCCTGGGCACCTTGGCGGGCGGCGTCGCTCACGAAATCAACACGCCGACCCAATATGTCAGCGACAATCTCGTGTTTCTTAAAGACGGCATCGCCACATTGCTGGATTTCGCCGATGCGGCGAAATCGGCCGAACTCCCCGCCGCGTTGGCGGAAAAGCTTGATGCGATGGACATCGAGTATCTGAAAGCGGAATTGCCGTCCGCCGTTGTCCAATCCCTGGAAGGAACCGGGCGCATCGCCAAGATCGTTCAGGCGGTCAAGGAATATTCCTATCCCACCTCGACCTCGCTCCAGCCCGTCGATCTTAATCGGCTGATCAACACCGTAAGCATCGTCACCCGCAACCAATGGAAATACGTGGCCGAAATGGTCTTGGAACTTGCCCCCAGCCTGCCGCAGATTTCGGCGATCGAGGGGGAAATCAACCAAATTCTGGTCAACCTGATCGTCAACGCCGCCCACGCCATCAAGGCCAAACCGTCCGAAACGCTTGGCCGCATCACCATCCGGACCCGCCATGTCGATGGCCATGTCGAGCTGACCGTCGCCGATACCGGCATCGGCATCCCCCCGGAAAACATGAAAAAGATATTCGAAATGTTCTTTACCACCAAGCCCCCAGGCCAGGGCACCGGCCAGGGATTGGCGATCACCCAAGCCATCGTCCGCCGTCACAAGGGCACGATTGCCGTCGAATCGACCCCCGGCGAAGGCGCCGCCTTCATCATCACCATGCCGATGTCATCGAAGGACCCCTTCCCGCGATCGCCGCAGGACGAAGCTTAGAGCGCGGACGGAAGTCCGCGCCCGGCGAGGGCTTGACATAAGGGCCGCATCCGCGCGATGTTCTTGTTATGTTCCAGTTGCGCGCCCTTCCCGTTTTCGCCACCGTTCAGGCGGGATTTCCCAGTCCGGCCGAAGATCACATGGAAGGTCGGCTGGACATCCAGGCTCTGCTGGTCCGCCGTCCCGCCGCCACCTTCTTTTGCCGGGCGCAAGGAACGTCCATGCGCGACGCCGGAATCAACGACGGCGATTTGCTGGTGGTCGACCGCTCCATCACTCCCGGCGACGGCGACACCGTCATCGCCAACGTGGACGGCGGCCTGACGGTCAAGCGACTGACCCGGACCCGCGACGGCTGGGCGCTGGCCGCCGCCAATCCCGATTACCCCGCCTTTCCGGTCAACCCCGAGGACGGTGTGCTGATCTGGGGGGTGGTCACCCACGCCGTCACCGCCTTGTGCCAACGGTAACCGGATCATGCCCGCCCACTCTTCCGCGTTCGCTTTAGTGGATTGCAACAACTTCTATTGCTCGTGCGAGCGGGTGTTCGATCCCAGGCTAGAGGGCAAGCCGGTGGTGGTGCTGTCCAACAACGACGGCTGCGTCATCGCCCGCAGCAACGAGGCCAAGGCCCTGGGCGTGGCCATGGGCGAACCGATGTTCAAGGTCAAGCGTCTGTCCGAAACCCATGGCATTATCGTGCGCTCCACCAACTTCGCCCTGTACGGCGACATGAGCGCCCGGGTGATGGCGGTGCTGGCGCTGTTCGCCCCCGACATCGAAATCTACAGCGTCGACGAATGCTTCGTCGATGCGACCGGCCTGCCCGACCCCGACGGCTTTTGCCGGGTCTTGCGCCAAACCGTGCGGCAATGGACCGGCATTCCGGTTTCGATCGGCGTCGGCCCGACCAAGACCCTGGCCAAGATCGCCAATCGTCTGGCCAAGAAATCGCCCAAGGCGGGCGGCGTGGTGGATTTGACCACCCATCCGGAATGGATCGAGACGGCCTTGCGCAAGACCCCGGTGGGCGACGTGTGGGGCATCGGACGGCAATGGTCGGCCAAGCTGACCGGACACGGCATCGCCACCGCCTGGGATTTAAGCCAAGCCGCCGACGGCTGGGCCCGCAAACAGTTGGGCGCGGTGGGATTGCTGACCGTGCTGGAATTGCGCGGCCGCCCGGTTCATACCTTGGACACCCAACCCGCCGACCGCCAAACTTGCTGCTGCTCGCGCACCTTCGGCCACGCCACCGACAGCTTCGACGACGTGCGCGAGGCGGTCGCCGTGTTCGCCGCCCGCACCGCCGAGAAAATCCGCGCGGGCGGTTTGGTCGCGGGAGCCGTGCAGGTCTACGCCAGCACCGACCGTTTCCGCAAGGACCAGCCCCAATACGGCAACGCCGTCACCGTGCCGCTGGCCCATCCCACCGCCCTGACGCCGCAACTGGCCGCCGCCGCCATCCACGGACTGGAACGACTGTGGCGCGACGGCTTCAGCTATCGCAAGGCGGGCGTCACCCTGCTTGGCCTGATCCGGCCCGAGGCCGCGCCCAAGGATTTGTTCACCCCGCCAACGCCCCACGGCCAAATCCGGCTGATGCAGGCGGTGGACCGGACCAACGCCCGCTTCGGCCGCCATGCCATCACCTTCGGCATCGCCCGCAAAGCCTCGCCGTGGCAACCCGCCCAAACCCGCATGTCGCCCGGCTACACCACCCGGTGGAGCGACCTGCCCAAGGTCAAGGCTTAGGGAATGGAACGCGTACCCGCTGAGCGCCTTCCGGGAAAAATGAAAACCATTGCCATTTGGCTCGACAGGCTGTATATACAGTTATATGTACGTTTTGTACATATGCGAGACTCCTAAAAAGGAAGGTTCCTATGACGAATAACCAAGCATGGGAAGCCCTACGACAGCGATCCCCGGAGTTTCACAAACATGAACAGTTTCGAATGGGATGAGCAAAAGAACCTCATCAATATTGAAAAGCACGGTATCGATTTTGAAGATGCGATTTCTATCTTCCTTGGGTCTACGTTAGAGGCTGCGGACGATAGGTTTGATTATGGAGAGGCAAGGGTTGTCGCCTATGGAAAAACAAACGGCCATGTGCTGGCGGTTGTTTACACCATGCGCGGGGATTCCTGTCGGATAATTTCTGCAAGGAAGGCAAACAAAGATGAGCGAAACGCGTATTATGCGGCGCTCTTTGAGCGACCGCCGGACAGGTCGGACTGATTGGTCTCGACTTGGCCGTCTGTCCGACGATGACATCAAAGCCCAAGTCGCATCCGATATGGATGCTGCCCCTGTGGCGACCGCCGAATGGCTGGCTAAGGCCGAGGTCGCCCCCCCTCAAAAGAGGGCTATCAGCATTCGACTCGACGCCGACATCCTGGACTATTTCCAGAAGGGCGGTGGACGATACCAGACTAGGATCAATCAGGTTCTCCGCGCCTACATCGAAGCTAGGGCATCAAAGTAAAGAAGGGCTTGGGCTTGGGCTTGGGCTTGGGCTTGGGCGCGTGCGAGCGCGCATCGAAATTCTGGAGCGGAATCCCAAATTGTCACGACAGCCAAGTACCGAACAGAACCCGTCGTTTTTCTGGTGGGAGGACGATACTCTGGTCGTCAATATTCTGGGCAAACCCAACGCCAGCCGCGACGCTATCGGCAAACCCAAAGGGGCGCAGTTGCAGGTCAGCGTGACGGCAGCCCCCCGCCTGGGCCGGGCGACGGATCACATGGTGCGGTTTCTGGCCGATCAATTCGGCGTTTCCCCCGGAAACATCAAGGTTGTGTTTGGGCGCTTCAACGTCAACAAGCAGCTAAGGATCAAGGCCCCGACCAAACTTCCCGCAATCATCCAACCGCCGCCCCTCTTATAGGGGCTGCCGGGATGCCCGAGGCTGTCACCCGCGATCCGTGCGGTCCCGATAATCCTCGGGTCGCGCGCTTAGCTGACATTACAATACCCCGACCGATGGGCGATTGATGCGCTTGCCCGTGACGGTCATCAGCCACTGAACAAACCCAGGGAAGAAGAAGTGCTGGAGGTAAACGACCTTCATCATGAAGGGCAGGACGATATGTTTCTTATTGCACTTGATCCCGGCCACGAGTTTTCCGGCGACCCATTTGGGGTCCAAGGGCGGAATAAGGCGGCCCATTTTCGGCAAGTGGTCCAGGCTTCCTGGGTTGTTGTCCCAATAGGTCGAAGCGAATACGCCGCTTTCCAGAAACGTGACGCCGATATTGGTTCCGTACAGGTCGGCGCGTAGGGCTTCCGTAAAGCCTCGGATCGCCCATCGGGCGGCGGCATAGGCCGTGGCTCCGGGCCAAACGAAACGCGAGATGACCGAACTGATCGTGACGATATGACCGCTGTTGCGTTTCAACATGCCGGGCAGGAACTCCCGCGTCAGTACGGCGGCGGCAAAATAAGGAACGGCCATCATCTGTTGGATTTCGTCGACGCTGGTATCCGTCAGGAATTTCCATTGGCCGCTGCCCGCATTGTTGACCAGGATGTCCGGCACACCAACCTCGGCCAGAATCTTTTGAGCAACGGCAGACGCTTCGTCTGGACGGGAAAGATCGACGGCGTAAGAACGTGCGGTGCCGCCCGCTCGCGTAATCTCTTGGGCGACACGAGTCAGGCTATCCAGATTCCGTCCCAGCAGCACGACCAAACTTGCCCCGGCGTTAGCCATGGCCTTGGCGGTAACCTCTCCAAGGCCACCCGAGGCCCCGCTGATGACCACGACTTTATTGGATATTTGCATCAAATCTCTCCTGCGAAAAAACCCGCCTTGGGGTAGATTGTGGTTGAAAAGCATGTTACTATCCATTCGATATTAAGTCACTATCAAAATGATACTTACGCCATGAATGTTTTTGAAGGAAGCTGTCCCATTGCTCGCGGTCTCGCCTGTATCGGCGATTCATGGAGCATGCTGATCTTGCGCGATGCGTCGTTGGGACTCACGCGGTTTGACCAATTCCGCAAAAGCCTGGGCATCGCTCCGACCATTCTGACACGGCGGTTGGCGGCATTGACGGATGACGGGCTGTTGGAAAAGCGGCGCTATTCGGAACGTCCGCCGCGCGAAGAATATGTTTTAACGGCTGCCGGATGCGACTTCTTGCCCATCCTTGTCATGATCGGCGCCTGGGGGCGGCAATACCGTGGCGAGGGCGCTGTAAGCCTGTTCGTCGATGCCGAGACAGGAGAAGAAATCAAACCCGTGGCAGTGGATTCCGTTACAGGCGCCAAGATCGGCAGCCGTCCCATGCGTGTAATTTCTCCAGAATAAGGTAGAGTGTCGGGACCATTCGCATAAGAAGTAGGAGGGGTGGCATGGGAGCACCACCCCTCCTACTGCCTCTATCCAATCGTAGTGTGAGATGCACCCCTGGCAACCGTCGTGACCGGGGGACGAATGCGGAACCAGATCGCATAAAGAGCAGGCAAGAAAGCAAGAGTCAGCACGGTGCCGACTGCCGTACCGCCGATCAAGGTGACGGCCATTGATCCCCAGAAAACTGATGAGGTCAGAGGGATGAAAGCCAGAACGGCGGCCATAGCCGTCAGGATGACGGGTCGCGCGCGCTGGACCGTCGCTTCAATCACAGCCGTGTAGGGTGCCAATCCTTGGGCTTCATTGGCCTTGATCTGTCCGATCAGGATCAATGTGTTGCGCATCAAAATCCCTGAGAGTCCGATCAGCCCCAAGATCGCGTTGAAACCGAACGGTTGCCCGAACAACAACAAGAACGGGACGGCCCCCACCAGTCCCAAGGGACCGGTCAGGAACACCATGAACATCGCCGATAACGAGCGCGTCTGTACCACCAGGACCAGAAGCGTGAGCGCGATCATCACCGGGAAAATCGGAAGCAGAGCCTTGTTGGCCTTTTCCGAATCCTCGATGTTTCCACCCATTTCGATGCGATAGCCATCGGGAAGGCCAGCGATGAGCGGTTGCAGCGCCGTAAAGATTTCCGTAGAGACCTGGGGAGGCTGAAGGCGTTCGTCGAAATCGCATTGGACGGTGATGGTCGGTGTGCGGTCACGCCGTCTTAGGATCGGATCTTCGGAACGCACATCCACATGCCCGACTTGGGAGAGCGGGATCAAGCGACCCTGGCGGTTTGTCAGAGTCATATCCTCAAGTTTGGCCGGGTCAAGCCTGTCGGAACCAGCGCTGCGGGCGACGACGCCAACCGTGCGGATATCTTCCCGGACTTGAGTGATCGGTGCGCCTGTGAGCAGAAACTGGAGTTGCTGCGCCACGTCGTTCGGATCAAGACCGATAAGTTTTAGACGATCCTGATCAAGGGTCAGATGGGCCGTGGGAACCCGTTCGCTCCAATCCAGGTTGACTTCGCGGGTGTGCGGGTTGGCCCGGACGATTTCTTCTGCCTTGAGGGCAATATCCCGCAGCTTTTGTGGATCTGGTCCCATGACTCGGAAGTTGACCAGATAGCGGGGGAAAGGCCCGAAGAACAATTGCGTGACACGAACGTGCGCCTCGGGCACCAAACCTTTCGCAATGCGTTCGCGTAAGCGAAGTTTGAGCGTTTCCCGCGCCTGTTCATCAGGGGTAAGAATGATGATCTTGGCGAATGACGGATCCGGCAGTTCTGGATTGTAAGAGAAGAAGAAGCGTGGAGCGCCTTGTCCAATATAGGAGGTAACGATCTTGGCTTCGGGCTGGTCGTGTACCCAGGTTTCCACCTTGGCTGCGGCGGCATCGGTTGCCTCGATGCTGCTGCCTTCTGGCATCTGAACTTCGACAAGAACTTCCGGGCGGTCCGAGCCGGGGAAGAATTGCTGCTTGACCGCGCCCATTCCGACACCCGCCAGGATGAACGCGCCGACGACCAGTCCCGCGACTCTGAATTTATGTGCTACGGCCCAAGCGATGGCCTTGCGCAAACGCTGATATCCCGGCGTCCCATAGATGGCCGCCTGGCCCCCCGCGATGGGCTTAATGTCGGGTAGCATGATCACCCCGAAATAAGGGGTGAAGAAGACCGCCACGATCCACGAGACAATCAGGGCGAAGGCCACGATCCAAAAGATGTTGCCCGCATATTCGCCAGCGGTAGAGCGTGCAAATCCCACCGGCAGAAAACCGATGATCGTCACCAGCGTACCCGACAGCATGGGCGCCGCCGTGTGGCTCCAGGCATAGGCGGCGGCCTTCGCCCGCTCATAGCCTTCTTCCAGTTTCACCACCATCATTTCAATGGCGATGATCGCGTCGTCCACAAGCAGGCCAAGACCGATGACCAGCGCGCCCAACGTGATACGGTCGAACACGCGCCCGGTGATCAGCATGATGACAAAGACGGCGGCTAGGGTCATGGGCACGGCGGTCGCCACCACAATCCCTTCGCGCCAGCCAAGGCTTATCAGGCTGATGACCATGATGACACCCAACGCGACGAAGAACTTGAGCATGAACTCGCCCACCGCCTCATGGATGTTGACGGCCTGATCGACGATCTTCGTGAACGTAATTCCGGCAGGCAATTGCTTGGCGATCTTCGCTTCCTCGGCTTCAAGCGCCTTGCCGAGCACAAGTCCGTTCCAACCGTCTTGCATGACAACGGCAAGCACTTGGGCCGATTCACCGTTATGGCGGATCAGGTAAGTGGGAGGATCTTCGTAGCCGCGCGTCACGTCGGCAATGTCGGCGAGCTTGAAGGACTTGCCGCCGCTGGCGACGGGAGTGTCCTTGATCTTTTCAAGATCGTCATAGGCGCCATCGAGACGCAGCAGGATTTGCGGGCCGTTGGTTTCGATCGAACCTGCGGGAGTAACGGCGTTCTGCCGGGCAAGCGCATCGAAAATATCCCGTGCATTGACGCCCAAGGTGGCAAGACGCGGATAGGAAATATCAACAAAGATTCGCTCGGCGCGTTCCCCCAGAATGTTGACCTTCTTGACGCCGGGGACATGCAGAATTTGCTGGCGCAGCGTTTCCGCCTCGCGGGTCAGTTCACGGGGCGGAAGCCCATGGGCTTCAACGGCGTAGATGGCGAAATCGACATCGGAATATTCGTCATTGATATAGGGACCGAAAACGCCCGTAGGGAGCGTATGCGTTTCATCTCCCAGCTTCTTACGGGCTTGGTAGAATTGCTCGGCGACTTCGGAGGGAGGCGTTTTATCGCTTAACGTCAGGAACATCAAAGCCATGCCGGGGCGGGTGAAGGTCTCGACATGATCGTACCAGCGCAGTTCCTGCATCCGTTTCTCAAGCGGCTCGGCCACAAGGTCCTGCATTTCTTGGGCGGTGGCACCCGGCCAAACAGCCGTGACGGTCAGATTTTTGATGGTGAAAGACGGGTCTTCGGCGCGCCCAAGATTGAGAAACGCGAAAAGACCCGCCGACATGATAGCAATCGCCAGGAACAGCGTAATGGAGCGTTCCCGAACCGCGAGGGCGGAAAGATTGAAACGGCTCATTTTACACCTGCTTGGGCTTCTGCGATGCGGACATTCTGGCCTTCGTGCAGGAAATGACCGCCCAAGGCGACGATACGCTCTCCCTGATGCACGGGACCGTTTAGGATTGCCCGCTCGCTTTCAAGCCGGACAAGTGTGACAGGGCGGAACGAAACCGTAGAGGCGAGTTCGTCGAAGGTCCAGATGCCCGGACCCTTTCCCTCATCGTCAACGGCGCCAAGCGGGACCGCCACCCCGACAGCCGGTTCGGCGTCGGCAAGTAGAACGGTGACGGTGGCGCCCAACGGAGCGGTTGCCACCTTGCCATCCAGAACGTAGCGCGCCTCGAAAGTGCGGGTGACAGGATCAGCGGTGTCGGAAAGCTGCCTCAGGCGTGCCGGAAAGCGGTCTTTGACTCCGAACAGACTGGCTTCCGCTGTGGAGCCGATGGCGGGTCTCAACGTTTCCGGCAGATTGACGATGGCCTCGCGGGGGCCTTCATGGGCAAGCCGCATGACGACCTGACCGGCGGCAACGAATTGTCCCGGTTCGGCCATAGTATCCATGACCACACCCCCAACATCTGCAACCAAGGTGGCGTAAGCACCGTCGTCTTGAGCGACCTTCAACTGGGCTTCGGCGGCGGCAAGCAACGCCCTAGCACTGTCTGCCGCCGCCTTCGCCTGATCATAGGCGGACTTCGAGACTGCGCCCGAGTCGACCAATCCCTTGTAGCGCGCTTCGTCCGCCGCGGCTTGGGTCAGACGGGCCTTGGCGGCTTCGACGTTGCCCAATTGCCCCGATACCGCATGTCCATAGTCTGTGCGATCAATTCTCATGAGCGCTTGCCCAGGGCGGACGGTTTGTCCGGCATCGACCAAACGCTCCGTCACCTTTCCCGCCACACGGAAGGTCAGATTGCTTTGGACACGGGCGGCCACCGAACCGGTAAACCCGCGTCCCGATGGCGCGACAGCTTGTACTTCGGCCAGTTTAACCAGTTGAGGTTCCGTGCGCGGATCAGTGGACGCGGAGTCCGACGGCTTGCAAGCCGTCAGGCTCAATGCGGCACCGGCCAGACCGATGACGAGGAAAAATTTATTCATTCTGTGCATTTTGCACCTCCGAAGACGCGATTTTTTCTGTGGACCAGCCGCCGCCCAGGGCGCGGAAAGAGGAGACTGCCGCTCTCGCGGTATCAACTTGGGTGCGGACTTGCTCATCCTGAGCCGACAGCAACTGCCGGTCCGCGTCGAGGACATCGGTCAGGGCGATCAGTCCGCCCTGATAAGCCGTCTGAGATCGATCCCGTGCGCGGCCAAGGGCCGCCACTTCGCGGTCCAGTTCCTGTGAATGGACTTCAAGCTGAACCAGGGCGGTAAAGGCGTTTTCCACATCTTCCGCTGCATGCAGGATTGATTGCCGATAGCTGGCAAGCGCCTCGGCTTCGGCACCCCTGGCCATGGCAACTTCGGCGTCGATCTTGCCGAAATCGAACAGACGCCAGCGCAATCCGAATAGGGCTTGGGGCTGGAACGTCGTGGCGCGGACCAACGTGGAAGCGCTGAGGCTTTCAAAGCCAAGCAATCCGGAGAGAGAAAATTTGGGATAATAGTCCGAGATCGCCTGACCAATTCGGGCATTGGACGCGGCAAGATGCCGTTCCGCTGCGATGATGTCAGGACGGCGGCGCAAAAGATCGGATGGCTTTGCGTCAGCGATGGCGGGCGCGGACGGAATTGTCCCCGGAGCCGTCAATTCCACCGCATAGGTTCCCGGCTGTACCCCCATCAAGACGTCGAGCCGATTCAGTTGGCCCTCAAGGTCGATTTGCAGCGGTTGCAGGAAAGCGCGAGCCGCATAGAGAAGGGCTTCGGCCTGCGCAACTTCACGGTCGGTCGCAATCCCGCCTGCAAAGCGGCGTTGAACGAGGTCCAGAAGCTTGGTATCGGTTTCAACCTGACTGGTGGCAACGACGATGCGGGCCTGATCGCCCCGGATTCGGAGATAAGCGTCCGCGGCATCAGCGGCGACGGAAATCCGAGTGCCCAAATGGGCCGCTTCTGCCGCTTCGGCTTCATCCGCGGCGGCTTCCGCCCCACGGTTCAGCCCTCCAAAAAGATCGATTTCCCAGCTTGCGGCGGCACCGACATCGTACTGACTTTGAGTCCTATTGTAGCCGGGAAGATGACTGGCTACAGCCCCAATCGGACTTTCAAGGGATTGACGCTGTTTGGCTACCTGTGACGAAAAGTTGACTGTAGGCAACAACTGCGCGCCAGCTTCATGGGCGGCCGCATGTGCTTGTTCGACACGGGCCAATGCTGCGGCGAGATCAAGGTTCTGCACAAGAGCACGGCCGACGATGCGCGACAATTCGGGATCGTTAAAACCGTTCCACCAACTGTCTAGTCTCGGCGCGGGGGCCGTGCCTGTGCGAGATGCAACGGCCCCGGCTCCATGGAAGTCCATCAGACTGGACGTCGGCTTCAGATAATCGGGGCCAACCGCGCACCCGCTGACAGCCAAGCTGAAGGCTAGGCCGATGAAGGCCGTATTCCCACGCGCGGATTTACAGGGCGGAACTTTAGGGATTGAGGACATCAATGGTGCTCCTTGGCCGTCATCATTGGGCCAGCCGAATACTGACGCATGTGGTGTTGCCGGGTTTGCTTGTTGGCGGCCGGTCCTGGCGCCGTGCCAAACCGTGGGTCGGAAAGCGGGAGGCCGCTGACGCGATCAACCATCACTGGCTCGGCCACTTCCCCGGTTTCCCGGTTGATGATGACGACACTTTCTCCTTCTGAAGCGAAATGCCGATTACCCCAGGCCAGCATGGCGTGCAGAACAGGGTGGAAATCATGACCGCGCTCTGTCAGGACATACTCAAAGCGGGGTGGATGTTCGTTGTATGGCCGCCGTTCCAACATTCCCGCTTCAACAAGACCGTTCAGGCGACGGGTTAGCATGTTGGGCGCAATGCCTAAACTTTTCTCGAATTCGTCGAAGCGTTTCAGCCCTAGGAAACAATCCCTTAAAATCAGGATGCTCCACCATTCGCCGACACGATCCAGACTGCGGGCAATGGGGCACTGCATGTCGCCGAAGTTTTTATGTTGCATGGAATGACCCCTTGGTTACTATCGAATTGATATTAACATAAACCAGTAACTATCATCATGCAAGTTATTTGTGCTAATATGAAGACCGTCATCGGAGCCGGATATGAGGTCAGCACGACAATCGTGAACGTATCCTCACGCGCGTCAATTCACGCGCTTGTCCAAACCGCTGTAGCGTTGGGGGATGAAACTGGCGTTATCCATGCAGCAGGTGTTTCTCCATCGCAGGCGTCGCCGGAAACAATACTGAAGGCTGATCTCTATGGCACCGCACTCGTGCTTGAGGAATTCGGTAATGTCATAACCAAGGGAGGCTCTTGTGTTGTCATTGCGTCCCAATCTGGTCATCGACTAGGTGCGTTGAGGGCTGAGGAGAACAAGGCCCTCGCAACGACACCCGCAGACGATCTTTTATCCCTCTCTATGCTTCAGCCAAGCCAAGTGACGGATTCCTTTCATGCTTATCAGCTTTCCAAACGTGGAAACTCGCTGCGGGTAATGGCCGAGGCGATACGGTGGGGTAAACGCGGTGCGCGCGTCAAAACGGCAAGGTATTCACGCTTGGGAACAGGCATCAGCAATACGCCTTCCCCATTGGGGATAAAGGCGAATTCCTGCCCCGCTTGCCAGAGCCGCGCCGTGCGCACCGCCTTGGGGATGGAAATCTGGAATTTGAACGAAAGTTTCGCAGTTTTCTTAGCTGACATTACAATACCCCGACCGTTGGGCGATTGGTAAACTACGACGCGGGTCGGCGCGGATGGGAACGGATTCGTACAAAGGAGGTATTAGCTGGCATGGGCATGGGCGATGCCCATACCCTACCTCAACCTTTTCACCACGTCCTTCAGCGATGACAAGGCGGTTTGGGTATCCAGCGCCACGCGGATCAGGGCGGGGATTTGCAGCGGGTTGAACAGCACCGAGCGCAGGACCGATACGATATCGATCCCGCCGTCCTCGTCCATGCCGACCAAGGCGGCGGATGGCAAAGCGCGGTGGGCGGGATCGGCGACCACGCGCAGGATGGCGAACGGAATGCCCAAGTCCAGGGCGGCGCGGGCCAGCCCGAAGCTTTCCATGTCCACCGTCAGCGCGCCATAGCTGTGGTGCAGCGAGCGTTTGGCGACGGGACTGTCGATGATTTCCTCGGAAGCGGCAACCACTCCTTGCGCCGCGCCCGGCAGGCGCTGAGCCAGGGCGTCGCACAGCGGATCTGACGCAGCCAGCAGACCGTGGACCGAGCGCACCTTCCGGCCCAGCACCACCGAGCCGGGCGGCAGGTCGGGCGACAGTCCCCCGGCGATGCCGCAACTGAGCAGGGCGTCGCAGCCTTGGTCGGCGAATTGGGCGGCCAGCGTCGCGGCTTTGTCGGCCTTACCGCCGGCGCAGCCCACCAGCGGACTTAACTTGGAAAGAATCCGGGCTTCGGTTTCAAATCCGGTGACGATGCCCAGCCGCACCGGACCTCACAACCCAAAGGCGACACGGCCGCTGTTGCCGGATTGCAGATTCCGATAACGGGCCAGGGCCCACAGCGGGAAAAACTCCTTATAGCCGTGGTAGCGCAGGTAGAAAACCTTGGGAAAGCCGACCGCCGTGTATTCTTTCTCCTGCCACGTTCCGTTCTCGTCGCGGGCCGACATCAGATAGGCGATGCCCCGGGCCACGGCGGGATGGCGCACCTCGCCCGCCGCCATCAGCCCCAGCACCGCCCAGGCGGTTTGCGACGGGGTGCTGTAGGGCGCGGTTCCGTGCGGCTGGCCGGACCAGTACGAGCGTCCGTCCTCGCCCCAGCCGCCGTCCTCGCGCTGGCGCGACAGCAGCCAGTCCACCGCCCGGCGGATCGAGGGATGCTGGTGATCCAAGCCGGCGGCGTTCAAGGCGGCCAACGCCGACCAAGTGCCGTAAACGTAATTGATGCCCCACCGCCCGAACCACGAGCCGTCGGCTTCCTGTTCCTTCAGCACATAGCCGACCCCGGCCTCGGCGGCGTCCTTGGCGGCTTTGTCGCCCAGGGTCGCCATCACCGAAACGCAGCGGGCGCTGACGTCGACGGTGGGCGGGTCCAGCAACGCGCCGTGATCGGCGAAGGGAATGGCGTTCAGGTGAAAATGGGTGTTGTCGGCGTCGAACGCCCCCCACCCGCCGTCGGAACTTTGCATGCCGGTCACCCATTCCAGACCGCGCGCGATGCTGTCCTTGTATTTCTCGGGCGAGACCCGGTCCAAGGCGCCGATGACCACGGCGGTGTCATCGACGTCCGGATAGAAATCGTTCCAGTATTGGAACGCCCACCCGCCGGGGCGCAGATGCGGTTTTTGCTCGGCCCAATCGCCCTTGACCGTGGTGATCTGCCGCCCGACCAGCCAGTCGGCGGCCTTGGCGGCGGCGGCCATCGATTCCTCGCTGCCGGTTTCCAGCAAGGCGTGCGCGGCCAGCGAGGTATCCCACACCGGCGACAGGCAGGGCTGGCAATAAGCTTTGTCGTCCTTAATCACCAGCAGCTTGCGAACGGCCTTCTTGGCGGTGACCACGCGGGGATCGTCCTTGGGCACGCCCAGCACGTCGTACATCAGCACGGCGTTGACCATGGCCGGAAAAATGCCGCCCAACCCATCCTCGCCGTTCAGGCGTTGATCGACCCAGCATTTGGCCAAATCGACCGCCTTGTCGCGAGCCCGTTTGGGAAAGAACGGCTGCGTAGCGTGCAAAACCCGGTCGAGCATGCGGAATGCGGTTCCCCAGGCGGTGCCGTCCTGGGCGGTGGGCCAATAGGTTTCCTGTTCGGGCGCGATCTTGAACAATTCGCGGACCGACACGCCCAGCGGATTGCGGGCGCGGGGTTTCAGCGAGGTCAGCACGATCAACGGCACGATCACCGTGCGCGACCAATACGACACCTTGTCCAAATGGAACGGGAACCATTTGGGCAGCAGCATGATTTCCACCGGCATCACCGGCACGCCGCGCCAGGGAATCTCGCCGAACAGGGCCAGCAGGGTGCGGGTGAAGACGTTGGCGGTATTGGCGCCGCCATGATCGAGAATGGCCTGCCGCGCCTTGACCATATGGGGGGCGTCGATGTCGTCGCCCGCCGCCTTCAGGGCGTAATAGGCCTTGACCGTGGCGCTGATGTTGAACTCGCCGCCAAAGAACAACGGCCAACCGCCGTGAGTCCGGTCCTGAATCTCGCGCAGATAGACGGCGATCTTTTGTTCCAGTTCGGGCTCGCGCTCGTCCAGATAATGGGTGTACAGGATATATTCGGACGGAATGGTGGCGTCGGCCTCAAGCTCGAACACCCAGTGTCCGTCTTCTTTTTGCTTGGACGTCAACACCGACGCGGCCTTGTTCACCGCCTCGGTCAAAACCTGCACGTCGAAAGCGATGGCGTTTTGATCCGTCACGTACCTTTCCCCTACCGTCTAAGAAAACCGTAATAGAGCGCATACCAGAGTTTGACCGGACGGGAAAGACTTACGCGCTTATCAAGGCTATGCCAGTTCCCCCGCTCCAGCTTGTCCAAAATAGCCAAATACGAGGCACGCATCAACGCCGCCGGTCGCATCGCCCCGGCGGGAAGCTGGTCCATGACCTGGGCGGCCACGACAAAGTGCCGTCGCGCCAGCAGCGCCATGTCCCGCAAAACCAGCGGCAGCAGCGGGTGAGCGACGACCCGCGCGGGATCGGTGTCGGCGATGCCATAGGAATCCAGTAGTTCCGCGGGCAGGTACAGCCGCCCCAGACCGGCGTCCTCGGCCACGTCGCGCAGGATATTGGTCAGTTGCAGCGCCCGGCCCAGCGACGCAGCCACGTCGTCCGAGCGAGGCTGCCACGGCCCGAACACCCGCACCGACAGACGGCCCACCGCGCAGGCGACCCGATCGCAGTAAAGGTCCAACGTGGCAAAATCGGGACGAACGACCGGCCCCATCATATCCATGGCGACGCCGTCGATCACGGCGATGAAATCGGCTTGCTTAAGGTCGTAGTCGCGGATCGGTCCGGCCAGCGCCTGGGCCACCCAGTTGGCCGGTTCCTGCCCGGCGTACAGCCGGTCGAGATCGTCGCGCCACTCCTGCAATTGCCGCTGCCTTTGGGCGACCGGCAGGCTTTCCTCGTCGGCGATGTCGTCCACGTCGCGGCAAAAGGCGTAAACGGCGTACATGGCGGCCCGGCGCTTCGGCTCCAGCATACGCATGCCCCAATAGAACGACGTTCCGGCCTGTTTAACCTTGGCCTCGATCCGAGCATCCAAGCTCATTTAACCATTCCCCTGGCGAAAAAAGTGCGCGCCACCCCGACGATCGCGGCTGCCGCATATCCCGCTTTACTCAATTCCACCCGTCCCGCCAAGGGGTCTTGTCTTCTCAGCAGGTCCAGCAGCCGTTCTGCGACCGCCACGATCACCGAGGTTTCGCGGCGCAATCCGCCGTCCCTGACCATGGGCGGCAACAGCCGAGCCCGATCGACCAGCGCTTGCGTATGATCCAACATCCGGTCCATCACCGCCCGAATGGCCTCGCTGGCCCTGGGCTGCCGCAGTTCCTCGGCTGTGGTCCCGGCTTCCGCAAGCCAATCGGCCGGAAAATAGACCCGGTCCAGTTGGACGAAATCGTCCCGGCAATCCTGCAAATGGTTCAACACCTGAAGGGCGTTGCACAGCGCGTCGCCCGGCCCCCAAGTCTCGCGGGATTCGCCGTGCAGGTCCAGCAGGAAGCGCCCCACCGGCGAGGCGGAATAGCGGCAATACTCCATCAGATCGGCCCAATCCTTGGTGCGCGGCTTGACCGAATCGCGCTTGAACGCCACCAGCAGATCGCGGCAATGGGCGATGGGAACCGACGTGCCGGACAACACGTCGCGCGCCGTGGCGGCGGGACCGTCGCCTGTACCGCCCTGCAACTGGGCGTCCATCTCGTCCAGACGACGGACCTTTTCCCGTGGGTCCAGATGGGGATCGTCGGAAATATCGTCGGCGGCGCGGGCGAAGGCATAATAGGCAAAGACGATCGGCCGGTATTTCGCCGCCACCAGCCACGACCCGACCGGAAAATTTTCTGTGTCTTTCGTCCGAGTCATTCCTAAACCCGGCCCCCTTCGACGCGGCCTTTCCATTGCCCGCCCTTGCCCGCATAGTACGAGAACGCCGAATAAAGCGTCGCCGCCAGATAAATCACGGCGACGGCCGGCAAAGCGAATATCCACAGCACCGGCATGTCATAGAAGCGAATCATCGGCCGGTAGGTCGCCGCCATGGCCGCCCAGGCCAGCAGACCGGCCCAGAAACGATCGGGACACAGCAGCAGCAACGGCGGAGCGACGAAGATGACGAACAGAGCGGCCACCGACCCGACCAACAGCAGCGGCGAATGATTCAACTGGTCGTAGGCCGAACGGGAAATCATCCGGAACGGCTCGCTCCAGCCTTTGTAAACGCGCAGCGAACAGGTGTTCTCGGCCAACCCCAGCCACAGCCGCCCCATGCGCGATTTGATTTCCCGGGCCAAGGTGCAGTCGTCGATCATCGCGCCTTTCAGCACCGCCATGCCGCCCAGCTTGGCCAGCATGGAGCGCCGCGCCAGCATCACCCCGCCGGCCGCTCCGGCCACATGACTGCCGGGGTCGGCGATCAGGCGGAACGGATAAAGCATGCGGAAGAAATAAACGAAGGCGGGAATCAGGGTCCTCTCGGCCCAGGACCGGCAATTGAGCCGCACCATCAGCGAGACCAAATCGTAATTGCCGCCCACGGCGCGAGCCGCCAGCGCCCGCAATTGACCGGGCGCATGTTCGATGTCGCCATCGGTTAACAGCACCCATTCGGTCCCATCCCCCGTCTGAGCCAAACCTTGTTCCATCGCCCAGACCTTGCCGGTCCAACCTTGCGGCAAATCCTGGCCGGAAATCACCTGCAACCGTTCCGAGGCCGAAAGCGCCGCCGCCGCATCCAAGGCAACCTGAGCGGTTCCGTCGGCGCTGTGGTCGTCCACCACGATCACCCGGAACGATCCCGGATAATCCTGAGACAGCAGCGAGGTTACCGTCTTGCCGATGCCCTCGGCCTCGTCGCGGGCGGGAATGACGGCCACAATCGCGGGCCAACGGTCGGGGTCCTTGACGACGGGCCAGGATTCGATCTTCCAGAAATCGCCACGAAAGAACACCAGCACGATCCAGGACAGCAGACAGAAGCCGACGACCCAACTCATGACAATGCCCCCTGCTCGCGGAACCAGACAATGGCGTCGGCGAACGCCTGCTGGGCCGGCCGCGCCTTGTAACCCAATTCGCGCTCGGCCCTGGCCGAGGAATAATGCATGTATTTTGCCGCCATCTTCAGCGAATCCACGGTCAGCATGGGTTCGTGCCCGGTCAGTCGCCCCAACGTCTCGGCGATGACGGCGATGGGAAACAACGGCAGGCGCGGCAACTGAATGGTCGGCGGCTTGCGCCCGACGATCTTTGCGATCATGCCCAGGATTCCCGCCAAAGTCAGGTTCTCGCCGCCCAGGATGTAACGCTCCCCCACCTGTCCCTTGTCATAGGCCAGCAGATGCCCCATGGCCACGTCGTCCACATGGACCACGTTAAGGCCGGTATCGACGAAAGCGGGCATGCGGCCCGACGCCGCCTCGACCACCATGCGCCCGGTGGGCGTGGGTTTGACGTCGCCCGGCCCCACCGGCATGGACGGATTGACGATCACCGCCGGAACCCGTTCGTCCTTGACCAGCCGCCTGACCTCTTCCTCGGCCAGGAATTTGCTTTTCTTGTAGGTTCCGATCATGTCGTCCAGCGTGACCGGCGTGAACTCGTCGGACGGCGTGCGGTCGGGATTGACGCCCAACGTCGCGACGCTGGAGGTATAGACGATCCGCTCGACCCCCGCCTGCTTGGCCGCCAACAGCAGCGACCGGGTGCCGTCGATATTGGCTTTGAACATCTGGTCGGGGTCGGGAACCCACAGACGGTAATCCGCCGCCACATGATACACCGCCCGGCATCCGGCCACCGCCCGCGCCAGCGAGACCGGGTCCAGCAAATCGCCGACCACGACCTCGGCGTCGAGTCCGGCCAGATTGCGCGGCGATGATTGCGCGCGGGTCAGCACCCGCACCTTTTGTCCACGCTCCAACAGCGCCCGCGCCACGGCCCTGCCGACAAACCCCGTCGCTCCGGTCACCAACGTCAAATCGGTCATTCAGGCCCTAACCCACAGATCAAAGTTCCCCATGGCCGGCACTATGCCCGCAAGCCAAGCACAAGGAAAGAGGCGGCATAAAAGAATCAAGACCGGCGCATCATCCGCAATCTCCACTAAAAAAGGAAAACATGCCTGACAACCCGATTTAGAGTGTTTTCACGCCTTATCGCGAACCGGCATCCAGCACGCAACCACGCCATAAATTACTAAAATTATAATTATTTATTGCCAGCAATATAATAATTAACGCGTTATTCGGAATATATATCGCAAATTGCAATTAAAATATCTTTAGTTTCAAGTGTGTAACCATTCGCTTACGACTCATCACGGGGTATCACCGCAATTAGGTCCGCTGATGGTTGCCGAAAAGTCCATGATCATGGAAAGTCCAATTTTCATTCACTCGATGTTTCGATCGTCCAGCACCTATTTTTTTGCCAAATTCAGATCCCTTGGCGCGGCGGTTACCTGTTACAAGGAACCCTTTCACGAAGATCTGCTAAGCCTAAACGATCCTCGCCGGTGGGATGAACTGATTGCCCCTCCCCATGAAACGGTGGAGCATTTACGCCACCCCCTTTTGGAAAAGGCGTATTTCCACGAATACTGGATCGCCAGGGAACGGTTGATGGGACTGTTTAAAAAGTCGTTCAGCTATTGCCAATATTTTCTTGAAAACGAAGACCAACTTCCACACGACGCTTGGGCCTATCTGGCAGCGTTGATTTCCTGCCCGACCGGGCGGCCCGTTCTACATTTCTGCCGCAGCTCGGGCCGCATCGGCGCCATAAGAAGCGCTTTTGGCGGCATGCATATTTATATGTGGCGGGAACCTCGCACGCAATGGTGGTCGTACAAAATCACCGAATATTTCGATCAGGCCAACCGCCGCATTTTTGAATCGAAGCATCTTCCGCGACCGCTGCGCGCGATCCAATGCCAAATCGAACAATTACACAAAAGGAAACGCTATTTTCCGGCAAGCGCCAATTACATGATGTTTTACTCAATTTGGCTTGACGCCTGGATTCGCGCGCAAGGCGACGGCGTTCTTTCCATCAATGTGGATGCCGCCAGTCATGTGCAATCCGAAAACGCACGGCTATCCCAGCACCTTGGCGCCGGAATTGGCGTCGCTATCGATCTATCCGATCTGCGTGTTTCGGGCATGTTCTTCATGCCCGAAGAGAACGGCTTTTATGAAGACATCGAAGCGCAGGTTCACGCCGTTTTTGTTCAAACCGGCGCCGCCTCGCCGCAACTCATTGAAAACGTCATATGGAACGCGCGTCAGGCCCGGGATTTGCACCGTCCCGAAATGACCTCTCAACGCAACTTGCGGCAGCTTTCGCTTGGGATGATGGATAGAATATCGAAACTCAACCGCCCGCTGTTTCAGTTCTGACCCCGGTTTCGTTCCAGTACGCTACGCCGTAAGGTGAGACTCGATCTCACCGGTGGAGAGGTGCGCCAAATCCTTGCCGATTTCGGCGACGATCACCGATTTCAAGGCGGCCGAGAAATGTTCTCGCAACACGCCCAAGGCCTTGGGAGGCGCGACCACCGTCACGGATTTCGAGGCTTGATCCTTGACCACCCGGTCAAGCTCTTTCGCGATGTTGACCAGGAACGCGACTTCCGCCTCGGTGTGCAGGTCGCGTTCTTCCGAGGTGCTGCGCGCGGTGCTCATGGATTGATAAACGCGACCGGGCCGGTCGGCACCCAGATCGTGAGCGGCGGGAACCGGCTGCTTAAAGGATTCCAGCGTTTGCAGATTGACGAGATCCTTGTCGCCGGCATTGCGGAACAACAGGGCCTTGGTCCCGTCGCAGACCAAAACCAAACCGTCATAGGGAATCTTGAGCTTGTCCATTCTCAGTCTCCTCGAACGTAGGTTCGCACTGAATGGTGCGTCACGGGAAAGGGTGGCATGAAATCGCCCGAAGGGCATTGACCTAGGACATAAAATTATCAAACTTGTACCGCGCGCCCCTCGAACGGACTATTGAACTTGCAATCCAGCATCCCGGTGGTAGCCTTTCCGTCGGCCAATTGGTTGTGCTTGGCGTTGTCTGGCGGACAAAAATGCAAAACCCGATCCATTCCGCATACCGACGGATTCTTTCTGGCGATAAGGACAGATTGATAAAGCGGCTTGGCGCCTTCCTTCTTCTGATCAGCCTGTGCCTTCCGATGTCGTCCTGCGGCAAAGCCGACGAACGAACAAAAGATGATAACGGCGCGTACAAATACCGTATTGAATACAATTACGCGCTTATTCCCTGGCATTCCGGCGATGCTGCCTCGTATCTTATTTTGCTTGCCTTCACTTGGCCTGCAATGGCGACCGTCATTCCTTCGCGTCCGCGCCGCCGCCCCTTAAGGATGCTGACAATCGCATTCGAAACGACGTTGCTGTTCGGCACAGGCTACATCGTCGATCTTTTGGGATGGCACTTAGGCCATCCCGAATCCGGCGCCTATGTCGCCGGTTCGGGCATCGGTCTTTACGGAAGCGCGCTTGCCATCGAAACGGCAAAGGCGTTTCGACGTCGGCCTTGAAAGTTGGACGGGAAAGTCTCAGACTCTTGCCCATGACCGACCGCTTCGCCGTCACCTACCATATTCGCTGCGATGCCGCCTCCATCGAGGCAAGGGCGCTGTCAATCGCCGTCGAGCAAAGCGTCGAGATGCCGGTGGACGCCATCGACGAACCGGCGGTACTTGACCATACCGTGGGCAGGGTCGCCGACATCCGCGCCATGAAAGACGGACAATTCGAGGTTCGCATCGATTTGGCCTTGTCCACCACCGGATTGGAAGCCGGTCAACTGATCAACATGCTGTTCGGCAATTCGTCCATTCACGACGACGTTACCTTGGCCGACGCCGATTTTCCCGATTCCTTGCTGGAAGCTTTTCCCGGTCCTGGCCCGGGACTGACCGGTTTGCAGGGCGTCAACGCCACCCGGGCGCTGACCTGCTCGGCCCTGAAGCCGCAAGGCCTGCCGCCGCAGGGGCTGGCCAAGATCGCCCGCAAGCTGGCGGCCGGGGATCTGGACTTCATCAAGGACGATCACGGCCTTGCCGATCAGGCCTACGCCCCCTTCGCCCAGCGGGTGAAGGCCTGCGCCAAGGCGGTCCGCGAGGCCAACCCCAGGACGCGCTACATTCCCAGCGTCACCGGCAATCTGGACACCATGCGGCAGCAGATCAAGATTGCCCGCGACAACGGCCTGGACGCGGCGATGATCGCGCCGATGATCGCCGGGCTACCCAGCCTCGAGGCCTTGCGCCGCGAAAATCCGGATATCGCCCTGTTCGCCCACCCCGCCTTGGCCGGAGCCTCGCGCATCGCCCCGCCCTTGCTGTTGGGCAAACTGTTTCGCCTGTTCGGCGCCGACGCCACCATTTTTCCCAATCACGGCGGTCGGTTCGGCTATTCGCCGCAAACCTGCCGTGACTTGGCCCACGCCGCCCGTCGCGATTGGTCCTCGCTTGCCCCGTGCCTGCCGGTTCCCGCCGGCGGCATGTCGCCCGAACGAGTCGACGAAATGCTTGAATTCTACGGAACCCGGGTCATGCTGCTGATTGGCGGCGGCTTGCTGGCCGCCAAGGACGCCATGATTCAGGAAACCCTGGCCTTTACCCGGAAAGTTCACGCCTATGGACGAACCTGACCGCCCGCTGTTTCGCCCCGCTGAAGCGGATTTCCGCTGGCGGGACGTGGAATTGCTGGCCTACAAGCAAGACCATGCGGCTCCGTTCCGCGACATTACCCGGCAAGTGCTGTTCCACGACCCCGCGCTGGAATGCGAACTGCGGTATTTCGAGATGGCCGCAAGAGGCTTTTCCACCTTGGAGCGCCACCGGCACATGCACGCCGTCACCATCCTGCGCGGTAACGGGTGTTGTCTGGTCGGCGACCGGGTATTCGACGTCGCCCCCCGCGATCTGGTCACCATACCGCCCTGGACCTGGCATCAGTTCAAGGCCGACAAAAACGAACCCATGGGATTTCTGTGCATGGTCAACGCCGATCGCGACCGCCCGGTGTTGCCCACGGACAAGGAAATGGCGGAATTGCGCAGCAATCCCGCCATCGCCCGGTTTCTGGACCTTTGAATTTACCCCGGTATCATACCGGGGAACACATAGGCCTGAAGCATCACGATCACGCCGACCACGACCACCATCAGCACGCTGTGCTTCAGGGTGAAGCGGAACAAATCGGATTCGTGCCCGACCAAACCGACGGCGGCGCAGGCCACCGCGATGGATTGCGGCGAAATCATCTTGCCGGTCACGCCGCCCGACGAATTCGAACCGATGGCCAGAATCTCGGGCAGCCCCAATTGCTGCGCGGTTACCGACTGCAACGAACAGAACAGCGCGTTGCTGGACGTATCCGAACCGGTCAGGAACACCCCCAGCCACCCCAGCACCGGCGAGAAGAAGGGAAAGGCGTCGCCGGTTCCGGCCAGGAACAATCCCAAGGTGGACGACAGACCCGAGAAATTGGCGACGTAGGCGAAGGCCAGCACCGAACCGATGGTGTAGATGGGCCACTTCAACTCGGCCAGCGTTTCGACGAACGATTCCAATCCGTCCTTGACCTTGACCCTTAGCAGCGCCATGGCCAAAATGCCGGAAAGAACCGCCGCCGTGCCGCCCGCCGAAATGATGTTCCATGCGTAAACGGCGGGAAGCGGCGTGTCCTTGGCGGCGATGGGAGCGGTCTTGACCACCAGCTTGTTCAAGCCGTCGAACGGGAAACTCAATACCGTCGTCATCAACGGCCCCCCCTTGGCGAACAAAGCCTTGAAAGGCGGAATGCTCCACACGGTAACCACGATGGTCAGGATGATGAACGGCGACCATGCCCGAATGATCTGCGCCCGGGTGTATTGGTGCGCGCGGACTTCCTCCTGCGCCTCTTCCTGGTGGAACCGGAACACATTGACGGGCTTCCAGATTTTCAGGAACAACGCCAGCGACACCAGACTGATCAAGGCCGAAATGATGTCCGGCAATTCCGGACCGATGAAATTGGAAGTGAAGAACTGGCTGACGGCGAAGCTTACTCCAGCAACCAGAACGGCGGGCCAAGTTTCCTTGACGCCTTTGACCCCGTCCATGATCAGCACGATCCAGAACGGCACGATCACCGATAAAAACGGCAATTGACGTCCGGCCATGGCCGCCACCTTGGCCGGATCGACACCAGCCACCTGACCGGCCACCAGAACCGGCGTGCCCAGGGCGCCGAACGCCACCGGCGCGGTATTGGCGATCAGACACAGGCCGGCGGCGTAAAGCGGGTTGAATCCCAATCCCACCAGCAAGGCGGCGGTGATGGCCACCGGCGCGCCGAACCCGGCTGCTCCCTCAAGAAACGCGCCGAATGAAAAACCGATCATCAGCATCTGCAAGCGTTGATCTTCGGTGATGGACACCACCGAGGCGCGGATGATCTCGAACTGACCGGTTCTGACGGTGATCTTGTATAGAAAGACCGCGCCGACGATGATCCAGGCGATCGGCCACAAGCCGAACAGGAACCCGTCCACGGCCGACCAGATCGCCATCGAGGCGGGCATGCCGTAGAAAAACACCGCCACCGCCAGGGCCAGAAGAACCGTGATCGTGCCGGCCACATGCCCCCTTAGACGCAACACCGTCAAAGCCAGAAAGAAAAAGATGATCGGTATCGACGCGATCAAAGCCGACATGCCAAGGCTGCCGACCGGATCATAAATTTGTTTCCACGGTTCCATGAACGTCCCCCTTTAGATTTTTTATAAAGTTACCCTATTCCGGGTCGAAGTCCAGTCCCATCGACGAGTAGAATCCGCGTTTTTCCGCCCAATCTTCCTTGACCTTGACGTGGACGAACAAATGGACGGTTCGCTCCAGCAGGGATTCCAGTTCGATGCGGGACGACTGGCCGATGGCGCGGATGCGCGCGCCGCCCTTGCCCACCACCATGGCTTTCTGGCTGTCGCGCTCGATATAGATGATCTGATCGATCTTGACGGAACCGTCGTCGCGCTCCTCCCACGATTCCGTTTCCACGGTCAGGGCATAGGGCAGTTCCTGGCGCAGTTGCAGAAACGCCTTTTCACGAGTGATCTCGGCCGCCAACAGGCGTTGCGGCAGATCGGAAACCTGATCCTCGGGAAAGAAATAGGGGCCTTCCGGCATCAACGACGCCAAATGGTCCAGCACCTTGTCGATTCCGTCGCCCTTTAACGCCGAAACCATGAATATCTCATCGAAAATTCCGGCGTCGCCATAGCGCTGGATCTGCGCCAGCAGCGCTTCCTTGGGCAACAAATCCACCTTGTTCAAAATCAAGATCGCCCGCCGATGGGTGTCTTTCAGTTTGTCGACGATGGCCCAACCGTCCTCGTCCCGCGTGGAATGAGCGTCCACCACCAGACAAATGAAATCCGCGTCTTTGGCGCCACCCCAGGCCGCCGCCACCATGGATCGTTCCAGGCGCTTCTTGGGGGCGAAAATGCCGGGAGTGTCCACCAGAACGATCTGAGCGTCGTCCTTCATGGCGATGCCCAAAATACGAAACCGCGTGGTCTGCACCTTGGGCGATACGATCGACACCTTGGTTCCGACCAAAGCGTTGATCAGAGTGGACTTTCCTGCGTTGGGTGCTCCCAGAACCGCCACGTAGCCGCATCGCGTCATGTCTGCAAACCCTTCAAAAAGCTGTCCGCGGCGTCCTGTTCCGCCGCCCGTTTCGACGCTCCCCGCCCCATGGCGCAGGCATGATCTTGGACCGTAACCTCGACCATGAACAGCGGGTTGTGGGCTGGGCCGCCTTGATCGGCGATGCGATAACAAGGCAACCCCAGACCCCGCGCCTGCGCCCATTCCTGTAGGCGGGTCTTGGCATCCTTGGGCGGCGGCGAGGAACTGTCGCTGAGCAGCGGATTCCACAGACGATTAACCAGCCCATGGGCTTTTTCGAACCCGCCGTCCAGGTAAACGGCGCCGATCAAAGCCTCGCAGGCATCGGCCAGCACGCGCGGATTGTCACGGCCGCCCGCGCCGTCTTCGCCCGGAGACAGCCGCAGAAACCGGCCAAGGTCAATGGCCCTGGCCACCTGAGCCAAGGTTTCCTCGCGCACCAGCGCGGCAAACCTTTTGGCCAGATCGCCTTCCGGATCGCTGGGATAACTTTTGTACAAAAGCTCGGCCACCACCACGCCCAAGACGCGGTCGCCAAGAAACTCCAGACGCTCATAATCGGTAAACCGGCGCTTAGACCGCCCCTCGGTAACCGAAGGATGCGTCAAAGCCTTGATCAACAAACCGCCATCGCAGAACCGATACCCCAAACGCTCGACCAGCCCGCTATCCACCGGCGTCTGCTTGGTCATGAAATTCTTTCGAACAGACGGGAATAGCGAACCGCCCACGGCCATTTCCACATTTCCCACCACTGGGCCGACCCGTCCACGGAAAAGAACAGCACCTCGGCACGGCCCACCAGATTCTCGAACGGCACGTACCCAACCTGATCCAGAAAGCGGGAATCCTGGGAATTGTCCCGGTTGTCGCCCATCATGAAGTAGTGATCAGGAGGCACCACGTATTCGATGGTGTTGCCGGCGGGGCCGTTGTCGCCGAAATATTGGATGATGTCGTGCTTCTTGCCGTTGGGCAAAGTCTCGATATAGTGCGGCGAGCGCACGACGATGCCGTCGCGGTCCTTGTCGACGTAGTCGGCGATCTTCTCGCGGTCCACCGGCGCGCCGTTGATATGCAGGATTCCGCCGATCATTTGAATGCGGTCGCCGGGCAGACCGATCAGCCGCTTGATGTAGTCGACCTTGTTTTCCTTGGGTTTCTTGAACACGATCACGTCGCCCCGTTCGGGCAAGTTCGCCATGATCCGCCCGGAAAACAGGTTAAGTCCGAACGGAAACGAATAACGGGAATAACCGTAGGAATATTTAGAAACGAACAGATAGTCGCCCACCAGCAACGACGGCACCATCGAACCCGAAGGAATGTTGAACGGCTCGAAAGCGAAACTGCGCACCAACGCGGCGATCAGAACCGCGTAAACCACCGTTTTCACAGTCTCTACCCAACCGCCTGATTGTCCCTTATCCATCGGCACGCCATCCAATCCAGACATTTTACACCCTTATGAATCCTAAATTTTTCAGATCAAGCCAGCAGCGCCGCGCCCTGTCAAGCGCCGGGATGCGCGGAAATGACCACCATGGCCATGGCCATGGGATAATCATCCGACATCGACACGTCAACCCGAGCAATCATTCCGTCCGGCGTCAGCGTTTGCAACCGGCGCGCGGCGCCGCCAACAATCCGCAGCATGGGTTTACCGTTGGTCTCGTTTTCCACCCTTAAATCGCGAAGGAACACGCCGTCGGCGATTCCGGTCCCCAAAGCCTTGGCGCAAGCCTCCTTGGCGGCGAAACGCTTGGCGACCAACGCCGCCCGCCCGGATTGCGGACGAGCCATGACTTGGCGCCGCTCGTTCTCGCTCAGCACGCGGGTTAGAAACCGGTCGCCGAACCGCCCCATGATCGTTTCGATCCTGGCAATGCTGCACAGATCGGCGCCGATGCCCAAAATCACGGATTGCCGTCCCGTCGCGCCATATCCATCAAAATCCGCATCTGCTTGATCGATGCGTCCAATCCCACGAAAATAGCCTCGCCCACCAGAAAGTGTCCGATGTTCAATTCGGCGACGGTGGGAATGGCGGCGATGGGAGCCACAGTTTCGAAACTCAGGCCATGGCCCGCATGACATTCCAAGCCGATTTGATGGGCATAAGCTGCCGCCGACCTGATCCGTTCATATTCGAAAACCAGATCGTCTCCGGTCGCATCGCAATAAGAACCGGTATGCAACTCCACCACCGGAGCGCCCAAGGCCCTGGCCGCGTCCAATTGCTTCAAATCGGCCTCGACGAACAGCGAAACCCGTATGCCGGAATCGGACAGTCTGGCGATCAACGGCCCTAGCGCCGCCTGATTGCCGTGCGCGTCCAATCCGCCCTCGGTGGTGCGTTCCTCGCGCCGCTCGGGCACGATGCAGGCGGCATGCGGGCGGTGACGGCAGGCGATTTCGACCATCTCGGGAGTGGCCGCCATTTCCAGATTGAGCGGCAAACGGAGTTCGTCCATCAACCGCTCGATATCGCGGTCGCCGATGTGGCGGCGGTCCTCGCGCAGATGGGCGGTGACGCCGTCCGCACCCGCGGCTTGCGCTTGAAGGGCGGCGCGAACCGGATCGGGATGGAAGCCGCCCCGGGCGTTACGGATGGTGGCCACATGGTCGATGTTGACCCCAAGGCGAATCGGCAACGTCATGGTCTTCAGCCTTTAGCTCTTTCAACGGAATTGATGGACGGAGTAGCCCTAAGCGCGGCAATGATATTAGTCAGATGCTTAACGTCGCGCACCTCAATATCGATGATCAGGTCGAAAAATTCCGGGGTGCGGTTGGCGATCTTCAGATTGGTGATGTTGCCCATGTTCTTGGCGATGACCGTGGTGATGGCGACCAGGATGCCGGGTTCGTTGACGACCAGCAGATAGACGCGGCCCACATGAACCTCGCCTTCGGTGTCGTCCCAGGACAAGTCCAGCCAGCGTTCCGGCGTATCTGCGTATTGCTCCAAATTCTCGCAATCGATGGTGTGGATGGTCACGCCCTTGCCGGTGGCGACGATGCCGACGATGCGGTCGCCGGGCAGCGGATGGCAACACCCGGCGAAATGCACGGCCATGCCCGAGATCAAGCCCTTGATCGGAACGCCGGATAACTTTTCCTTATTGGCCTTGCGCTTGCCGGCGGCAAGAATCCCTTCGGCCGTCGGTTGCTTGATCTTCAGTTCGGGATAAACGGCGCCGACCACCTCGTTGCCGGTATGGATGCCTTCGCCCACCGCCGCCATCAAATCGTCGGGCGACGTCACCTTGAAGATTTTAAGAACGCCTTCCAGCGCCTTGTCGGTCAGTTCGTACCCTTCCTGACGGAAGGCGCGAGCCAGTATGGCGCGTCCCAAGTCCAGATATTGCGCCCGTTGCTGCGAACGGATGAACCGGCGGATACGGGCGCGGGCCTTGCCGGTGACCACGAACCGTTCCCAAGTGGGGTTGGGCGTTTGCGCCTTGGAGGTGACGATTTCCACCTGATCGCCGTTATTGAGCCGCGTCCTTAGCGGCATCATGCGGCCGTTGATCTTGCTGCCGACGCAGGTGTCGCCGATCTGCGAATGGACCGCATAGGCGAAATCGACCGGAGTGGCGCCCTGGGGCAGGGAAATCAAATCGCCCTTGGGGCTGAAACAGAACACCTGATCTTGGAACATTTCCAGTTTGGTGTGTTCCAGGAATTCCTCGGGGTTCGAGGCGTGCTCCATGATGTCGAGCAGTTCGCGCAGCCACCGGTAGCCGCGTCCGTCCACGGTTTTCGGACCGCCGGTACTGCCCTTGTCCTTGTAGCTCCAATGGGCGGCCACTCCAAGTTCGGCTTCCTCGTGCATGTCCTCGGTTCTGATCTGCACTTCGATGCGATGGCGTTCCGGCCCGAACACGCCGGTGTGGATGGAGCGGTAGCCGTTGGGTTTGGGCGTCGAGATGTAATCCTTGAAGCGATCCGGCACCATGGGATAGCGGGAATGAATAACCCCCAGGGCGCGATAGCAGTCCTCGATGCTGTCCACCACGATCCGGAACGCCATGATGTCGGACAGTTGTTCGAATCCCACGTTCTTTTTCTGCATCTTCTGCCAGATGCTGTAGGGCGTCTTCTCGCGCCCCGACACCTCGACCTTGATGTCGGCCTCGAGAAGATTTCTTTTCAACTCGGTCAGAATGCGGGTGATCAGGTCGCCGCCCTGTTCACGCAAGAAACCCAATCTTGCGATCAACGAGGACCGGGCTTCGGGATGGAGTTCGGCGAACGCCAGATCCTCCAATTCCGCCTTGATTTCATGCATGCCGATGCGTTCGGCCAAAGGCGCGTAGATTTCCATGGTTTCCATGGCGATCCTTTTGCGTTTTTCCGGATCGCTCATGAAATGCAAAGTGCGCATGTTGTGGGTGCGGTCGGCCAATTTGACCAGCAGAACGCGGATGTCCTCGCTCATCGCCAACACCAGCTTGCGCAGGTTTTCGGCCTGCTTGGTGTGATCGGATTGCAGTTCCAACCGGGTCAGCTTGGTCACGCCGTCCACCAGCCTGACGATTTCAGGACCGAACAGCGCCCCGATATCCTCCAAGGTGGCGTCGGTATCCTCGACGGTATCGTGCAGAAGGGCGGTGATGATCGCGGCGCTGTCCAGGCGATAACGCGTCAGGAACCCGGCCACTTCGATGGGGTGGGAAAAATAGGGATCGCCCGATGCGCGTTTCTGCGAACCGTGCATCTTCATGGCGTAAACGTAGGCGCGATTGATGGCGTCCTCGTCGGCGGACGGGTCGTAGGCCTTGACCCGCTCCACCAATTCGAATTGACGCATCATCGCAGGAAAACCCTAGGTGTCGAGATCGCTTTCGGAACCGTCGAACTCGGCGCCGTCTTCATCGGTGATGGACATGCCGTCCTTCAACGAATCGTCTTCGGCTTCGATGTTCTCGAACACGATATCGCGATCCGAACTGAAGGCGTCCATTTCCTCGGCTTCGGGCTCGTCCACGTCGACGTGGCGCTGCAAGCCCTGAACCAGGGTGTTCCGCAAACCGTCAAGGCTGACCGTCAGATCCGCCACTTCGCGCAGTGCCACCACCGGGTTCTTGTCATTGTCGCGTTCCACGGTCAAACGGGCGCCTGACGCGATGTCGCGCGCCCGTTGCGACGCCACCAAAACCAACTCGAACCGGTTGGGAACCTGGAGAATGCAATCTTCGACCGTTACGCGGGCCATGGGATATCCTTAACGCTTAAGAGCAATTGAATTGGTCTATATATTGTCCCGCCGCCGCAAACGCAAGCCCTTCCGAACAGGTTCGATCAATCCCCTTGCCAGCCGAGACGCAACTGAATAGTTTGGTGCCCATTCGGAAAGTTTGATGGGATTTTTAATCATGTATTTTTATCCTTCTGAGCGCATCGGGGTTTTTATTGACGGTTCTAATCTTTACGCCGCGGCCCGTTCGTTGGGATTCGACATCGATTACCGTCGTTTGTTGGAGATGTTCGCCAAGGAAGGCCGTTTGATCCGCGCGTTTTACTACACCGCCCTGATCGAGGATCAGGAATATTCTCCCATCCGGCCCTTGGTGGATTGGCTGGACTATAACGGCTACACCATGGTGACCAAGCCGACCAAGGAATTCACCGACGCCATGGGGCGGCGGAAAATCAAAGGCAACATGGACATCGAATTGGCCATCGACGTCATGGAGATGGCTCCTCATTTGGATCACATCGTCCTGTTTTCGGGCGACGGCGATTTCCGGCGTCTGGTCGAGGCCGTTCAGCGCAAGGGGCTAAGGGTCTCGGTGGTCAGCACGGTCCGGTCGCAGCCGCCCATGGTGGCCGACGAATTGCGCCGTCAAGCCGACACCTTCATCGAACTGATGGATTTGCAGGAACAAATCGGACGCGCTCCCCATCGCGGCTCCAACATGGACGACCGTCCGCCGCACTATTCCGATCCCGACGACGACGACTATCCGTGACCCCCGACAAAGCCTGCCGACTTTGCCCCAGACTGGTTGAATATCGCGCCGCCAACCAAACCGCGCATCCCGGCTGGCATAACGGCCCGGTGCCGTCCTTCGGCGACTTGACCGCCAAATTTCTGATCGTCGGATTGGCGCCCGGACTAAAAGGCGCCAACCGCACCGGCCGCCCGTTTACCGGCGATTGGGCGGGAGACCTTCTTTACGGAACCTTGCTGAAGCTGGGCCTTGCCGAGGGTGTGTACGGTCAACGCCCCGACGACGGCTTGACCCTGCTGTCGGTGCGCATCACCAACGCGGTGCGGTGCGTCCCGCCCGCCAACAAGCCCCTGCCCGCCGAATTCAAAAACTGTTTGCCTTTCCTGGCGGCCGAAATCGCGGCCATGCCCAATCTGAGCGGAATTTTCGCGGTGGGCCGCGACGGACATCAAGCGGTTCTGGCGGCCCTTGATTTGCGAAAAACGGACTTCCCTTTCGCCCACGGACGCACCCACGGGCTTAGGGCCGGATTGGCTCTGACCGACAGTTATCACTGCTCGCGCTATAACACCAACACCGGCCGCCTGACCGAGGAAATGTTCGTCGCCGCCATGTCTTCTATGGCGTCGATTGTTGAAAAACATGCCGAAGCATAGCCGAGGGACTTTTTCGCGGAGAACTATGGCAAGATAACACATTGCGGTTTATAAGGTTCGATCCCAAATATGGGATGATCTGATCTCTAGCTGGAAATCGATTTATGGATGCCGCAGTGAACCGGGATTTGCCCGGCGTTTCATTTTCCGCTCTTTGGACCGCCATCCGCGAAGACGTCCTGTGCGTCAAGGGCCGCGATCCGGCGGCACGACATCTTGCGGAAGTGATTCTGACCTATCCTGGTCTTCACGCCACGATTTGGTATCGCTTGTCCCACATGCTGTGGAAAGCCGACATTCGTTTCGTGGCGCGGCTGATTTCCTGGTTCGCCCGGTTTCTGACCAATGTGGACATCCATCCCGGCGCCACCATCGGACAGCGATTCTTCATCGATCACGGGGCCGGCGTGGTGATCGGCGAGACCGCCGAGATCGGCGACGACGTCACCCTTTATCACGGTGTTACCTTGGGCGGCACCAGTTGGTCGCCGGGCAAGCGCCATCCCACGTTGGAAAACGGCGTACTGGTCGGCGCCGGGGCGAAAATCCTCGGCCCCATCACCGTCGGCGAGAATGCCCGCGTCGGAGCGAATTCCGTGGTGATTTCCGACGTTCCGCCCGGCATGACCGTGGTCGGCATCCCCGGTAAAACCATCAAGGACCGGCGAGAACGCAAGCTGATCGACGGCAAGATCGATTTGGAACACCATTTAATCCCCGATCCGGTGGGCGACGCCATCACCGCCTTGCTGGACCGCATCGGCGATTTGGAAAAGCGCGTGGCCAAATTCGAAGACCCGGAGCATCACAAAGGAGAATTGGAGGATCGTTAAAGAATAAACTGCCCCTGCCGTAATGCAGCGGGTCGCCAGCCGCCTGAATCTGACATTTTTTTAAGGATAATTTCCCCGCCAAAAGAAGTACGTTTCCTTACCCAAATGGGAATGAATGAATTTTTCGGGGGAAAAATGTCCGTTAAAAAATCGCCTATCCATCCTGCCCTGCCTGCCTTTTTGATGGCTTCCGCCATTACCGTTCCGGCCCTGGCTGAAGACTCTCCGGCCTCTTCGTACAACACCGACACCGTGGTGGTGACCGGGACGCGGCAAAACAACGCCATCGGCAATTTGGCCGGCAACGACACCATGGTCGGACAAAAAGAGCTTGAATTTACCGCCCCCATTCAACCCAACGAACTTTTGAATCAAATGCCCGGCGTCATCGTCGAGAAAAACGCGGGCATCGAGCATTTCACCGCGATCCGCTCACCCGCCTTCAACGGTCAAGAAGGCGCCGCGTCGTTCCTCTACCTGGAAGACGGCGTTCCCATGCGGGCGGCGGGTTTCGCCGAGATCAACGGCCTGGGCGAAGCCAATATAGAACAAGCCGGTTCGGTCGAACTTATTCGCGGCCCCGGCAGCGCCCTCTACGGGTCGAACGCCATGCACGGCATGCTGAACATCATTCCCCGCGATCCGTCCAAGACTTTCACCAACGAGTTGGACGTCACCGGCGGGGTTGTGGCCGGAGGACTGATGAACGGCCAGGAACGGGTCTTGGGCACCACCAGCGGCACCATCGACAATCTGGGCATGCGGCTGAGCGCCGAGGATCTTCATGAAGACGGCTGGCGAAAATACACCGGGCTCAATCAGCAAAAATGGGCGGGCCGTTCGGTTTGGACGGGCGTCGAAGACACCGTCACCACCAACATCACCGGCGAACGCCTGGACGAACGCTCGGGATCTTATGCCGTTGGCACCGACGCCTACCGCAACAACATCCTGGCGGCTGGGAACTCCGTTCCGACCGCCTATCGTTTAAGCACGGCCTTCCGGGCCATGTCGCGCTGGCAGCACGACATTTCCGATACGCTGCAGATAAGCGTGACCCCCTATACCCGCAACGTCAACTCCGACTTCATGATCAATTACCTGCCGACCCACGCCATTCAAAAGAACGAACACACCAGCGGCGGCGTGCAGATGGCGGCCTATCAAACCCTGGACGGCGGCCATCTGCTGATCGCCGGAACCGACGCCGAATATACCGACGGTTCTTATTCGGAATACCAGCCTACCGTTCTGGCCGGAGCCCCCTACAAAGGCTGGCACTATAAACTTGCCGCCACTTCGGCGGTGATCGCCCCCTATGTCCACAGCGAATGGCAGCTTTTGGAACACACCAAGGCAACCTTGGGCGCCCGGGTGGAATCCACCACCTACGACTACACCAACGATCTGCCGGTCGGCGCCAACGGCACCTACAAGGACATCGCCAGCCGCTCGGATACCTTCGTGGTTTTCACGCCCAAATTCGGTCTGGTTCAGCAGTGGACGCCCACCCTGGCCAATTACCTGAACCTGTCCATCGGCAGCCGCGCTCCGCAAGTCACCGACCTTTACGAACTGCAACAGCAGCAAACCTTCGGCCAAGTCAAACCGGAGCGGATGCAAAGCGCCGAAACCGGCATGCGCGGCAATTGGGGAAGCACTCAATTCGACACCGCCGCCTATTGGATGGTCAAGGACCATTACTTCTATCGCAACAACGCGGGATACAACGTCCCCAACGGCGTGACTTGGCATCGCGGCGTGGAACTGCAAGTCAAGCAGCCTTTGGGACAAGGTTTCGACCTGGGGCTGGCGACCAGCTATTCGCTGAACACTTTCGAATTTTACGATAAGGAAACCGGTTCGTACATCACGTCGAACGTTAAAAAGAACAGCCTGATGCCCAATGCGCCGCGCGAACAGGCCGACGTCCGTCTGGGCTACGCTTTTTACCATGGGGCGCGGGCCGAGTTGGAATGGCAATTGGTCGGCCCCTATGTGACCGATCAGGCCAACACGCATTCCTATGGCGGCTATAGCCTTTTCAATCTGCGCACCGAAATCCCGGTCACCGAGATGATTACGTTCCATGCCAGGATCGACAACGTCGCCAACGTCAAATACGCCGAACGCGCCACGGTAAACACCACCGGCACCGACCAGTATTTCCCCGGCCAGCCGTTAACCATCTATTCGGGCGTCACGCTGAAGTTCTAGAGTATCCGGATGCTCTTCGGTGAATCGCCGATGCGATTCACCGAAGAGCTGAATCCGTCTCTATTCAATAAGGTAGAGGGCGATTCAGACATTAGATCAGGACGCGTGCGCGTCGATCTAATGTCATCGCGCTAGGAAAGGCCTTAAATCAACCCCGCCACCGGCGAGGACGGGTCGGCGTAGGATTTGCGCGGCATCCGTCCCGCCAGATAGGCCAAGCGGCCGGCTTCCACGCCCAGTTTCATCGCCCTGGCCATGGCGATCGGGTCCTTGGCGTGGGCGATGGCGCTGTTGATCAACACGCCGTCGCAGCCCAGTTCCATGGCTTGCGCCGCGTCCGAAGCGGTGCCGACGCCCGCGTCGACCAGAACCGGCACCGACACGCTGTCCTTGATCAGGCGCACGGTGACGGGATTGAGAATGCCAAGACCGGAACCGATCAGCGACCCCAGCGGCATGATGGCCACGCAGCCCATTTCCTCCAGGCGCTTGGCCTGGATCGGATCGTCCGAGCAATAGACCATCACCTTGAATCCCTCCTTGATCAGGGCCTCGGCGGCGATCAGGGTTTCCGGCATGTTGGGGTAGAGGGTGGTTTGATCGCCCAGAACTTCCAGTTTGACCAAATCCCATCCCCCCGCCTCGCGGGCCAGCCTTAAGGTGCGCACGGCGTCCTGGGCGGTGTAGCATCCGGCGGTATTGGGCAAATAGGTGTACTTTTTCGGACTGACGTAATCCACCAGCATGGGCTGGCTGGGATCGGACAGATTGACCCGCCGCACCGCGACCGTGACGATCTCGGCCCCCGAGGCCTCGATGGCCTTGGCGGTTTCCTCGAAATCCTTGTACTTGCCGGTTCCCACCAGCAAACGCGATTGAAAATGCCGCCCGGCGACCTCGAACCCGTCAGTCATAAAACACCACCACCGATAAAATGAACGATTTCCATTCTGGCCCCATCCTCAACGCCGGTTTGGGCGTAAAGGGATTTTGGGACAATTTCCAGGTTGAGTTCCACCGCCACCTTGCGGGGATCGATCCCCAACCGTTCCAGCAAGGCCTCGACGGTCAGCGAGGCGGGAACGTCGCGCTCCTCGCCGTTGATATGCACCTTCATCACGTTTTATACCCGTTACCAAAGAGCCGCAGTATGAGCAGGCGGCGGCCCCGTTTCAAGAGATGTTGACAAGAACCGGGTTGCCCGCCGGTTTCATCGTGCTATAAACCCCTTATGAGCGCTCCTATCGTCCTGATCGTCAACGGCCCCAATCTCAACATGCTGGGTACTCGGCAGCCCGAACTCTATGGGCGCGAGACCTTGGCGGATATCGAGTCCCTCTGCGTCGAACACGCGAAATCCCTTGGGATCGAGGTGGACTTCCGGCAATCCAACCACGAAGGCGATTTGATCGATTGGATTCAAGCGGCGAAAGGAACGGCCGCGGGCATCGTCATCAACGCCGGCGCCTATACCCATTCTTCGGTGGCGATTTTGGACGCCCTGCTATCCGTGCAGCTTCCCGCCATCGAGGTGCACCTGTCCAACATTCATCAGCGCGAAGAGTTCCGCCATCATTCCTTCGTTTCCAAAGCGGCCAAGGGAATGATCTGCGGCCTGGGCTCGCACGGCTATGTCCTGGCCCTGGAAGCGCTGGCAAACCTGATCGGTTCCAAAGGAGCATAATGTGACAAAGCAACCTCCCTCCACCATCAACAGCGATCTCATTCGCGCTTTGGCCGAGGTTCTGGATGAAACCAAGCTGACCGAAATCGAATACGACACCGACGGCATCCGCATCCGCGTGGCCCGCCAGGGCGTTCCGATGACAACGTTCCATCACCCCACCCCCGCTCCGCAAACCCAGCATGCGGGCGCTCAGGACGAAACGCCGCATGTCAACGCGGTGACGTCGCCCATGGTCGGCGTGGTCTTTCTGTCGCCCGATCCGTCATCGCCCCGTTTCGTCGATGTGGGCGCGACCGTGCACGAGGGACAGACCTTGCTGCTGATCGAAGCGATGAAGACGTTCAATCCCATCCTGGCCCCGCGCGCAGGCAAGGTAACCCGGGTGCTGGTAACCGACGGCCAGCCGGTCGAATTCGGCGAACCCCTGGTGATCGTCGAATAATGTTCGATAAGATTCTCATCGCCAATCGGGGCGAAATCGCCCTGCGCATCTTACGGGCATGCCGGGAACTGGGCATCCGAACCGTCGCGGTCCATTCCACCGTGGACAAGGACGCCATGCATGTGCGCTTGGCGGACGAAGCGGTGTGCATAGGCCCCGCCCCCGCCAAGGCGTCCTATCTTAACAAAGCGGCCATACTGACCGCAGCCACCATCACCGGGGCCGACGCCATTCATCCCGGCTACGGATTCTTGTCCGAAAACGCCGATTTCGCCGCCATCGTCGAAGAACACGACATCACCTTCATCGGCCCGTCGCCCGACCATATCCGCATGATGGGCGACAAGATCACCGCCAAACAGGCGGCCTTGTCCGCCGGACTTCCCTGCGTCCCCGGTTCGGAAGGCTCGCTGGATACCGAGGAAGCGGCGCTTAAGGCGGCGGAAACCATAGGATATCCGGTTCTGATAAAGGCCACGGCGGGCGGCGGCGGCAAAGGCATGAAGGCCGCCCACAATGCGCAGGAACTGGTCCATGCGTGGAGAGTGGCAAGATCCGAGGCTTCGGCGGCCTTCGGCAATGCCGACGTCTATCTGGAAAAGCTGCTGCTGCACCCGCGCCATATCGAATTGCAGATTCTTGCCGACAATTACGGCACCGTGGTGCATTTGGGCGAACGCGACTGCTCGCTGCAACGCCGCCATCAAAAAGTGATGGAAGAGGCCCCGTCCACCGCCTTGACGTTCGAACAACGGCAGGAAATCGGCAAAGTGGCCACGACGGCCATCGCCAAGCTGGGCTACCGCAATGCCGGAACCATCGAGTTCCTGTTCGAAGACGGCAAGTTCTACTTCATCGAGATGAACACCCGCCTGCAAGTGGAACACCCGGTCACCGAAGCGATCACCGGCATCGATCTGGTGCGCGAGCAAATCCGCATCGCCGCCGGTCAAAAGCTGGGCTATGCCCAAGCCGACATCGCGTTCAAGGGCCACGCCATCGAATGCCGGATCAACGCCGAAGACCCGCTGACCTTCACCCCCTGCCCGGGCACCGTGGTCGGCTACCACCCACCCGGAGGATTGGGAGTACGCGTCGATTCCGGTCTGTACGCCGGATATCGGATTCCGCCCACATACGACAGCATGATCGCCAAGCTGATCGTCCACAGCCCCGACCGCGAACAGGCGATCATGCGTCTGCGCCGCGCCATCAGCGAATATGTGATCGACGGCATCAAGACCAACCTGCCCTTGCACAATCGCCTGCTCCATGAACCGGACTTCATCAACGGCGATTACGACATCCATTGGCTGGAAAGATTTGTGGGGCGCAAGGGGTAGGAATCCTGGCCTACTCACATGGCGTCGCGAATGATCGGATCGATGTATTCAACCCTGTTCCGGCCATGGTGTTTCGCCCGGTACATTCCCTCGTCCGCCCGGTTCAGAGCCTGAGTCCAGCCCTCGTCGCCCGATGACAGCACCGATACGCCGACGCTGACGGTAAAGCCAAAGCTGCCGGAATCCGATTCGACAGAGACGCGGCTGACCGAAGTCCGGATTCGTTCGGCCATGTCGATGGCGCCGGAAAGGTCCGTTTCAACCAGAAGCAGGACGAACTCTTCCCCGCCGTAGCGGGCGGCCGTGTCCGTGGTCCGTACCGACTTGTTCAGAATCGACGCCATCGCAATCAGCGCGCGATCGCCTGCTTCATGGCCGTGGCAGTCGTTGACTTCCTTGAAGTGGTCGATATCGATCATCAAAAGGGCAGCCGGGGAATTGAATCTTTTACAGCGATTGAACTCGGCATCGGCGGCGGCGGTGAAGGCGCGGCGGTTCGCAAGTTTGGTCAGAGGATCGGTTTCCGCCAACTGCTGTAGATGGTTGGTCAAGCGCACCCGCTCGGTAATATCGTGAAAAACGACGACCGAACCTATGATCACGGCGTCTTCCCGAATTGCCGCAACCGTGAACTCCACCGGGAACGAGGTCCCGTTCCTGCGCCAGAACACCTCGTCGGTCACGGTGCGCGTCTGACCGTCCTTAATGGTTTTGTATACGGCGCAATCGGCTTTCGGGTTCGCCGTGCCGTCCGCCCGGCACGCATGACTATGGTCGTGCAACGACAATCCGATGCCCTCGCTGTCTTCCCAGCCCAGCATTTCCCTTGCCGCTTTGTTCATGAACATGATGCGTTCGTTGGCGTCGATGCCGACGATCCCCTCGCCCGCCGAAGAAAGGATAAGTTCCATGCGAACCCGTTGTCCGGCAAGTTCGAATTGAGCGGCCTTCAAATCGTTGATGTCCTCGACCAGCGAGGTGAAATGCAGCGGATTGCCGTCACCGTCATGCTGAACCGATGCGGTCACCCGGACCCAAGTCAGGGTGCCGTCCTTTCGGACGTAGCGCTTTTCGACGCTGACCGACTTGCGGGCGTTGGACCGAAGCGCCTGCATGGCCGCGGCTGTTTCATGACGGTCCTCGGGCAAAGTAACTTTGTCGTAAGTCAGGCTTTTTATTTCTTCCATCGGATATCCGACGATTTCCGCGAATTTTGAATTATAGCGAAGATAAGCGCCGTCGAAACCGACATGGGCGATCCCCATCGCTGCTTGCTCGAACGTCATCCGATAGCGTTCCTCGCTATCCCCCAGTTGTTTCTCCATCCGTTTCCGCGCCGTGATATCGGTAAAACTTGAAATAACGGCATATGGCAGAGGCTCGCTTTCCTTGAACAACGGCTGACTGTTGACGCTGATCCACCGCCTGTCGTCTTTGTCGCCAACCCCCATGATAAAGTCGTGAATGGAAATTCCAGTTGCCATGCTTTGCCTTGACGGCAATTGATCTTCCGGCAAGGGAGATCCGTCTTCATAAACGGCCCCCCACAACTCCGCATTATTAGACTTTCCAACAACGTTGCTTCTATTTTGATGAAGAATTCGGCAGGCGGACTCGTTGGCGTCAAGCACCGTCCCATCGGCGCATCGGATAAGAACCCCGTTGGGCAGAACGTCGAACAATCCGTGATACCGCCGCTCGCTTTCCGCGACCCGCTGGGATGATTGGATCAGTTTTCTGTGGGTACGGACCTGAAACGCATAAAGCGCCCACAGCGTAAACGCCGACAAAATGGCGACCGCCCCAAGAATCAATGCCTGCGTTTCCCATGAAGCCATGAAATCCCGCCTAGCCAGCGCGACGACGACGGCAAGGGGAAACCCTTGAATTCTCCGAAATGAATACGTTCTAAATTCCCCATCGGCGGGAAACTTCAGTTGACCGCTGCCGGCGGCATCCCCGTTGGCCATACGACCGGTTAAGACGGTTTCCACGGGCTTTCCGATCAAACTGTCTTTTCGAGGGCGTCTGACGACAAGTTCGGTGGTATCGATGCGACGAATGGTTATCAGACCGTGAGGACCGATATCGGGCGTATTGATCAGCCGCTGAAAATTCTCCAAGTCCAAAACGGCTTCGACGATTCCGGAAAATTGCCGTCCGGCGCCGCGGATTGGAACCGCCAAAATCAGGGTGGGGCGCTGCATGGGCTTGTCCACCTGGACTTCGGAAAATTCATATCTGCGCTCGGGATTGTTTTTCAGCGTCTTGAACCATTCGCTATCGGCTACATTCCGGTTTTCCATCGGCGAACCGGCCCCGACGACCGCCGTTCCGTTCTCGTCGAGAACCCGGTAATGACCGACCAGACGCGAGTCGACAAGATGGTCCGACAACAGCGACATGACTTCCGAGCGCCGCCGGTCCGTCATCGTCCCCGCCAAATCGTCGGATTGCAGGAAATGGGCGAAGCTGTTCAAGTCCCTTTCCGCGCGACGAAGCGACGACGAAATATTGGTTTCAATAATGGCCGCAAGGTTGTCGGTGGCGGTCAGCGCCTCTTGCTCGCTGGATTTATAGTCGGCATAAAGCTGACCCACGACCAGCAAGATTATGGGGTCTACCTCAAAGATGGGGGCACTGGGGAAAAGCGGCTAAGATTTAGTCGCCAAACCACGATCCCAGGAGCCTCCCCCCAATGCTTGCCGACGATATTATCACGGGCCTTCCCTTTCTCAAAG
>Ga0316224_1000687_pt1 | contig 44391 bp, 65 predicted proteins | sample TBH18013metaG_FD_206254 | JGI IMG/M metagenome (GOLD analysis project Ga0316224, IMG submission 206254) | Freshwater microbial communities from Trout Bog Lake, Wisconsin, USA - TBH18013 | ecosystem: Environmental > Aquatic > Freshwater > Lake > Hypolimnion/Profundal zone | place: USA: Wisconsin... | reverse complement strand
TAAAAACTCAAGTGGGTAGAATAAGGCATTTACCAAAAGTTAAAGCCATTTACGAACAAATTGGGGATACAATGCTTGATTACAACATCAAAAAACAGCTCTCTTACAGTCACGGCGAACAAGCAATTAAAAATATTTCTAGGGATTTTGTTAACGGTCTTAATAACGCAAAAAATGTACAGATACAGGGCCTATCGGCTTCTATAGTTAATCGGGCTGCCCTAGCGATTAATAGAAGATTTAAATCAGTTGGTATAAATGGTTGGGTGTGCGCCCAAGTTCATGACCAGATAATATGCGAAGTTGAATACGATAGACGAGAAGAAGCGGCCAAAATAGTTCAAGATTGTATGGAAAATACCACAAAATTAAATGTGCCTTTATTTGCAGTACCATCAATAGCAAAAAATTGGAAAGAGGGTCACTAACTGTATATTTATAGACGTAAAACCTTGTGATTAATGCTCTAGTGCTATTTAAGCATTCGAGTTGGAGTAAACAACCAACGAATAGAGAATTATATAACAAACTAAAATAAGGAAACAAAAAATGAAAGAAACAAACAAACTGGATTTCTACAATCCAATGGCGTACGTAACAAAACGTAAGCAAAGAGTAAAACAGTTCGGTGATATGGTCTATCTATCGAACAACGAAGAGTTCGAAATAGAACTTTTTAATCCCCTTTCAACCCACGTATTGGCAAAAATTAAACTAGAAGGTAAATACATTTCAGGCGGTGGAATAGTTGTACGTCCTGGTGAAAGGGTTTTTCTAGAAAGGTACTTGGATGACAACAAAAAATTTGTCTTTAAAACTTATGAAGTGGGACAAGACGCAGTCGCTCATGGGGCCATCTTAAATAACGACGCACTGCAAATAGAGTTTTACGATGAGGAAACGTATTACGCAGCTCCCAACAATCAATCCACACCTTGGGTGTTCCACAATTATTTAAATGGAGTTAACCCAAGCTACACCAATGATTTTTTCTATAGTACTTCTGGTGGTAGTACTTTAAATTTAGATGTGTCTTATAAAAACCCACTTAATAGTACTCTCACAAGCACAATTTCAGTTGGTAATGCTTCTACTAACGTCTTAGGTTATAATCAGAACGGATACGCTCTGGGTAAAGCAAGGAGTAAATCATCTACGGAAGACGGTCTTATGAGACAAAAAACCGTAGAAACAGGCACTGTGGAAAAGGGAAGTATTTCCGGTCAACAATTTAGCCAGTCGAGTCGAGAGTTCAATTTGTATGCGCGTTGCGTTACAACTTGGAAAATTTTACCAATTTCCCAGAAAAAAATCACAGCCGATGAATTAAATTCTGTTTTTTGCGTTGAGTGCGGGGCAAAAAAGAAAAAAGAATCTCACAAATTCTGCCCGCACTGCGGAAATAGATACTAAAATAATTAATCGCAAGGTTTACAAAAAAGGGGAGCAAAAAAGCTCCTTTTTTTATGTAACTTGAAAAATAAATTTCTTTTTGGATTGTCAACTTTATATATTTATAATTGAATAAAAACCGGTACTTGATGGGCCGAAGGTTACGAAAAATAATTATTTAACCGTTCACCGACAGGGAACACAAAACTTAACAACCATGACCATTAGAGCATTGGATTTGGGTCCTTTTGATTTATTGTGGAGGGACCTATTTGAATTGGATTCTCACTTTTCTTCGATCGCACAAAAAATTTCTCACCCGACTGACATTTACGAGTCTGAAGACGGACTTGTTTTAGAGATCGCGGCAGTTGGATTGGAAAAGGACGACATAGAAATATTAGTTAATGGCGATCAACTTCACATCAGATATAAAAAACCCCTAGTGGAAGAAAAATCTTATCACTACAAGGGAATCAAAAAATCTTCATTCGATTTGGGTTGGAAAATAGCCCCAAAATTTGATCTTGGTAAACTTGAAGCTTCCCTTGATAAGGGACTTTTAAAATTGGTTCTTCCATTGGCGGAGCCTAAAGAGCCAAACGTAAAGAAAATAGACATTAAAACTCCAAAACAACTCCTAAAGGGGTAATTTAAATTCGCCCATCAAGTAACGGTTATGTTTTCGATTGTAAAAAATTTTATAAGAGTAAACGATAGTCTTTTTTTGGTTAAAAAAACCTACAGAGAAGAGACAATCAAAAACGTGGACGGTGTCAAAGAATTCACCGGTAGCGATCATGTCTTTAAAAATGACGGAATTCTGTATTTCTGTGAAAGGATACAGGAGCTGGAAATAGAGGTCGAATCCACTCCAATTTTAGAAACACCATTAATAGAAGAAAAAAAAGATGAGTAAATTAAACCCAAAAAACGGTTTCGTTGTTTTGAAACCGATCGAAGAACAAGAACAAACTTACGGAAACATAGTCATCCCGGATTTAGGCAAAGAACGCCCTGAAATGGGCGAAGTCATCGCTACAAGTCAGACCTACAATTGGCATAGGGGGGAGTTTGTTGATTCTCAATTGAGCGTGGGACAAAAAGTTCTCATTCCAAAAATGGGAACAGCAAAAATTTCTGTAGCTGGAGAGGATTATTTTATCACCAAGGACACGGAAGTTTTGGCCGTGGTTGAAAATTAAAAATCATGAGCAAAATTAGGGTTATCGAAAAAAAAGAAACGCAAAGTAGATTTCATTGCAGCATTTGTAACGTCGAAACAACAGATATTGAAGATCAATATTTGCAGGGTCACGATCACATTTATTGTGTGGTTGATAACGAAATGAGATCGAAGGAAAAGAAATTGAATAAAAAATTAAACAGAAAAAAAAATTATGAGTAAAACCCAATTTGTCCACGGACAAGAATTGAAAGAAAAATTGTTATCGGGAATAATTAAGTTGAACACTGCTGTTAGTTCAACTTTGGGACCTGGCGGTAGGACTGTTTTGATAAATGATCAATACGGAGAGGTCAGAGTCAGTAAGGACGGCGTGTCAGTCGCAAAGGCCTTTGGTGAATTAGAGGACCCGATAGAGACAATCGGTGCTAACCTAGTGAAACAGGTTAGCATAAAATCCGCAAACGAGGCGGGAGACGGTACCACGACTTCTACGTTATTGGCCACGAAAATAGTAGAAGAGGGATTAAAAAACATAAGACAGGGGACAAACGCGATCGAAATCAAATTGGCCATAGATAAGGTTGTTGACGCAGTAATTTTGGGAGTTAAAAGCAAATCGGTTGAAGTATCTTCGCAAGAACAAATCAAACAAGTTGCCACCATTTCAGGCAATAACGACGAAGAGGTGGGTAACTTAATAGCGACCGCGATAGAAAAAGTTGGTCGCGAGGGCATAGTCACAATAGAGGAATCAAAATCAGGTGAAACTAGCTTAGAAGTCGTTGAGGGAATGCAATTCGATCGCGGTTATAAATCCCCCTACTTTGTTACCAATAACACAAACATGCAGTGCGGACTTGAAAATCCCTACGTGTTAATTTACGACGGCAGAATATCATCAGCGCAAGAACTTTTGCAGGTATTGAACAAGGTCAACGCTGAGAACAGATCCCTTTTGATGATTTCTGAGGACATAGGAGAAGAAGCTCTTGCCACTCTGATAGTAAACAAAATGAGGGGAATCGTGCAAGTGTGCGCGGTAAAAGCACCCGATTTTGGAGAGAGGAAAACCTTGATCTTGGAGGACATAGCAATTCTTACGGGGGGTCAAGTAATATCAAAGGACAAAGGCCACAAATTGGACAAGTTAACTTCGCTTCAATTAGATAGTTTTTTGGGCAAGGCAAGATTGGCAACGATTTCCAAGGAGGAAACCACCATCGTTGATGGTAAGGGAGAAGAAGCATCGATAGTCAAAAGAGCGGAAGAGATAAAGGAACAAATAGAAAAGGCAAGTTCTTTTTACGAAAAAGAAAAATTGCAAGAAAGACTTGGAAAATTGGTGGGTGGAGTTGCAATCATTAACGTAGGAGGAAACTCAGAAGTTGAAATAAAAGAGAAGAGAGACAGGGTAGAAGATGCGCTGTACGCCACTAAGGCAGCTCTTGCGGACGGAATAGTTGCGGGCGGCGGAATGGCCCTTTACAAAGCTGTTCAAACTTTATTGAGTCCAGAAATTGGTCCTGAGGCCATTGCTCACGACATTGTCAAAAAAGCCTGCGAATCTCCGTTTAGAACCATACTCGCAAACACAGGCAGGGAAAATTGGTACGAGATCGCACAAAAAGTTTTAGATCAAGATTCTTCAACTGGTAACGAAAAATCCGCTACTTACGACGCAAAAAGGGGAAAGGTGGTCGATTCCATAGAAGAGGGGTTGATAGACCCATGTAAAGTGGTAATTACCGCATTGAAGAACGCTGCTTCAGTTGCTGGGACCATACTAACCACGGAAAGCGTAATTTTTGAAAAGAAATCGAAGGACGAAAAAGAATCAGTAAATCCCATGATGGGAATGTAAAAAATTCATAATTTTAAGGGGGGCACAATGCACCCCCTTTTTTTGATTTTACTTAAAAGATAGATTTCCAAAATAGAAAACGTTTAATTACATTTATATTTAATAAGCAGTTATGAAAATAGGATTAATTTCCATGATGGGACCCGTTGGTACCACCCTAAATTCGCATGGCGGTGGGTACGGTTTAATTCAAACCAAAATGTTAAGAGACGAGTACCCATTGGATGATGTTGCAGTCAATCCAGATCCCAGTGATTGGGAAGATTACGACATACTTTACGTTTGCGAGGGAGTGAATTTTGTGCCCGGAGTTTTTAATATCCCAGGGGGTCCAAAGCCAATTCATTACGAAAAAATGAAAGCGATCGCAAACTACCCGGGCGAAATACTTTTTTCAAACACCATGTTTGATTTTGAACTATTTAACAGGAGATTAAAAATACCCAATTTACAATTACCCGAGGTGCACGACATTGCTTGGTACGAAACTTTTTACTCTCACGGTATGAAGAATAAGTTAGGTGTGATAGGGGATTCTCATGTGCTGTCCGTTTGGAGACCTGGATATTCTTTGGATTTCACGACTGGAAGAACTTTACATGGATTTTTAAGAAGAGAATCAGCGGAAGAGATTAACAGCAGGTTTGATCAAACTACTACTTATTTTATGAATATCGATATTAGATTCCATCTAATGAGACAAGTGAATCCAAAAGATGCAACTAAAGATTTAATTGGTAGATATGTTGATTTTTCCAGGAGATTGAAAAATAATACTATAGTTGAACCACTTCCAATAGAACACGAATCTAGAAAAATTTCTGGAACTAGATTGTATAAAAAACAACCATTCTTTGGAACTAGAGAAGAGAGAATGGAGATACGACAAATAGCTGTAGAAATAATAAGAAATTCAGGTCAGAAATATATATCCTGGCCAGAAGATTGGATTGATTTAGACGGAACTAAAATGTTGGATATATTAGAAAGTCGCCAATCTGTTCACTTAAAACCTCGATATTACCCGTTTTTAAATGAAATCTTAGGTTAATGAATATTTATAGTATATGAAATAACTATGAATTATAAAAAAATCTACGAAGATATTTGTAAAAGAGCAAAGAACGAATTAAATATTAGAAAAAATAAAAAAAAACTTGGAGAGTATTATGAAGGTCATCATATAGTTCCAAAATGTTTAGGAGGAACAGGATGGCCTACTCAATACGATCATTCAAATATAGCTTTATTAACCGCTAGAGAACATTTTTTATGCCATTGGCTATTACATGAAATTTATCCTGAGAATTATAAGTTAGCAAAAGCATTTAGCATGTTGTGCAGTGTAAAAGATAAAAATCAAGTTAGATATGTGCCTAGTAGTAGAATAATCGAATACGCCAAAATAAAAAGTTCTATTTTACATTCTAGCTATATGAAAAATAAATTTTGGTCAGACGAAATGAAAGATCGCATGTCTAAAATTCACAGAGGAAAAAAACATTCATTAGAAACTAAAAAAATAATGAGTGAAAAAGCTAAAAATATTTCAGACGATTTAAGAGAATCTAGAAGACTTAGAGGGCTAAGTATAAATAATCCAGCTAAAAGATTAGATGTTCAGAAAAAAATGAAATATAAAGCGCTAAACAGAAAGAAAGTATGCTGTCCTTATTGTGATAAAGAAGGGGCGATAAATCAAATGAAACAATGGCATTTTGAAAATTGTAAAAATAAAAATAATAATACTATCTGTTTTTAAATAAAAAATATGAGATTTGAAATTACGACGGATACTTCAAATAAAGACCTTCCAGAAGGAATGGACTATCACGAGGCAAAGAAGTATTATTTAAAAATGTATGGTCACGGGTTTAAATCAAAAATGCCACCCCCGGTGGTTGAACCATTTGAGGACAAATTTATAATTCGATGCGATAAATCTCTCGCCGGATTTAAAGCGTTTGCTGCCGAAAAAGTGATAGCAGAGTGTCCACTGGATACATTTGTTTACGTGGCGCCAAGGGTAGGTCACGCACCTGAAGCAATCGCAAATTTGGCGCAATTATACGGTAAGAAAGCCGTATTTTTTGCTCCGGCTTCAAAGGAAGTGTCAAAGCACCAGGCGGTGGTAATAGCCTACGGAGCCGAACTCAGGTTCGTTAAAACTCCCGCGATGCCAACTATAAACATTTACGCAAAAAGGTGGGCGGAAAAACACGGAGCTCAATACTTGAACTTTGGGCTTTCTGGAATTCCTGCTGTTACAGCTGGAATAGTTAACTTTGCCCACGGACTAAAAGAACCACCGGAATTTTGGTGCGCAGTTTCTACGGGTACCATGATACGTGGACTTGAAATTGGCTGGCCGAACGCCATTCCTTACGGCATCGCGGTAGCAAGAAATTTAAAGAGCGGAGAGATCGGAAGGGCTATAGTGGAAAGTGCGACAGTTCCGTTTTTGAAACCGGTAAAACCTGAAAAATTACCACCGTTTCCTACAACGGCCACCTACGATGCAAAAGCGTTTGAAGTCTTTAAAGAGAGAGCCAAACCGGGAGCGTACTTCATAAACGTAGGAGCAGACGCACAAATAGAAAAGAGGGTGGTTGAAATTGACATGAAAAGCGTGGATTCTCAAAGAGAGTGGGGCGATATGAGAGATTTAGAAAGATCATAAAAAATAAAAATATGTCAACTGAAAAAGAAAAACAATTAAAAAAATCAGATTTTAGTATATTATTTATCGACAGTCCTGAACATTTTCTTGTAGAAAGAGCTAAGGTTATTTTTGAAGGTCCCATGGTTAGATTTATATGCTTTGATGAATTTGATAAAGTGTGTAAAAATATTTGGTACCCAATCTTAAGGATTCATGCTATAAAATCCCTTAATTAAAAAATGGAAGAAAAAAGTATACTACAACAGGCGCACAACATAGTTTTCGAAAGAGCGGAAGAAAAGGAAAGGCTTTACGGTCCATTTGAAGAGGGTATGGAACAAACTGCCAGGATTGCATCTGAGCTCTCCAAGAAGGACATATCCACTGTCGATGTCTACAACGTATTGATAGCTCTTAAGCTGTCCAGAGCTTCCTGGAATTACAGAAAGGACAATTATTTGGACGCCATGGCCTACATGGCATCTTTGGACAAGTATTATTCAAATTTAAAACAAAACACGGAGGAAACAACCAATGAAGTGTATCAAAAACAGGGAGACTAACGAAATCGTTAGAGTCACCGATCAGCAAGTAAATCAAATGGTGGGAAGTAGATGGGAATTCGTTCCAAAATCTGAGTGGAAGACAGTTTCAAGGAACATTACTGAGAAACAAGAAGAGGAAATAGAGAAGAAAGAAATCTCAGTTTCCAAAAAATTGGAGAGAAGGAAAAAGATAGGAGAAAAACAAAGACAGCTCGAACATTCAGATAAAATATTAAAATAATGGAATCAAAAGATTGCGTAGTTCTTAATTGGAAGGACATAAACGATTTAGAAAAAGAAGTTTTAAAGGATATAGAACTGACCGATGCTTCTTACTATCACGGAATGCTTGAGGTAATTCGTTGGATAAAAGTTAATAACGTTAAAGAGTCCAAAATTATCAAGTGAACAAATTAAATTTTTAAAAATCATAACTTTAATATCTGCTGCCCTTGCTCTTTTAATTGTTGTTTTCTTTTTACTGAAAAAGGCCTTAGGAGTTTGTTGGGCTTGTAACGGTGCTGGTGGTTGGGTGGATCCAAAGAATGCTTCTTTGAGAATTTGCGAATTTTGTAACGGTACAGGAAAATACGAAAACAATTAAAGTAATACTAGTAAATGATCATCACGGACATCACAGATGGTTGGATGAAGAGACAGGCAAAGTGTAAACAATTCCATTCATTATATTTTCTTTTCTTAGGGAAGCTAGTTTTGATCTTTTAGCGGAAAAAGAAGCCGAGGGATATAAAACTTGTTATTATTATAACACAGTGGAAATAATTAATAAGGACGGTTCCCCTACTGGAGAAGTGGCTCACATGGCAATATTTTTTAAAACAGAAGGCATAGTCGATGAACAAAAATGATGAGTGGTATACACCCGAATACATAATAGAAAAAGTAAAAAGGGTTTTTGGAGAATCTATAGATTTGGATCCTGCTTCTAATATCATATCAAATTCCTGGATAGGTGCTAAAACATTTTACACAAAAGAGGACAATAGTTTAACAAAATCGTGGACTTGTAAAAATTGTTTTTTAAATCCGCCATATTCGAGTAAATTGATTAATAAATTCACTAACAAGTTGATTAGTGAATACGAATCTGGAAACGTAAAAGAATTCATTTGTTTAACAAATCAGGGAACTGACACTAAGTGGAATTTACCCCTAACAAAATACTATCAAGCTTTTACGATAGGGAGAATAAAATTTATAACAAATGAAAAAAAGGTTCTTAATTCCGGATCTAGGGGTCAGTGTTTTACTTACGCTGGACTAAATTTAGACAGATTCATGAAAGAATTTAATAACAAAGATTTTTACTTGCCCAACACAAAAATTCACATTAAAATATGGAGCTAAAACCAAAAAATAGAATTTTACACTTGGCCAAGCAAGTGGATCAGGATAGCGTTAATGCGATTATTAAAGAAATATTGGACATAACTCAGGACGATAATCAACTTATGAAACTTGCGAAAGTTAGTGATTTGATTTATGCACCAAAACCCATTCAATTGTACATTGACTCTTACGGTGGAGAGGCTTATTCCGCTATGGGATTAGTAAGTGTGATAGATCGATCTAAAATTCCAATTCACACCATAGTTGTTGGCTGCGCAATGAGCGCTGCGTTTTGGATATCAATAAGCGGTCATAAGAGATTTTGTTATCCGCAATCCACTTTTATGTACCACCAAGTTTCCACTGGTTTTCATGGAAAGGTTAAAGACACGCAAGACGATTTGGTTGAAACAGTTAGAATACAAAAGATCATGGAGGATTATGTTTTGAAAAAAACTGAAATTACCCAAGATCAACTTAGAAGGTGTTACGACGCTAAAAAAGATTGGTACATTGATTCAGAAGAAGCATTAAAATTAAAAATAATAGAGGAAATAATATGAATTTAAAAAATGAATTTCAACCCATAAGAGATTGGGCTGAAGACAAAGGAATTTATTCCAAGGGTGATTCAAAAACTCAGTACGTAAAATTAATGGAGGAAATGGGAGAGCTAGCTGAATCCATTTTAAAGCAAAATGAAGAAGAGTTCGTAGATGCCATTGGGGATTGCGTAGTGGTTTTGACTAATTTGGCCAAACTCAAAGGCTATAACATAGAAAATTGCATAAACTCGGCTTACGCGGTCATAGCGAAAAGGAAGGGAAAAATGGAAAACGGAACATTTAAAAAAGATGAATAAGCAGCAAAGACTTGATGGTGTTTACTTAAACATCGCAAAAGAAATATCAACGCTGTCCTATTGCGTTAGGGTTAAAGTAGGATCCATACTAGTAAAAGATGAAAATATTTTGAGCATGGGGTACAACGGAGCTCCTCATGGCATGGACAATGATTGCGAAGAAAAGGCTTACATGTACGAAGCTTCGGATAACTCGTTACACCCAGAAAAAACTATGGAGGATTGGCCTTTGGTGGATGATTTCGGTAGATATAAACTAGTGACAAAACCTCACGTTCTTCACGGAGAATCTAACGCCATACTAAAAGCCACCAAATCAGGAATTGCAGTTCAAGGATCTACTCTTTATTCCACATTATCCCCATGCATAGATTGTGCCAAATTAATAATTCAATCAGGAATAATAAGGGTGGTTTATTCTGAATTATTTAAACGTGATAACGGTAGTATTGAATTTTTATCTCAATTTGTAAAAGTAGAAAAGTATGATCTATAAAAACGCAACAAATGCGTTCGAATCACTGTATAAAAAAGTAGCGGATTTTGGAGAAGATTTTGCGGGAACAAAAGCATTATTTAACTGTTCGTTTTCTTTATCTGATCCAAGTGATAAAATTATAACCACTCCAATTAGAAAATTCAATGCGGATTATGCAAATTTCGAATTCGATTGGTACATGACCGGCAATAGAGATGCAAAGGAAATTTCAGAGCATGCCAAAATTTGGAAAAATATGATGATTCCGGGTACCACAAACGTAGTGAGCAATTATGGAAGCTTCTGGAATTATAATAACCAATTGAATAGAGTAATTACTGATTTAAAACAAAATCCAGATACCAGACGTGCAATAATTGTTCATTATTTGCTTCATGAATTAGACATTTACAAGTACGATACCCCGTGTAATGTAGTTTTAAATTTTTATATAAAGAACAATTTATTAAATTTAACCGTATTCTCAAGATCAATAGATCTTTGGTACGGATTCGGAAATGACCAGTATTGTTTTGCAAAATTGATGGAATTAATTTCTGAAAAGACTGGTCATAGTATCGGTCAAATGCATTTTTTCATAACTAATTTGCATTTGTATCCAAAACATTATAGTCTACTAGAAAAATAATTTTTTACGGTAAGGAAAATTTTTGTACTTTACAAAAAATAAAGTTATGCAAGCGTTTTGTAGTAGGGAATTTTTGGAATCCCAATTGTCTAGACTGACCAAGAAGAGTTATAACCCATACTATTGGTGGAGAAGGTACGAAACTAGAAAAGAGCTGGATAAAAAAACGCCTCTTTACGAAAAAATAAAGCACGGCGATTACGATCCTTCGGATTATTTGTATCAAATGGAACACGAATTCTATTTGATGGAAGATAAATTGGAAGGAGTTAAAGATCCCACAAAACAACACGAAATAAGAAAATTATTTTTAGAACGCATTAGACGATTAAACAAAGATTATTTTAAACACGAAAAGGAAATTTTCGAAAAAATGTATTCTGATTTTCGTAGAACATTTAACATTGATAGGCAAGAGTTAATTTATATAATGGAAAATTTTGAAGGTTCTTTGTTGGATTTGTACCAATACATTAAAAAATCAAAGAACGATGAAACAGTATAATAAATTAAAACTACCGAGTGATTCAGCTTGGGAAAGAAAAACTTGGAAACGTTTTATTAATTGGAGAGTGATTGAATTTTTGAGGCGTATAAAAAATTTAGTAGGGTGGTTTCCCACAATTTGGAGTGATCGGAATTGGGATCATTCTTTTATACTTAAAATACTTCAAAAAAAGATTGAATTTCAACGGAATTATCTGGTCAGCAAAAATCGCCATAAAGAAGTGAGTGTTAATAACAAATACATGACGCTTGCGCTCAATCTCATTGAGCGGGAACTTTGCGATTACTATTCAATGGAAAAATATGATTACCAAGATTCTGAAATTGAATTCGCTCCGGTAGAAGACATGCATGATTTAAGAGAACTTAAAATTAATTTGAAGAGCGAGAATTTTAGTGGTTATCTCAAAAAATATCCTAGTGCAGTAAGAAAGATCAAAAAAATATATCCGGAAAAAGATTTTAATGATTTGGAAACGCTTTCTTTTTACGTAGGACTTTATAATCAGGATAGGTGTAACAAACTTCTGTACAAAATATTGGAACAACATTTAAGTTCTTGGTGGGATTAATAAAAATTAAATATTTAATAATATGATATCTAGACTAAATAGTAATACTATACCTAGATTAGTAGTTGAAAAAGGAAAGTTGATTGTGCAAGGAAATTTTGAATTTAAAGTTAAACCTGGAGTGGTTGTTACTGAAAATCAGATTACAGCTAAAGAAGCTTCATTTCAATGGTGTCCTTAAGTTTCAGTGGAACTTCATAATAAACGATACGAAGAGCAAGTGGAAATATTTACCGAAAAATTAAAACAGGATTTTATAAAATTTTTTAAAAAATGAATCAAGTATTGTACTTTGGCGCTCAGTGGTGCGCCCCTTGCAAAATTTTTAAGCCTTTAGTAGAAAAAGTTTCCCAAGCACTAGGAGTGCATGTTAGTTACATAGATGTAGATCTTTCTCCTGAAGTTACTAAACAATATAATGTTAGTTCCATTCCCACCATAATATCAGTGAATTCTTCGGGTGTAGTAACAAATCGCCACACAGGCACACTAACTGCCTCAGCACTGAGTACTCTATTACAAAATACGTAAATTGGTAAGTTGTAGGATTAAGATTCCCGTATAAAAGTGGATATTTATATGAGTGAATGACAAACTTACCATAGTAATTCCGTGTAAAGACGAAGGTAACACAGTAATTGAAGTTCTTGATCTGTTATTCAAACAGGACTTGAATTTTAAAGTGGTGATTGCTGATTCTTCTTATGAAAAAGAATCTCTATCAATTCTTGAGAAATACGTTTCAGCTAATTCAGAAAGGATAACATTGGTTCCCGGTGGATTACCCGCTGTGGCAAGAAACAGTGGTGCAAAAAATGTATCAACTGATTACATTCTTTTTATGGATGCTGACATTTATTTAAAGGATAATTCACTCTTAAATAAGTGTTTACAGGTCATAGTGAGTGGAGATTATGATTTGGTAACTTGTAAGTTTAAAACCTTAGACGGAAAATACGATTGGATTTATAAAATATTTAATGTAATTCAGTGGGTGAGTTCTAAAACTAAACCATTCGCCATAGGGGGATTTATGATGTTTAAAACTCAAACATTTAAAAAATTGGGGGGATTTAATGAAGATGATAAAATTGCAGAAGACTACCACCTTAGCTCAAAGATCAAACCTAGAAAGTTTAAAGTCATCAATGTTTCGGCTTTTACTCTTAGTAGAAGATTTGAGAATAAGGGTGTTTGGTACATGATACAATTGGCTTTCGATTGCTGGTTGAATAGAAATGATGATGATTTTTTTAAACAAGATTTTGATTATTGGTATTAAACGATAAGACTAACTAATTTATTAAAAGAATTACTGGATCGACCATTAAAGTGGAGATCTAGAGGCGAAATGAATAGCGGAAAAGTTATTTATGAATTTAAAACCGAGTCCGGTACAGACTACTTAGTTATATTCGATCCAGAAGAAGACGGCACTTATTTGGTAACATTTGCCCCATGGGGATCAGATCCAAGCTCTATGACTAACGAAGGCAATTCAGTAGCCGTAATATCAACGGTTTCTGATATTGTGAAGGACTTTTTGAGTAAGTTTGATAATAAGATAAAAAAATTAAAAATACAGGCATCCAAAAGCGAAGAAGATCGAGAAAAAATGGATCACGATTCAAAAAGGTTCAGAGTGTATCAAGCAATACTTAGTAAATATGTTGATCGCTCCAAATACGATTTTAAGAAATCAGGGGACAACGAAATAACCATAACAAAGAAAACACAATCCTAAATGTACAAAGCCATTATAGTGTCCGATCTTCATTTGGGAACTAAGGATTCAAAAGCAAAGGAATTTGTAAAATTTTTAAAAGAAAATCCAACAGAATTATTGATTCTTAATGGGGATATTATAGATGGTTGGGCGATCAATCGAGGAGCAAAGTGGAAAAAACATCACACTAAAGTTATATCAAAAATTTTAAAATTGTCCAATCACACTCGAGTGATATGGGTTAGGGGAAATCATGATGATTTTTTGAAGGATTTTGTTGGGTCTTGTTTCGGTCGTATAGAGATCGTCGAAGATTATGTTCTTAACGTCGAGAGGTGGGCGGATTCTGATCATTTTGTTAACGATAGGTATTATATATTTCACGGAGACGTCATAGATGTATTCATCACAAAATATAAGTGGCTTTCAAAATTGGGATCCATTGGGTACGATTTTGCACTTTGGTTGAATAGGTGGTACAATAAATACAGAGCTTGGAGGGGATTATCTTACCAATCGATATCTCAAAAAATAAAAGCGGGAGTTAAAGCGGCTTTAAATTATATAAACGATTTCGAATCAACAGCAATAAAAATGGCTCAATACAATGGTTGTCAAGGCGTTATGTGCGGTCATATACATTCTCCCTCTGACAGAAGTATTTCTGGATATCATTATTTAAATAGTGGTGATTGGGTAGAAAATAAATCTGCAATATTGGTGCATTTAGATGGTTCTGTGTCTGTTAATCATTTTTAATAACACTTGAAAAATAAATTTCTACTTTTATAAAATGATTGTTACATTTACCTAGACAAAATTTAATAAAGGCTATGATAAAATTAAAAATTCTACTATTTTTATTACTTCCAATTTGTGTAAGTTCACAAATTTTATCTAAAAAAGAAGTGCCATCATTTGCTGCCATGTTTGTTTCCGGAATGGCGGATGGATTGAATCAAACTCTAGAGTATAGATACTCAAATTTCAAGAAAATTTTTCCAAACGCCAACGATAAATTTTGGAATCCAGCCATAAGTTGGACTAATAAGTGGAAAAATGGTGTAGAATCAAATGGTGAAAAATTTATAGGATCTTCTAGTGTTTTCGTCGCATTTACTGATGGTTATCATGCAACAAGATTGGTTGAACATCTCGGAATGTCTGGGTCGGTTGCTTTAAAAATAAATCTCTTTCAAAAAAAGAGATGGTATTTCTATGTGATAGACGCCGCCAGATATTGGATTGTTAATAGGATTGGTTTCGTTTTAGTTTACGATGGAGTAAATCTAAAATAATTTTTTAATTAAAAAAAGTAGTTATGCTTAATCTAGTACTGATGTTACACATGTTTGCTTTACCCATGAATAAAGAAAATGCGTACAATACAATAAAAAGTTATGGAATTAAATATCCAGATTTGGTATTTGCCCAATGTATGTTGGAATCTGGGGATTTAAAGAGCAAATTATCCACAATTAATCACAATGTATTTGGCATGCGACTTCCAAAAAAGAGAAAAACAAAAGCTATTGGAGAATTTCATAAGTATGCTATGTATGATACTTGGATGAGATCAGTAGAGGACTATAAATTGTATCAGGATTATATATTTAAAACATATCATATTCATAATAGAGCTTCTTACATTCGATATTTAAATAAAAAATATTCTGAAGTAAAGGATTATTGTATTAGGGTGAATAGGGTATTAAAAAATAACCGAGAAATTATTAAATCCCATGTCAAACCACCAACAATTTTATAACAGTTAAGGACTCCCAACATTATTATAGGTTAGCAGTAATCGATAATAATGACTCTACTACGTATAGTACTGTATCTTACGTAGCACCTTATCAAGAAATTGAACAAATTTCGCCTAATTCAATTAATCATACAATAACGATTGTAAAAAATTCAGGCGACGGTGTATTAGATGGCTCTTCTGAAGGCGATGACAATACATCCTATTGCTGCAAACATCCAGATGATTCTAAATGCCGCGCAATGCCAGTAGTACTTTCTTATTTTAGAGCTACAAGGAGCATTAACGGGGATAAGTTTATTAGTTGGAAAACTTTAATGGAATCAAATTTAAATAGATTCGAAATTCAAAGATCAGAAGATGCTGTAAATTATTACACAATTGCAATAGTAATTCCAAATAATCAGCCTTCCCAATATGAATTGAAAGATACCTACAGTAAAAAATAAAAATTGTGAATAATTACTCACTGTTCGTAGAATTGAATAATTGGCAATTGGCACTGTCTAATACAGTGCTGATTATCATTTTGATTTCTGGTGTATATTTACACATGAGAAATTATAAATTGCAATGTTTTTTAAATTTTGCACAATATGTTTTTGGTAATTCAACTAATGTGATTCTTCCAAGTAGAAACATTATGCTGTTTTCTTTCAAAAAATTAACGCTTTGTAATTTTGTACCTGAAGAAAAATTACGCATGATAGACCCAAAATTGATAAAATTTTTTGAATCTGTCGTAGAGGACGATTGTTGATTTTTTAAATTAAAACTAAAAATATGTACTTTTTAAAAATTAAAAATGCAATAAAAAAGGGAGTATTATTTGCGTTATTTTCACTGATGTCGGTCTACTCTATAGCTAATACAGTGATTATAGGATCTGGCTCAGGAACAGTATCCCTAACAAGCATGAATTACAATGGTACTTTGATCAATCCAGGGGATGTATTGGTGATTGATGGAGGTACTTATTCCAATATCACTTTAACCAATATTAATCATGTTACTATTATTAATAATGGTGTAGTTAATTGTACTGGAGCCGTAAATATAGGTCCGTGGAGTTACGTTAATATGATGGGTAATGGGACTTCTGGAGTAACGTATGGATTTAATTTCACTTACAGCGGAAACGTATTTTAAGTGGGATCCGGACACGTAGCCGATCATTCAAGCATTCAATATTTTCAAACCGTAGGTACAGGAGATCTAATAGATTTCAGTGGTAGTCAGGGTGGAACTTGGAATTTATCTGATAGTGGTACATTGATGTTTAATCAATTTACGCTAGCAAATTTTTCAATGAGTAATAGTGCCCATATTTTATACGGAACTTGGGATGCAACTACAACATTTCATTCATCTACTTTTGGCTTACAAATATATAATGCACAAATCCAAAATCAGACAACAGTAGACGGACTCGTATCTGGTTATAACATGTGGAATTATAATTTCCACAATTGGACAGTAAGCGGTACTGATAGTTATGCCAGTGGTGATATCAGTATGATAAGGGTGGGTGGATATGGAAGTGTTAGTTCAATTATCATGAATGGATTTTCTTTGTGGGGATACGTTGCAAGACTTGAATCAATTTCTATAAATGGAACAGGCACAACATATGTGTACAATAACTTAAAAATGAATACTACTTGTTACGGAGTCGTTGACATCAGAGCAAGTAGTAGCAATATCGGTGGTTCTGCTACAGCAGCCAATGCGTATATATGCAACAACACACAACTTGGGAATATAGATCCTATTATGTATACCACTGCAGCAGCAGTCATATTTCCTCACCCGGGATCAACGTATTATGTTTATAATAATTTAAACGTTACCTCTCAGGACGCAGGAAATGACGTCTATAATGCATCATCGGATCCTGTGGTGTATAGTAATAATCTCGTTAGCGCACCATCAATCGGTGTGTTGGATCCTACTACGGGTAAATTGGTGGCGGGAAGCCCCGCAATAAACGCCGGAATTGCTTTGCCATGGAGAACTACTGATCTATAAGGTAATTTAGCAACTTTGGATTTAGGTGCCATATCTTATGGGATTTCTAATCCGCCTCCCCCCTCCACCCAATGTTAACGATACTACTTTAGCAACGTTAGTGGCCGTCAATGACTCTACGGGTCGTATTAAATTTACTTGAACAGCAACCAGAGAGGGAAATGATAGCGTTTGGGTTATAGATTCTTCGTCAGATAATAGTACTTGGGTGAGATATCAAACAGTAATTTCGTCTGCAAAAAATGGTACTTCTACATCTAGTATAAATTATGGCCCACTGTATTATACATTTAAACCAGTGACCGCAGTTGTTGTAATTGCGGGATTCGGGGTATTAATATTGTGCATGTCCTATAAAAAAAATAATAAATTGTTTACAATAATACCGATTGTCTTAATAATGACTTTATTATCGTGCACAAAAGATAATTCAGCATTGAACAATTCAAATTCTTCTGTAATTGATGCAGCAAGACGAGGTAGAACTAGTCCTGATCATCATTATTTTAGATTGAGTGTAATTCATAAAGACAAAACAGTTACTTACTTCAACACAAAAGAAATTACTCTAACGTATTAACAAACAATTAATAAATAAAAAATCAAAAAATGAAAAAAATCCAAAATTTAGGACTGCTATTTTTGACGTTAGCTTTTCTGGTTGTGACATCTTGCAAAGTAACTTACAACAACAAAATTCAAAGTTCGTATCTATCGCAAAGCCCAGTAAGATACGATACTACTAGAATTGTCAATAATCATCCAACTCCGGTGTACGATACACTGTACGTAGTGAGCCCTACTTGATCACAAGCATTGAAAAAATCCAATAAGGTTTTATTTTACGGAGGAGCCAGCGGTGCTATCATTAGCATCCCTTGGGCAGCAACTTTATTTAATCCTACGAGTATGTTCCCAGTAACTTTAACTTGCGTAGTTGTATCAGCGGGTAGCGTTGAATGGGAAAAGTGGAATTTTGATAAAGAAATTACAAAAAAACAATACGATTCTTTGATCAAAGTTGACGGAAATTTAAGAGCTTTTTGGGCTGTTGCTAAATAACTAAAGTTAACATTACTAACCATGAGATAAACATATTTATAGAAGAAAAAAATATGTTTATCTCATGAAATTAGAAGCTATAATAATTTGTGTAAATTACGCAGATTTTTTAGCTCATACGTTACCGACAAACAAACAATTTTTTGATAAAGTTGTTGTTGTGACTGATTCGAAAGATATCCGCACAAAAAATTTATGTGATTATTATCACGTAGAGTGTGTAGTAACAGATATATTTTACGAAGACGGTGGGGTTTTTAATAAAGCTAGGGGAATTAATGAAGGACTAAAAAAATTAGATCTTTCTGATTGGGTCATTCAAATGGACGCGGATATATACCTTCCGCCCTTAACTAGAATTATTCTTGAAAGATTGAATAAGCATCTGTTAAAGGATTCTATGTATTCTATTGATAGAATGATGTGCCCAACTTACGAAGCTTGGCAAGATCACATATCTAATCCAAATCAAACTCATACAGGTTGGATATATGTTCATCCAACGGTTTTTGAAATGGGAGTTAGAATAGCAGAATACATGGAAGATGGTTACGAACCAATTGGATATTTTCAGATGTGGAATCCAAATGTATCAAATGTACATCAATATCCAATTTATGGAGTGGGAGCAGACAGAACTGATGTTTTACACTCAAAATCATTTCCAAGAAGCAAGAGAATTCTATTACCGGAATTAATTTGTATTCATTTGGATAGTGAAAATTTAAATTTAAAAGACATGGGTAAAAATTGGTACGGTAGAAAAACCGCCGAATTTGCCCAAGCTAAAAAAATTGAAAAACCCGAAGAAAATATAAAATTAAGTAGTTCTGTTCAAGAAACAAAAAATCCAATAGTTACCCCAGGGTATAAACATCATCACAAAAAAAGAAAAGAGCATTGGATAATATGGTTGCAAATTATTTTTAATAAACTTTAAACTATATAAAAATGCTAAAATACAACTTTGGTTGGATTCCACAAGAACCCGACGATAGGGACGTGAAATTCAGCATAGAACTTCTTAAGCCAATTAAGTCTGTTAATTTACTGGAAACATTTTCAGTCCCAAAGCCGTACAACCAATTCGAATTGGGTGCTTGTACAGCAAATTCAATATCCTTTTTAGTACAATTTGATCTTCTCAATAAGCACACGCAGAGCGATCTGGGCGTATTTCAGCCTTCTAGATTGTTCATATACTACTTTGAGAGATTGATGGAGGGCACAGTTGATACTGATTCTGGAGCTGTAATAAGAGACGGAATCAAGGTAGTGGCCAGCATGGGAGTTCCTAACGAAGATTTGTGGCCTTACAATACTTCAAAATTCTCTGTAAAACCCACTCAAGAATCCATAAATTCCGCTCTTCAATTTGAAGCGCTTCAGTATAAATACATAGACAATACCGATAAACAATTAGTCGTTAATGGTCTTATGGAGGGATATCCCATAAGTTGCGGAATTAAGGTGTACGAAAGTTTTATGAGCGACGATGTTGCTCAAACTGGAAATGTTCCCATGCCAGGCCCAAATGAAAAATTTAAGGGCGGACATGCTATTGCGGTGGTTGGGTACGATATGAATGAAGATACCTTTTTAATGAGGAATTCTTGGGGGGAAGATTGGGGAATGGGAGGATATTTTAAAATTCCTGCTGATTATTTGTGCAATTCACAATTAGCTTCGGATTTTTGGACGATATCTTTAATAAAATAATTTTGAATTACTGTTTTTAAACGATAAGAGTGCTTTTAAATGGAAAAAATTAAGTTTGGTGATATGAAAAAACAGAAAAAAAATACAGCTCATGAAATTATTATACATAATAATATTTTTGTTAATAGACCTAGTGTCGATGGGTAAAAAGGCCAAACTTTATACCGAAGATTCTACCCTAAATGCTTTCGTAAATACTTGGGTTGGTAGACCTTACAAATAAGGCGGTATTAAGGAAACAGGAATAGATTGTTCTGGATTTTCTCAAAGGTTATATTGTGATGTTTATAATATAGGAATTCCGAGATCTTGCACTCAACAATACAAATTCACGAAAAGAGTTAAAAAGAAAGATTTGATGGTGGGGGACATAGTATTTTTTAGAAGTCCAAGATCACCTAGTAAATGGCACTGCGGAATATATTTGGGAAATAATAAATTCGTTAATGCATCAAGTAGAAAACGCTGGGTTGTGGTTAGTGATCTTTCACAATCATTTTATAAAACTCATTACAGGGGAGTGATTGTTAGTAATATTTATAGATACAATGATACAACTCAAAAAATTATTAACGGAAGAATTAGAGAAAGAGGAGTCGTTTACGGAGTTTTCCGAAAAGAGGCTCAAGGGAGCAACGAAGATAGCTCAGGACGCAAAGAAGAAAGGAGGGCCGTCAATGCTGACTTACCAGCATTTTTCAGTGAAACTTCCTTACTACAAAAAAGCGACAGCGGGAAAAATGGATCCGGAAATTTCAAAATTGGAGTACAAGAAATTGATACAACAATTGTACAAAGCAGGAGAAAATTTGAAATTGACTCAGTCGGAATTTCAAAAACTATTAGGAAAAATAGAGTGCATTGGAGAATTAATAATAAAAAGTAAAAAATAAACAGTCATGAAAAAATTAACATTATTTTTAGCGATGATGTTATTCATCAATCTTGTATTTTCTCAAAGAAATCATGCATTTTACGGAAATCATTCAAGGTACACAACAATTCAACCGCGCAGAGACTCTTATAGGGGTCAAGAATTTAGGGAAGTAGATCATAGAAATTATGCTTATCAAAATTACAGGGGTAGAATTTTTTATTGTAGATCTGGATTGTTTTATGATTTTAATTACAATTTGATATATCCACCGTTTGGTTATTCTATAAGTTATTTACCTTGCGGTTGTTGGGCATTTAGGTGGGAAAATTTGAATTATTACTATTACGAAGGCATTTATTATACGGAAGATCAAAATGGACAATACGCAGTCATTGAACCACAGATCGGTGCAATGGTACCGAAACTTCCAAAAAATTGCATAAAAGTAGTAATTAATAACGTTATGTACTACGAATCTTATGGAGAAGTTTATTATAAAAAAGTAAAATTCAATCGCAAAAAAATGTATTTGGTTGTGGATAAAAAGCTTTTATAAAAATTCTTTATTGAAAACCAACATGTTGCCCAATTGGGAACCAATCAGTTAAGCTTAATAGATTGGTTTTCATTGGGCATTTTTTTAAAATAAATTTTTTTAATTCAAAATAACTTCGTATATTTACCTTATATCATTAAAATAATGATTGAATACAAAGTTATCATATTTATAGACAATGAAACACGTAGTATCTCATATAATTAATTGGCAATCGGAGCAAAGAAATCCGCTATTGGTGGGTTATTGCTTTAGTAACGCGATTAATCCGGATACCAAAACAATACCGAACAAAAGTCCAGGACTAAATGATATAGATTTGGGATAAAAGTAACCCAAAAAATCATAAAAGCCCTGGTTCAAAAAATCAGGGCTTTTTTAATTTCCTGGTAACGTAGCTGAGATGGATTAGCGTAAGTCTGAAAAACTTAAGAGAGAAGTTCGATACTTCTCGTTACCACAAAATATGATATGTCAAATTTGTAATAAAGAACTAAAGAATAAAAAAGCTTTGACAAGTCATAATTGGAGAAGTCATACAAAAGAAGGATTAGAACATATAAAAAAGATAAATAAACCTTATAAAGAAGGAAGAAAAGCGTGGAATTTAGGTCTTACAAAAGAAACTAATAGCATAATTAAAAAAAGCGCAGAATTATATTCAAATAAGGTAAAATTAGGAGAGTTAATACCTTATTGGAAAAATAAAAAACATAGTATAGAATCTAAAATCAAAATAGGAAAAAAACTCTCTAAGAATAATAAAGGTGGCCGATGTAAGTGGTTTGAAGTTTGTAATAATTTTGGAATTAAATTTAAAGCGCAAGGTAGTTGGGAAAAAGATTTTTCCACGTATTTAAATTTAATAGATGATAATTGGATAAAAATTGGCGTTGGGCATAAAAAACATTCATTTAAGTGGAAAGATCATAATGGAAAAATTCATTATTACACTCCAGATTTTTGGAGTACAAAATTACAAAAATATTTTGAAGTAAAAGGTCATTGGTGGGGAAATGATAGATTGAAAATGAAATTAGTTTTAGAGCAAAATAATATTGATTTAGAAATTGTTGATAGAGATATTTTTAATCAATACATGAAAAAAACAAAAATATGAAACGAAAACGTTAGTTGCTGCACCGAATAAGCGTGAGTGCGGCATTTAAAAAATAATGCGCTCATGGCTCAATTGGTAGAGCAACTGGCTTTTAACCAGTGGGGAGACGTAAGTCAGTTGAAGGTTCGAATCCTTCTGGGCGCACAATGAAAGTATTGAATGTTGGGTTCTTTGAAATAGGGAAATTTAGAAACACGGGTGTGGTGCAACGGTTAGTGTTCGGCCTTGTCAAGGCTGAGATGCCAGTTCGAATCTGGCTAGTCGCTCTAAAAAAGTTTAAACTGTCCCATGGTATAATGGCTAATTACACTAGGATTTGGCCCTAGTAATCTCTGTTCGATTCGGAGTGGGACAACTAAAAAATAAATGTTATGATTGAGTTAAGATTTTACAAGGAAGCATCGGGTTGTTGGTACGCAGATTTACCGGATTACATAGAGGCAGGAGGAACAAAGGAAGCGTGTCAGATGGTGGCCGGAGCGGACTATTGGTTGGACGTTTTGAGTTATGGTGAATCAGAAATAACGTTGGTACTTGACACCGAAGAATTTGAAGGTTCCGAGTACATAACACTGGAAAGAGAGGACGATTTCGGGGATGAGTTTGGAGCTTATTACAGGATAGGCAATTACAAAGGAATAGATTACTCCAACTTGACCATGTGGCTGTGCCCAGTGACTCTGTTTATGTTTGGGGAGTACCCGGAGAGGATATATTATAAATGATTTTTGGAGGGTCCTAAAGGAGTAGTTAGCCGTCTTGAAAACGGTGAAGGGGTAAAACTTGTGAGGGTTCGAGTCCGTCACCCTCCGCAAAATCTCTGGGTGACTAAAAGATGTACCTTACTTTTAACCGCCGAACATGGGACCGGTAGGAGTAGCACACAGGAGATTTTTTAAACGGTGTTCGAAGCATTAAGGTGATGCACGGGTTTGTGGAGCCCGGGAAGACGGTTCGATACCGTCCCTACACCCGCCGTCAATTGGAAGATTGCATGAAAGGTAAATGGCCAGTTTGCTAAACTGAGGCTGGGGTAAAACTCAAAGAGGATCGTTACCTCTATCTTCCGCAAAAGATGAAGTACTATTGCGATGAACGTAGACATTTAGTGTGCGAACCTTACAGCGTTGAAAATTTGTACAAAATGGCGAACGATTTGGGAATAAAAAAGTGTTGGTTTCACAAGCACCATTACGATGTACCCAAGAGAAGGATTGAGGAGATTAAATATAAGTGTGCGTTGGTAAGTTCGAAAAGGATAGTTGAAATTATTAAAAATGAATTTTTGGATAAGAATTATAAAACTGAATATCCTATTGGAATATACTCATTAGATTTTGCTTGGGTTGATTTAAAAAAAGCTATTGAAATTGACGGAGATCAACACAAAAGATTTTATGAGTATAAAGAAAGAGATAATAAAAAAGACGCATTATGTATAAAGCATGTATGGAAAATTTTAAGAATAAGATGGAGAGATTTGTATAATAACACAAAAGAGAAGATTAATGAAGCAAAAAAATTTATAGATCATTGAATTAATATTATATAATGATTTATATTTAAAGTGGATTTCGAAATTCTCCCTTCCCTCCAATTTGGTAGTGATGCTCAAGCGGTCAGGCGTGTGACTGTAAATCACATAATCTGTATGGATTGTTGGTTCGACTCCAACCGCTACTACTGAAAAAATGTATTGTAAAAATTAAAATAGATTCTTTACATTTATGCTACCGGGGACTAAATGGGAATAGGTCACCTCACTTTCAATGAGGACATCGTGCCGGTTCGATCCCGGTCGGTAGTACTGTTTAATTAAAATTTCGAGGGTGTAGTGTAATGGCGCGCACGTCGTCCTGTCACGACGAAAGTCGAAGTTCGAACCTCCCACTCTCGGCAAACTCGGGGAGTAATTGACCCCGGGCTGGAAAGTTCGAAATTTCTGGCTTCATGGTTGTGGTGTAAGGTGCATACCCGCAATGCGGCGGGAGGAATCGGGCTCAATTCCCGGTAGATCAGCAAAGGGATTGGAAAAGCGAAACTGGACTGCAGAAACAGGAATAACTTTCATGTCCCACTACTAAATTGAGCTCCTGCAGAAAGCTCTAAAAAGTAGTCGATTTTGTTAGCTCAGTGGTTAGAGCACCGGCATAAGGAGCCGGAGACGGGAGTTCGAATCTCTCACAGAATTCTAAAATTTAAAAGTTATGGATACGGAATTAACGGGCGAAGAGGTAATTTCTACAGTTTTACAAATGAAGAGCGGTTTGGATAGTGAAGTATCGGACATAGATTCGGCGATGGACAAAATATGTTCGAGGCTTCAATACGTACAAGAAAGTGGATTGGACGTTGAAGTGATAGTTTTTGCTTTGTTGGCCATGAAAAATGATCCCACACTTTCTGTTGAGGAAGCTTTCGAACACGGATGCAGGGAGTGGGACGTTTAAAAAATGTGGGAATATTCGACAGTTTGGCACGGTTTTTTCACTATGTATAGTTCATCTTAAAAATTAAATAAAATGGACATCAAAAAACACTGAAAAAATCTTGTAATCTCTGTACTATTTTTTCTAGCTCTTGCAAGTTGGGGGAGTTGCTCTCTACAACAATAACAAGCACGCAGAGATCACTAAAAGGCAGGACGAACTATATTCAAAAATTTCTGTCGAAAAGGATTACGTTGATAAAGAATTTAGCGCTGCCCTTGTGAGATTGGATTCACTGTTAACTGAAAATAGTGTGTTGCAGTCAAAGTTGGTCAGTAAAAATTCCCAAGTTAACAGTTTGAGAAGGGAAATAAGGAAGTTGATAACGAAACAGAATTTGACCGAAGCGGAAAAAAAGAAAGCCGAAGAGTTGATCAAGCAATTAGAGGAAAAAATAAATTCTTTGCTTGCACAAAACGAAGAGATCGCAAAGGCGAATTCAGAACTAAGAGGGAAAGTTGATACATTACAAAAACAGGGAGACGACCTAGTAAAACAGGTACAATCAGTAAAGGACACCAACGAAGTATTAAAATCGATGGTTGACGTTGGTTCAACATTGTTCGCTCGTTCGATTAACGTAACCGCCCTTAAAGTAAAAAACAACGGAGAAGTAAAGAGGGTCAAATCGGCTAAAAGAACAGACGAACTTGAAATATCGTTCGACGTTGAAAATAGATTGATGAACAACGATACAGCAGAAGTTTATGTAGTTGTAAAGGACGCTACTGGAAGCATTGTACTTTCTACTGACGGCGGAAGCGGTAAAATTTCCCTTAGGGACAGAGAAGAAATGGAATATTCCAAGAGCGTAAAAATTGTTGTAAATGGATATCAATCCGTAAAAACTTTTATAAAACAACCGAAATTTTTCGAAAAAGTAATTTACGCAATAGATATATATAATAACGGTTTTAAAATAGTAAGCACCAAAAAAGAATTGGTTAGTTTTATATCTATACAAAAAATTTACACTACCCGCCATGCATAACCAGCGCATGACGTGGATGGCGGCACAGAGATGATTACTTAAAGGGTGGGTAGTTAAATTTGCTGGAGTGGCGCAATGGTTAGCGCAAGATGCTTATACCATCGAGGTTGAAGGTTCGAGTCCTTCCTCCAGTACAACAAAAGGTTATTCATGCAATAGGTAAACAGGGAAGTTTTTGAGGGTTGGTCAATGCCAGTTGAAATGTTTGACATGCTGGCCAACAAAGTGGCAAAAAAACCGGGTTCCACTTTGTTAGAATTAGGTTCGGGAGCGGCCACACTTGAGTTAAGAAAAATATTTTCTTACGTAGTATCCATAGAAGACAACGAAGAGTATTACGAAAAGTTAAAACCCTTTGATGAACCCGGAAAAATAGTCTTTCACACCCCTCTCTTGTACGGTTGGTACGATAGAAGAAGAGTGGAAAATTATTTAACTTACAATCACTACGATGCGTGCGTAGTCGACGGTCCGGTGGGTCCCAATAGACCGAACATAAAAAACAATTTGGATCTGTTGCCCAGAAACGTACCGATTCTGTTCGACGACACAAATAGAGAATCAGATAAAGCAACTGCGCTGTACGTGGCGTACGCTTTTAACATGGATTGGACGGAGCACCAAGCGGGGAACAAGAGTTTCATCGCATTGACTCCTAAAATATAAAATTTTTGAATAATTACATAGCTGGCGGGAGGTAAGGTATCTGGTTGGTCTCATAAGCCAAATAAACCTCGTTCGATTCGAGGACGCAGCAACGATTAAGTTTGATTATTATATCAAATACTGAAGAAGCATTTAAAACTATTACACCGTACGTTCCGGCGAACAAGAGTTCCTCATAAGGACCCTCAGGCAAGATCGACACTTGTGTACGGTACGAAATTATTTTGCCTGAATAGTTTAACTGGAAAAACGCATGCCTTGTAAGCATAAGTTTCCGGTTCGGTTCCGGGTTTGGGCTCAAAACATTTTGCGGTGGTCGTATAATGGCTATTACTCCATCCTTCCAAGTTGGAGATGAAGGTTCGATTCCTTTCCGCCGCTCTTACGGTTCCGTCGTTTAATGGATTAGGACATTTGCCTTCTAAGCAAAGTATAGCAGTTCGACCCTGCTCGGAATCACAAACGGTTCAATAGTTAAATTGGACATAACTGCTTCCTCCTAAGGAGCAATTCTGGGTTCGAGTCCCGGTTGGACTACTAAAAATTGACAGGTGTCGAAATTGGCAGACGAGCCCCCTTGTCTCGGGGGTGTGGAGCATCTGACAAAAACGGGATAATGGGTTGACCACAAAGCGCGCAATGTTCCGATTCTAAAGACCACGTAGAGGTTCAAGTCCTTTCCTGTCAGCGCAGGGTTTCTCGATTAGTGTAGGCATTGTAAATCGATGACAGCAGGAAAGACTGCGTTATTGCCCTGGTAGGAGAATTGGCATATCCACCTGATTTAGGCTCAGGGATTTGAGAGTTCGAGTCTCTCCCGGGGTACACTTGCCCGCTTGGCGAAATTGGTAAACGCATTACGTTCAAACCGTAATTTTTGTCGGTTCGACTCCGACAGCGGGTACACAACGCCCGTGTGGTGAAAATGGTAGACGCGCTTGGTTTAAACCCAAGTTTTTTTGCAGGTTCGACTCCTGTCACGGGTACTGGGATTGAACATAATTATTAATAAACAATAAAGGCCATGGAAAAAGTATTTAGCACGCTCGTGGGTAAAAAGCAAGTAGAGTTGGTAAGTTACGTTAGGGACTACATGCAAAAAAATCCTGAAGTTGAAATACTGATAGGGTGCGATTCGCAAAATCACAAGAGAGAGACGATTTACGCTACTGTTGTGGGTCTTTACAAACCCCACAAGGGCGCCCATGTTCTTTATTCTAGGTTTAAGACCATTCGGGAAAAGGACAACACAATAAGGTTGTTGAACGAAGTGTGGTTTTCCGTGGAAGTAGCCGAAGCTTTAAAAGCTGAAGTGGGAATAGTAGCCAGGTGGATAGACATTGACCTGAACCCAGATCCAAAGTACAAGTCCAACCAAGCGCTTGCTAGCGCGATCGGGATTGTTACTGGAATGGGTTACAACGTTAGATACAAGAGAAATTCTCCTGTCATGACGTACGCAGCAGACTCGTTGGTAAAATTTTAATTTTTCTGGATTGTTTAGATATACATCGGCCTCCAATTTTTGGGGGCCTTTTTTTGTTCCCTTAGAGGGTCATGATATTTATTAAAAATATATATTTTCATGTCTTCTCAATTTAATTTAACAAATCCCAATTACGGTTTGAGCGGTGTTCTCATTTCCAACGGTGGATACGCTGTCAATCACCAACCGTCAGAAAAATCTTCGGATAACTTCGGTAGACAAAAGGTCACAATTCACCAAAACGTGTACGAAGCTGACTTTGAATACGGTCCTCAACCTCTACGTTGGGAAAGTCTTACGTACGGATCTGCTTCAGTACAACAAGTTTCAAGTTTGGGCGGTGTTGTAATGAGCGTAGGTACAGGATCTAATGATATTGCAATTCGCCAATCCAGGCCGTATCACAGGTACCAACCTGGAAAAACCATGTATATGTCCGCCAATGCAAATTTCGGAGGTCCTGTTGCTGGAAATTATACTAGAGTCGGATTCTTCGATGATTCCAACGGCGTGTTTTTCGAACAGGGATTGACATCTTCTTTGAATCCATCCGGAATGTACGTTTGTGTTCGTTCCGATGCAGGTATTACTGGAAGTTTGCCCGTGACCGTAAAAACACCACTAAATTCATGGAACGGGGATTTGACTACGGCACAAAGTTTGAATTGGAGTAATGTTCAAATGCTTTGGATTGAGTACGCGTGGTACGGAGCAGGTACTGTAAGATTCGGGGTTACTTTAAACAGCGAACAATACGTATTTCACACAATTAATACAGCAAACGTTGCAAACGGTCCTTGGTCAAGAACCGGAAATCTACCAGTTAGATACGAAGTTAGAAATAGCGGTTCACTGGGACAAACGATATCTTCTCCAACCACTTTCATTCACTACGGCGTTTCGGTTATAGTCGAGGGCGGAAGGGACGCTCAGAGGGGATTCACTTACTCTTACGGTATTAATCCCTCGCAGCCTAGGAGAAACGTTCCCGCGAATTCTTACAGATTTCCAGTGCTATCGTTGCAAAATCGCACCATGGGCACACAAGAATTTACAGGATCAGTACTATCAGCAACCACTTCCAGCATAACCATAGCTTCGGCTTCTTGGTCGGTGAATCAGTGGTTGGGAAAATCTGTGTATTTCCCAACAGGATCGCAAGTGGCGAGAATAATTAGCAACACTTCGAGCTCTATAAATTTTGTGGACCAAGTTACGGGATTGCCCATGACCCAGTCCGCGCAAACTTCTGGGTCTCAATTCACTATAGGACTCATCAATAGGGGTCAAATACTTCCCATATCGTTGGTTTTGTCCTCTGACAACTTAGCAACGGTGGAATTAATATCTTCAGTTCCAGGTAATCCAATCATTCTTACCGGATCAAATTTTATTCCAATGAACCAACTGGGTTCGAACTATTCATTCGCGACTAGAGACATATCAGCAACATCGTTGACTTCAGGAAGCGGTGAAATTGTGTACGCTTTTGTTGCTCCCTCCGGCGGCTCGGGTTTGCAAACTTTCGATCTGAGCAATTTATTTCCTTTGTACAATACTATCAGGGGTAATTTACCTGATATATTAACGGTGGCTGTATCCACTAGCGGTAGCGCTGCAAATGTGGGGGTTCACTTAATAGGCCAAGAAGCGATGTCTTAATTTTTGTTTAATTACATACATCTTAATCTAAGGGGCGTGAGCCCCTTTTTTTATGACTTAAATTTTATTTTTCATTTTGACGTTTTTATTATTTACATTAATGAAATAAATAAATTAAAAAATGCAACCCCAAAAACAGTTAAACATCACAATTGACAAAACAACTCCAGTAAAGTGCGAGTGCGGTAATCAAACATTCACTGAAGCCCTCATGTTGAGAAAAGTGAGTAGGTTCATAACAGGCCAACCCGAGGACAGAATGACTCCCATTCCCGTATTTTTGTGTTCTTCGTGCGGAAATCTTAACAAAGAACTTTTACCTCCCCAATTATTGGAACAGTTAACAAAAGAGAAAGACGGTGAATAACAGTACAGTTGAAATTCTTGAAACTTACATCGATGTTAACAGCGAAAGAATCGTTAAAAAAACTGATTCCGTTGTGGACAGCGTAATAGACCAGTTCATAGAGAGATCCGTGGCGGGAAAATTAAAGTACGGAACTACCATGGATCGCAATGATCTTTCACTGTCTGAATGGATAGAGCACGCAATACAGGAACACTTGGATTCTATTCTTTACTTGAAGAAGATAAAAAATATAGTGGAGGGTAAAAAATAAGCAATGCCAAAAAGGGAATCAACCATAAATTACGCTTATCAAAAATCCGTATCGTACAGTCAGTACTCAATGTACAAACAGTGCAAATTTAGGTGGTACTTGAACTATGTCAAGAAACAAAAAGTTTTTAAGCCATCGATTCACATGATATTTGGTACGAGTTTTCACGAAACCATACAGGAGTATTTAAGGTTGATGTACGAAGAATCCGTTAAAAAGTCAGAAGAATTTGATTACGAAAATTTTTTAAAGGAGAGGATGATCGCCAATTACAAAGAGGATTTGGAAAAAAACTCAGGTGTTCACTACGTTCAAAAAGAAGACTTCAATGCCTTCATTCAGGACGGATTGAATATAATGGATTGGATAAAAAAGCACAGGAAAAAGTACTTTTCTACAAAAAATGTAAAACTGATTGGAATAGAAATTCCAATGGAGCAGTACGTGATCAAAGAAATACCCAACGTCATAGTACAGGGTTACATAGACATCATATTTTACGATAAAATTTTAAAAAAGTACCTGATCATTGACTTTAAAACTTCTACGGGAGGATGGAAAGAATCCGATAAGCGGGACGATATAAAACTCAATCAAGTTTTACTGTACAAGCACTTTTATTCTAGGGCGTTAAAAATTTCTCCAGACGAAGTGGACGTTATGTTCATGGTAGTCAAGAGGAGACCTTTTATAAGCGATGATTTTCCCACCCATTGGGCCCAAGAAATTAAACCCGCGCAGGGAAAGATAAAATTAAAAAAAGCAGTGGAAGATTTTGAAGCTTTCGTAAAGGATTGTTTTACTGAGGACGCAAAATACATTGACAAAGAGTATGAAAAAAGTACTGAAAATTGTAAGTACTGCGAATTTGCAAATAGGCCAGATCTGTGTTCAAGGAAGTAGATTTTTTGTATATCCAAATATATTTACGCATTTCTGTAGATATTTATTGGAAAACAGAACAATGATACCAAAAACAAAAAAAGCGACAACGTCCCTGAAGATACCAGAGACTCTTTACGAAGATTTCAAAGTTACATGCATAAAGTCTAAGATGAACTTGCAAGAGGTGGTGGAAAGAACCCTGTACCTCTACATGACAGACGGAGAGTTCAGAAAAAGAATTTACAACCAAATTAACGTTTATTACACAGGATCAGAAAATCCAGGGCTAGTTAAATAATGTTTAATTTCGTAGTATATCAAATAGAAATTGCAGGAAAGTACCAAATAGGATCTATATGAGTAGGTATCATTTTTAAAATTGCAAAACTAAAAATTTAATAAATAAATATTAAAATGTCAGAAACAAATAAAAATGAATTAATATGTCGTCACATTAGGAGAGAAGACAGGAAAAAAATCCTGCTCCTGTGTGACGACATTTGAGGAATCAGAATGACATCTGGGATATCCACGATGGCAAGGGAAATTGTGGTGAACACTTCCCATGTTTTTAATTGGGTGAATTTGGGTGGCGCCATTAATCACCCAGACCAGGGAAAGAGGTTGGACATTTGCGAGGACACAAACAAGATAATGGGAATCACGGACGCTTCCGTGTTTGTATACCCCATCAGCGGTTACGGTACTCAAGAACTGGTAAGGAGCATCATAAAGCAGGAAAATCCCGACGCCATTATGATGTTCACCGATCCAAGGTATTGGACTTGGTTGTTTCAAATGGAAAATGAGATAAGACGAGAAATTCCAATGATCTATTTGAACATTTGGGATGACCTCCCCGCGCCAATGTATAACAAATCTTTTTACGAGTCTTGCGATGCTTTATTTGCCATTTCCAAACAAACAAAGGTAATTAACGAAATGGTGTTGGGAGACAAAGCAAAAGATAAAGTGATTAAATATGTACCTCACGGTATCAACGAAAAGCACTTCTTTCCGGTTAACGAATTCATGGCGGACGAGCACAATAAAATGCTCGAAATGAAAAGAAGATTGTTTAAGGACAGAGAGTTTGAATTCGTCCTATTCTATAACGCAAGAAACATAAGAAGAAAGTGCGTTTCGGATTTGATAGCTGCATGGTCTAAATTTTGCGATATCATAGGAAAAGAAAAAGCAAACAAGTGTGTACTTCTCATGCACACACAACCCATGGACGAAAACGGTACTGACCTTCCCGCGGTTATAAATCTTCTTTGCTCCGAGGATCACAAGAACGTTATCATAAATTCAGACGTTTTGCCAGTAGACCAGATGAATTTGATGTACAACATTTGCGACGCTGTTGCTCTTGTGTCTTCCAACGAAGGTTGGGGATTGAGTCTCACTGAAGGAATGATGTGCGGAAAACCCATAATAGCTACCGTAACCGGCGGCATGCAGGATCAAATGAGATTCGAAGACGAGTCCGGCAAATGGTTTTCGCCGTCAAAGGAAATTCCTTCCAATCATTTCCGCAGGTACAAAAAGTGTGGGGATTGGGCGTTTCCAGTATTTCCTAGCAATATGAGTTTGGTTGGATCCATACCCACGCCCTACATTTGGGACGATAGGGCGGATTTCAGGGACATAGCAGATCAGATAGTGTCCCTGTGGGAGATCAAAATAAAAGATCCAGTTAAATTCGAAGAATTGGGAAAATCCGCTAGGGAGTGGGTGTCCTCTGACGAATCCATGATGAGTGCTAGATGGATGGCAAAGAACATCATTGACGGAATAAACGAAACTTTTGAAAAGTGGAAACCAAGGGATAAATTTGAATTCGTTCAGATAGAAGAATTAAAGCCCAAGAGCATACCCCATCCATTAACTTATTAAAAAAATATATGAAACAATATGCGGTAATTAGTGCGCCAATAGATTGTTACAGTGGGTACTCTTCTCACAGTAGGGATTTTGTAAAAGCAATTTGGGAATTAAAGAAAGACGATTGGGAAATAGAAATTTTACCCCAGAGGTGGGGAGCTACCCCATGGGGTTACATAGAAGATAACATTGAGGAGTGGGGTTGGTTAATACCCCTAATGAACACAACCGGTCAATTGAAAAGGCAACCGGATCTTTGGTGTCAAATAACTGTGCCCAACGAATTCCAACCGATAGGAAAGCATAACATTGGGGTCACAGCGGGAATAGAAACCACTCTATGCCACCCAAGCTGGTTGGACGGTATCAATAGAATGAACTTAACTTTAGTGTCCTCTCAACACGCAAAAAACGTGTTCGAACAGTCTGCTTTTCAAGAAAAAGATCCCCAAGGTCGAGTAACAAGGGAAGTGAAAGTTTCAAAACCCATAGAAGTGCTTTTTGAGGGTGTCGATTTAAACAAATATTTCTTTGTAGAGGACAAAGACATTCCAGAAACTGATTTGGTGTCGAAGCTGGACAGCATAAAGGAAAGTTTTAATTATCTAGTTGTGGGTCATTGGTTACCGGGTGATATGGGAGAGGACAGAAAGAACGTGGGTTTGACAATAAAATTGTTTTTGGAAACATTCAAAAACAAAAGAAACAAACCCGGATTGATTTTAAAAATATCAGGGGGCGGAGCAAGCATCATGGACAGGGATTCCATTTTGGAAAAGATCGACATGATAAGAAAGAGTGTAAATTCAAAGGACCTTCCAAACATGTACCTCATTCACGGGGAGTTGGACGACGAGGACATGAATTACCTCTATAATCATGAGAAAGTGAAAGCAATGATCAGCTTAACAAAGGGGGAGGGTTTTGGGCGCCCATTATTGGAATTTAGCCTTTCTAAAAAACCCATAATAGCTTCCGCTTATTCTGGACACCTTGACTTTCTGTCTGCTGATTTCAATTGCATGGTTGGAGGGCAAATAAGACAGATCCACCCATCAGCGGTAGTGGAGAACATGTTAATTCCAGAATCTGGTTGGTTCGCTCCCGACATAAAACAAGTAGAATATTTCTTAAGGGACGTTTTTGAAAAGTACCCAAAGTATCAAGAAAAGGCAAAACAACAGGCGCACAGGTTAAAAACTCTATTCTCGCTTGAAGAGATGAAGAAGGCACTTGTTCCTCACTTGGAAAAAATTCCTAAGCAAATGGAACTGAAGCTTCCTCAATTGAAAAAAATACAAATTCCAAAACAAGAAAAAGTGCAATCATGATTGAGAGCAATTTAACCACGTGCCCGTTGTGCAAACAAGAAGAGTGCTGCAACGTGGAACCGATAAACGAATTTCATTTTAAATACTCTTGCATGGCGTGCGGATTTGAGACCAACGATATTATGCGAGTGGGAGAATTTGATTTTGAACAGTACGAGGACGACGATTCTTTCCCCCTCTTGTACAAGGATTTGAAGAAAACGGACGAGCTCGATAGATTTTGGTACCCAATGACCATCAACGTTCAAGGAAAGGGAACAGTGTATGCTTTTGGAAAGGGAGTCGAAGATTGGAGGTGGAGGGCAACAAAGAGCGTTCCTCTCACCAAACAAGAAAAAAGACATCCTAAGTACAAAGGCCAAACTCACAAATCGGATCCGAATTCTACAAAGGATTTCGATAAAGATTTTTTTGGGGCCGTTGATTACATTCAACTTTTTGATATATGAAAAATTCAATATCTTACGCAATAACAGCGTGCGATGAACACGAAGAATTGCAAAGACTTTTAAGGAACTTAACCAATTACGCTGTAGACGACGAAGACGAAATAGTGGTTCAAGTCGACGAAGAGAAAGTGACTGATAAAGTTTTGGAGACAGTAAAAAAATGGGAGTCTAACGCATCGTTAGATTCTTATTCGTTTAGGTGGATAAAATTTCCCCTAAAAAAGAACTTCGCTGACTTCAAAAATAATTTGATGGATGAGTGCAAAAAGGATTACATTTTCTTCATAGATGCTGACGAGTACCCATCTAATGCGCTTATGACCCATTTAAAGGAGTTATTGGCCAGTAACCCAGTGTTTGAGTGCTTACACGTTCCCAGAGTCAACACGGTCTCAGGAATAACCAAGGAACACATTTCAAAGTGGAGGTGGCAGGTAGATTCTAAGGGTCGTATAAACTATCCTGATTACCAAACTAGGGTTGTTAAGAAAAAGAGCGACATTAGATGGGAAGGAAAGGTTCATGAAAGATTAAAAGGTTGTATGATTTACACCTATCTACCTGCAGATGACGAAGGAAATTGGTCTTTATTTCATCCTAAAGACATAAAGAGGCAGGAAAAGCAAAACGCACTATACGATACAATATGATAAAGGAATTGGTGATAGCGGCTCATGACAATTATTTGGATTGGTTGGAAGAAATAAATTCTGATGTTAAAATTACAGTGTACAGAAAGGGAGACGAAGAACCTCAAAGGGACGACGAAATTAAAATAGAGCCCAACGTAGGAAGGTGCGTTCACACGTTTTTTAATCACCTTTACGAAAGGTACAACAGTTTGTCCGACATCACTTTTTTTGCTCAGGACTATCCTTTCGATCATTGGGAAGACATAATTGAAGTTGTTAACGGTGATCTTTCAAAGATAAAGTGCCAATTACGAATCGGAGGGTACTACGGATTTCACTTTAATACAATAACTGTTCCTTCTGCTAGGGGAGGCGTAATGTGGAAATTGAATAAATCAAAACATTTCGTAGGCGGTAATGTCCTTGCGTGCAAGAGCAACGGATACCCACAGGATACAATTCACAACATAAAAGTTGATGAATATTGGGAAAAATTATTTGTAGGTTTTAAACCAGAGGAGTACGAATTCATCCCAGGCGGACACTTTGGAATCACAAGAGATCACGCTAAATTGAGACCTAGGGAATTTTATAAAAAGATCTGCGATCTTTTATTAGAGGACGAAAGTGCACCGTGGATGATCGAAAGATTGGAGTGTTACATATTCAACCCAACATACAAATGATAAAATTAGAAAACATACAAGAGTTGGTAGGCAACCACGTAGCTCCTTACATTTATAATGCAAAGAACTTTACGCCCGGTATTACTCCAATTTATTACAGTGGTCCTTATTGGGACAACAAAGAAACCGAGGCCGCAATCGAAAGTTTCTTGAACGGTAAGTGGATTACCACAGGAGAAAAAGTATACAAGTTCGAGAACAGATTCAGCAAGAGATTCAACGTTAAGCACTCTCACATGGTAAACTCCGGTAGTTCTGCTAACTTAATATTGATCGCAGCTTTAAAGAGAAGATTCAATTGGGCAGACGATGATGAAATCATTATATCTCCGGTAGGATTCGCTACAACAGTATCGGTATTGTATCAACACAGATTGAAACCTGTATTCGTAGACATCGAGTGGGATACACTTAACTTTGACTTGGATCAAGTAGAAGCAAAGATCACAGACAAGACGAGAGGTATCTTCGTATCTCCTGTGTTGGGTAACCCACCTAATATGGACAGATTGATTGCGTTAGCAGAGAAGTACGATTTAAAATTGATCGGCGATAACTGCGATAGTTTGGGATCAAAATGGGACGACAAATATTTGAGCGAGTACTACATCGCCTTTTCTAATTCGTTCTACCCAGCGCATCACATATCGACTGGAGAAGGCGGTATGGTATGCTCTAACGACGACGAGTTGAAGAAGCTGTTCGTTAGTCTCAGCTGGTGGGGCAGAGATTGTTACTGTATTGGATCTGCTAACTTATTGCCTTGCGGTACTTGCGGTAACAGATTCGACAAATGGTTAGAGAACTACGACGGTGTCATCGATCACAAGTATGTGTTCAGCGAAATGGGATACAACCTAAAACCGTTGGATCTACAGGGCGCAATCGGATTGGAGCAGTTAGAGAAGCTCGATACAATGGAGCAAAAGAGACGCGATGCTAAAACAAGACTGGAAAAGATCTTCACTGATAACATCCCTAATCTAAGAACGCCAAGTAAGTTGGACAAAGCCGATCCTTGTTGGTTCGGTACTCCGTTTATATGCGATGAACCAGGGTTGAAGCACAGATTGGTCGCTTTCTTGGAAGAGAACAAGATACAGACCAGAAACTATTTTGCTGGAAATATCTTAATGCACCCAGGATATTCATTCTTGGACGACTATAAGAATTATCCGGAAGCTAACAAAGTATTAGACAAAGTATTCTTCATTGGCGCAGCACCTCACTACACAAACGAAGTGTTCGAGTACATCGAAGAAGTTGTAAAAAAGTTTAAATAATGATTGAAGTATTCGGAGGAACCGGGTTCGTAGGGTCCGAGTTCTGTAAAAGATATAAAGACGAGTGTAATGTGGTACCGAGGGAAATCTTATCAGTACCACAGAACTCTGCTATACTGTACCTAATTAGTACCGTAGACAACTACAACGTGTTAACGGATCCTTACGTGGACATCAACACCAACTTGATTCACCTGATGAGAGTATTGGACGCAAACAAGGACAACAACGTTACGTTTCATTTCGTTAGTTCTTGGTTCGTTTACGGCGAAGTAGAGTTGCCTGCAAGAGAGATTTCTTGTTGCAAGCCAAAAGGATTCTACTCGATCACCAAACTGGCAGCAGAGCAACTGATCGAGTCCTATTGCAAAACGTTCAAGATCAAGTACACCATAACAAGACTTGGTAACGTAATCGGCAAAGGAGACGGCAAAGTATCGAAGAAGAAGAACGCTCTACAGTATTTGATCGACGAGATGAAGAACGACAGGGACATTAATCTTTATCACGGAGGAAAATTTTATAGGGATTTCGTACGTATGCAAGATGTTATTGACGGTCTTAGATTTATAATAGATAAAGGAGAAAGCGGAGAAATATATAATTTAGGCTCTACTGCAAAACCAATATTGTTTAAAACAATCATAAGCCATATACATCAAAAATTAAATTCAAAGAGTAAGATAGGCACGATGAAACCCACAGAATTTCATGACATAGTGCAAGTTAAAGACATGTATTTAGAATGCAGTAAATTAACGAGTTTAGGATGGAAGCCTTCCAAAACAGTTTTAGAATCAATAGATGAATTATTATGATAAGTTATAAAAAAATAGGGAATTTTGGTCGATTGGGAAATCAACTATTTCAATTTGCGTCTACTTACGGTATAGCAAAGAAGCTTGGATACGAAGTTAAATTTCCGATTGAAAATATGACGGAACCTTCTATAGAAGATTTTAAAGACGGTGTAAGAAGGGAAATCACTTTCGATGTGCCAAAATATTTTGAAGTACCTAAAGATTTATTATGTTCGATAAAAGACATAAATACAGAATGGACAGTTAGAGAACCTAATTTTCATTTCTTTGAAGAGATGTTCTCTATACCAGATAGCGTTAATTTAGAGGGATACTATCAAACAGAAAAGTACTTTAAACACTGCGAAGATGAATTGAGAAATATCCTTCAATTTGATGTATCTATTTTAGATACAGCAGCAAATTATGTACTACCAAAAACTGATCTTGAACTTGTTTCTATTCACATGAGAGTCGGAGATTACGCAGGACTCCAACAATTTCATCCAGTATTAACTTCCGAATATTATTCTAAAGCACTTGAAATTTTTACAGATAAAGATTACCATTTTGTTGTATTTTCTGATGACGTAGAATACGCTAAGAGTATGCTAGGGGATCAAGAGAATTTGACTTATAGTATAAATAATTCTACAGAAGTGGACATGTGCGCAATGAGTTTATGTCATCATAACATTATTGCCAATAGTTCTTTCAGCTGGTGGGCAGCATGGTTAAATAACAACGAAATTAAAAAAGCTGTGGCTCCAAAAAATTGGTTTGGACCTGCTTATTACGGAATTCACGATATAAAAGACTTATGCCCAGAATCATGGATAGTAATTTAAGACCTTTCTTTAGTGTGGCTATTCCTACTTGGGGAATTCAAGGAAAAGGCGCGGAATATTTGGAATATTCTTTTAACATATTAGCGCAACAAACTTTTACTGATTTTGAAGTAGTTGTATCAGATCATAGTTTAGATTACGATATAAAAGATTTGTGCGAAAAATGGAACTCTTTATTAAAAATTACTTATGTAAGAAATAATATTGGTAGAGGTAAGATTTCTCCGAATATGAATAATGCAATTAGAAATTCAAATGGGATATTCATCAAAATGTTATTTCAAGACGATTTCTTATACGATGTGGACTCTCTTCAAATTATACACGATAGCGTAGAAAAAAATCAAGATAAAAATTGGTTCATCACGGCGTGTGTGCACACAAAAGATTGCATTAATTTATACGATCCTATGGTACCTTATTATCATGATCGTATATATGCCGGAGTGAATACAATTAGTTGCCCCACTGTATTAACAATAAAAAATGAAGACCCATTATTTTTGGACGAATCATTAAATTGGTTGGTTGACGTTGAGTATTATAAAAGATTATATGATGCTTACGGATTACCAGTAGTAATTGACAGTATTTGTGCTGTAAATAGGGATTCTGAAGTTAGAACAACTACTATGACAACCGAACAACAAAAAATAGAAGAAACTTTACGAGTAATAAAAATGTATGAAAATAAATAACGTTACTATAGCAGCAGTGGCGGGTACTAAGGCCATAGAAACTCTTAAAGCTATTAAGTATAGTATGAGAGAATTAGAATTTGACCGTGCTATCCTAATCACTCCTGATGACATAAAGGACGATCAAGTGGAAATAATTAAATGTGAATCGTTAAACTATGAACAATACAATCACTTCATAATTTATAGACTGCACGAATACATTAATACAACACATTGCTTATTAGTACAAAACGATGGTTATGTGGTCAATCCTGATATGTGGCAAGATGGATGGATGCAATACGATTATATAGGTGCACCATGGCCAATGCCCCAAGATAATTTTTCTTTCAGAGATGCTGAGGGAAATATTCAAAGAGTCGGTAACGGAGGTTTTACACTGAGAAGTAAAAAGTTATTATGTGTGGCAAATGATTTAGATTTAGAATGGAAACAATATTTTGGATTCTATCACGAAGACGGATTTATTTGCTGTCACAATAGAAGAACTTATGAATTGGCAGGGTGCAAATTTGCTCCAATAGAAATTGCCGCTCAATTTAGTCATGAGACTATGGTAGAAGAAAATTATGGAAATATACCATTTGGATTTCACGGTAGAAACAATTATTATTATCAAATAACTCAAAAAAGTTTATGATGCAAAATCAAGAAAGACTAGAACAATTATTCAATACTCCAAGAATGGGGCATGCTGCTTTAGAAGATCATAACAGTGTTAGAGGTCTTTACGAATTAGTTAAAGAAAATTTTCATTCTCATTTTAAAATAGCCGAGATTGGATCTTTTCAAGGGGTTTCAACAATGTTATTTTCTATGTTTGTAGATACGGTTTATAGTATAGACTGCTACGATTACGTAGTACCTCCAACAGGTAGAATACCTTCTCATGATCAATTATTTGTAGACGCTGAAAAATTATTCTTAGAAAGAACTGCAGACATTAAAAATATTATTAAGATCAAAAAGACAAGCGTAGAAGCTTCAAAAGAATTTAAAAACGAATCATTAGACGCTGTGTATATAGATGCTGAACATGATCCCATTAGCGTTAGATCAGATGTTAATGCGTGGAAAAATAAAGTTAAAAAAGGAGGTATTTTGTGCGGTCATGATTTTTATCTTCCTCACATCTATACAATCTTATATCAAGAAAATTTAATCAATAATTTAATAACTTATCCAGACAGTTCTTGGTCTGTCATAATTAAATAGTATGAGAATATTAATAACAGGAATAGCGGGTTTATTGGGTTCAAGACTAGCAGATTGGATTGTAGAAAATAAACCTGAAATAGAAGTTATTGGCATAGACGATCTTTCTGGAGGCTATAGAGAAAATGTCAATCCTAAAGTAGAATTTTGGAAACATAATCTAGTGGATTCTGAACTAGATTCTATCTTTAAAAATGGAGTTGATTATGTGTTTCATTTTGCTGCTTATGCGGCTGAAGGACTGTCTCCTTTTATTAGGACATATAATTACAATAACAATTTAGTAGCTACCGCAAGAATCGTAAATAATTGTATCAAATACGATGTGAAAAGATTGGTATTCACTTCTACATTAGCAGTATATGGTCATGGCTACGGAGGAGTATTTGATGAAACTCAGAGACCTTCCCCAATAGATCCATACGGAGTTGCAAAATACGCTTGCGAAATGGACATTCAAATTGCAGGTGAACAACACGGATTGGATTGGTGCATCATTAGACCTCATAATGTATACGGTAGAAAACAAAATATTTGGGACAAGTATCGTAATGTATTGGGAATTTGGATGTATCAGTACTTAAATGGGGAACCGATGACAATTTTTGGAGACGGTACACAGACAAGAGCATTCAGTTGTATAGATGATATAGTTGAACCATTGTGGAAAGCTGCAATAGAACCAAAAGCGTCAAAGGAAATTATTAACTTAGGAGGTATTAAAGAATATACTATTAGTGAAGCCAATCAAATATTAAAAGATATTTTTCAAGGAGACGTTACTGTGTCCTATAAAGAAGCAAGACACGAGGTTAAACATTCAGTTCCAACTTACGATAAATCTTTTGACATATTGGGATTTGAACACAAGACAGAATTACGCGAAGGATTAAAAGACATGTGGGAATGGGCAAAACAACAACCAAAAAGAAGTAGATTTGTTTGGCCTTCGTACGAATTAGACAAAGGTATTTACGAATTTTGGAAAAAGTAATATGATATATACAAAATTTTTATACGGCCAAGGATGGGGAAATCAATTAGCAGTCTACGTAACTACTAGAGCTATAGCCAAAAGAAATGGTTATGAGTTCGGTTATACGGGATTAGAAAACTTTGGAGACAGAAGATACAACGACAAAGGAGTGTACTTCATGGACATAGATCTAGGCAAAGAAGTACCAGAACACGAGTACAATATGTACGCAGAAAAAGAAACGCGCGTTAAATTTGACCATTCAGAACACGATCGCACTCATGGTTGCGATATTAGATTAATAGATCAAAATCTATTGAACGTAGAGGACAATACAAAAATCATGGGTATCATGCAAGGAGAGGACTATTTTTGGGATTACCGAGACGAGATCAAAGATTGGTTGAAAGTTAAACCTGAATTTGATTGCATAGATTTTAAAGACGATAATATTTGTGTGTTGAATATAAGAGATTACAAAGCGGATCCTACTTTATTTCTATCAAGAGATTATTGGGTTAGAGCAATCTATCACATGCTTAGTCTGAATCCTAATATGCAGTTCTTAATCATAACAGAGAATCCTGATATGGCAAAGAGACTGTTACCAGAATTGGCAGATAATGTATACCACTTTGATTTAGCTAAGGATTATTCCATAGTTAAGAACTCTAAATGGTTGATCGTATCCAACTCCAGCTTTGCTTACTTCCCAGCGTTTTGTTCGGATGCTCATTTGATCATAGCTCCAAAATATTGGGCGAGACACAACGTAAGCAATGGCTATTGGTCTTGTGGATACAATATAAGCCGTAAGTTCACCTACATGGACAGATACGGTCAATTACAATCTTACACAGACGTGATGAGAGAATTTGAATCATACAAAAAAGAAAGCAAGATATATGGCTAGAGTATTCGACGTATTTACGTTCTACAACGAGTTAGATTTACTGGAACTAAGATTAGAGATGTTGGACCCTTACGTGGATCAGTTCGTACTAGTCGAGTGCGTAGAGACTTTCTCGGGCAAGCAAAAGCCGTTGTACTTCCAAGACAACAAAGAAAGGTTCTCAAAATATTTGCACAAGATATACCATCACGTAACTTACGATCCACCCAAATCTTTCGAAGATCTACAGCAAAGAATAGTAACCGCTAGACCCAATACGGACAAAGGTATCAAGGATCTTTGGATTCAAGCGTTGACTACTTCTAACGTACCCAAAGGCGAAGTGCATTGGCTTAAAGAATTCTATCAAAAAGAAATGATAAGGTTCGCAATAGAAAATGCTGGCGCAGAGTACGGAGATCTAATATTCGTTACGGACTTGGACGAGTATTGGAATCCTGAGTTGGACTACAGTAACATAGAAGATCACAAGATATACAAGCTAAGACAATTGGCCTATTCTGGTTACATGAACGTCAGATCTTCAGAAGCATGGGCAGGTACATTACTAACTAAGTACGAAAATATAGAGGGCGCATGTTTGAATCACTTAAGAACTCCGTCAAAAACTCAGTACGAATACATAGAGAACGGAGGTTGGCACTTCACATTTATGGGAGGAGAACAACAAGTGAAGATGAAGTTAGAAGCTTACGGACACCAAGAATATAATAACGATGGAATCAAAAATAACGTTAAATTACTACTTGAGCAAGGTAAAGACGTATTAGGTAGAAACGAATTCAGATTCTGGATAGACGAATCTCAGTTGCCTAAATACTTAATCGATAACAAAGACAAATACAAACAATACTTTAAATGATAACGTTTTGCATTCCTTCTAAAAATAATTTAAGATACTTAAAACCATGTATCAAATCGATCCAAGATAATTCGTATTATCCTAAT
>Ga0316224_1000683_pt1:0-42500 | contig 44566 bp, 33 predicted proteins | sample TBH18013metaG_FD_206254 | JGI IMG/M metagenome (GOLD analysis project Ga0316224, IMG submission 206254) | Freshwater microbial communities from Trout Bog Lake, Wisconsin, USA - TBH18013 | ecosystem: Environmental > Aquatic > Freshwater > Lake > Hypolimnion/Profundal zone | place: USA... | reverse complement strand
TTGCCCTCGACGGGCGGTCGCCTCCGCGACCTAGTCCGTCGCCCGCGTGTAAGTACGCGGGGCTGTTAATCAGGGTAATTCGCTTCTTACTTGAAAACCGAAAACCTCAGATGTTCCGGTCCTCGACGACTTGGTGATTACAGTCTCGGGGGTACCACCCGATCCCATCCCGAACTCGGAAGTGAAAACCCAAGACGCCAATGGTACTGTGGCTTAAGCCACGGAAGAGTAGGTCGTCGCCAAGTCTTCAAGGACCGGAACCAATCAGCTAAAACCTTTTGCTCTCTTCACAATCGTCTCGACCCAGACAGGTCCCTGCCTGAATCGTCGTCGCGGGGGAAAGCAGCCCCGGCCGCCCAAGCGGACAAACCCGACGCAACGCGGGCGCTTACGAACGGATATCAGTTAACGCGGGGTGGAGCAGCCCGGTAGCTCGTCAGGCTCATAACCTGAAGGTCGTCAGTTCAAATCTGGCCCCCGCATCCAATCTTTCCAAGGGGTTAGGACTTAGTCCTAACCCCCTTTGGACCCCCAAAAAGCCTTACACAAGTCTTACACGTTTACACACTCGAAACCATTTCCGGTGTATGATTGCCCGTAATGGACGATTCATGCCCCTGATTGCGCGGTTCTTGTGTGTCTTTGAGTGTCTGCCGCCTGTTGCTGTTTCGTCGAGAAAATCGGTTTTTTGTGAGTTCCCCATCTCAGGGAGGCTGCAATGAGCGATATCGACCACACGATCCTAGGTGGAAAGGTTCACGTTTATAAACGTGACGGCGGTCGCTATTGGCAATGCTCGACCTACCTCAAGGGAAAAAATCACCGCATCAGCACCAAAGAAGAAAGCCTGTCCCATGCCAAGCAGATTGCGGAGGACTGGTATATGGAATTGCGCGGTAAAGCCCGCGCCGGTCTTCTGGTCACGGAGAAGACCTTCAAGAAAGCTGCCGAACAGTTTCTTGTCGAATATGAGGTCATCACCGAAGGCCAGCGCAGCCCGCGTTGGGTCGAGGGGCATAAGATACGGTTGAGATTGCACCTTGAGCCGTTCTTCGGCGACCTCGGGGTCTCCGAAGTTACGGCGGGCAAGGTGCAGGATTATCGCGTTCACCGCATCAAAACATCCAGCACCGGCAAGGCTCCTGCCCGCAGCACCATCCATGATGAAATCCTCACCCTCCGGCAGGTGCTTAAAACCGCCGTGCGCCACGGCTGGTTATCGCATCTGCCGGATTTGTCTCCGCCCTATAAGACCCAAGGGAAGATCGTTCATCGCCCGTGGTTCAGTCCGGCGGAGTACAAGCAGCTTTACGAGGCGACGCGCGCTTATGCCAAGACCGCCGAGCCGCGCTACAAGTGGAACGCCGAGCAGGTTCACGATTTTGTGCTGTTCTTGGGCAACACGGGATTGCGCCCAGACGAGGCCAAGAACCTTCAGCATCGCGACGTGTCCATCGTGACCGACGATGCCACGGGCGAGCGCATTCTGGAAATCGAAGTACGTGGCAAGCGCGGTATCGGCTACTGCAAGAGCACCCCAGGGGCGGTTCGCCCCTATGAGCGGATGCTGGGGCGGGCGCTTCCCGCCCCGCTGCAAACCCGCCGCGCCCGTCGCAGACGGGGCGAGGATTTGACGGTGCCGCCAACGCCCGTAGAGGCTAAATATCCCAAGCCGACCGATCCGGTGTTCCCCGGAAATCATATCAAGCTATTTAACGGCGTGCTGACCCGTTCCGGTCTTAAGAAAGACCGTGACGGTAATGCCCGCACGGCCTACAGCTTGCGGCACACCTATATCTGCCTGCGCCTGATGGAAGGTGCCGACATTTATCAAATCGCCAAGAATTGCCGCACCAGTGTCGAGATGATCGAGAAATTCTACGCCTCGCACATCAAGACGACTTTGGATGCGGCTGCGATCAATGTCCGCCGTCCTAAGCGGCCTAAGAAGGCGGCGGAGACTCTGCCTGACGATGATGTGTAATCTATGGAGTTAATTGAGGGGGCTGGCAGCAGCCCCCTTTTCTTTGCGTGCCGTTCACCGGCTCGCCTAGAGCAGAACCCCTTGCGGGTGGAGCTATCGGGGGTTTAGCCCCGAATTTGCCTTATCAATTATCCGAATAACTTCACTCAACGGCAGCAGGCCATCATTGGCGTGTTTAAAGATATGACCAGCATGTTCGATGAGCGCATTTTTCTCCTCGGGGGAAAGGCGATATTGCCGTGAAGTACCATTCAGCGTAACCGGCATCTGGACGGCTAAGGTCAGATCATGCTCACCCTTTACTTTGAGGCGAAGGGACGGCGTTGGAATTCGTGCACATCCCCATACCTTTGGCTTGTCTGGATTCCTGCAATCCAAGTCCACCACCCAACTGCCGGGCGTGAAAATTTCCTGGAACTGATATCCCCACGCCTTTCTGAAGTCGGAGACACCAAGCCCCGGAGTGGGCACCGCTTCCGCCCTTACCTTTGCGAGCGCCTGTTTCCCATCAGGACCAAGGGGCTCATCGTAAGCCGCAATATAGACAGAGGCAAAAAGCTCCGGGTTCTCACGGCAGGCAGCCAGAAGAGTTCGCGCAGTTGGCCGCGCGGGTGGCTTGGGTCGATTGTCCCAGGCGGTCTGCGCTTCGAGCAAAGCAGCGCGAGAAACATTTTTTGTCTCATCGCTACGCCAAATCTCATCGAACAGATCAAGAGTCGATTGCACCAACTCTGGATCGTCGCTTAAGACGTTTGCTTCAATCCAGCCTTTGAGGGCCTCACCTTCGACCGTCAGTCCATTCGTCGAAGCGTTCGACGAGCCGACGATGCTGAAGTTCTTGGTCGCGTAGATTTTTGCATGAAGTCGCGGGTGGGTGCGGACCTCGACGCCCTTCAGCTTTTTAAGATCGGCAATAACGTGGGGATTACACGCACCGGAGCCGAGATTACAGATGACTCGAACATTCTGCCTGCTTCGGAGTCCGAGGGTCTTGATAGCCCCCTTTCCCCAGAACGGCACCGCAAGCATAGTCTCATCGGAGGTCTTTCTTAGCTTACGAAATTGAGGGGCTACTTCGGATTCTCGCAAAAGCTTCAGCATGTTGAATTCCAGCGGTCAAATTTCCCCGTGTGTTAATTAGCATGTGGCACCTTCAGGGCCAAGCCCCAGAGCCAGGATGGTTGAGGGGAAAGCCTTCCCCTGCCTTCGACCCGCTTCGCGGTTCTTCGCCACCCCTTCAAGCGGGGAGACCCCGCAACGCCCCCTCTTGATTTTCTCAGTTGAGCCGAACCGATGCCGGCGGCGAACTGGCATCGGTGGCAGGCGGGATCAGATGAACAGGCCCCACTCGCGACGCCCCAACTCGCGGCGGATGCGCCGTTGGTTGATGGTGGCGAGCGTGCGGTCTGGCGCGTGCGCCGGAAGCCGGGTCATGGCCTCGACCATTTGATGCTCCAGACGCATTAGCTCCCCACGGGACAGACGGAACAGGTCTTGTTGAGTGTATTCACGCATTTTTTCCTCCTTCGTTTCCGACCGCGATCATCGCGGCCTTCTGACGGAGGAACGGCGACCCGCTTGGCCTGCCGCATCGCTTGCGACCGTAATGAATTGAAGGAGTGCTTTGGCACTTGCGGCGTCAGGGCCGACGGGGTGCGACGAACGGCAAAGAAGGAAGCGGGACGCGGGGGAAAGGACGGAGATTCTGAAAATGCGGGAAACGTCTAACAGACGGCGACAGACCGCTAAGGGGCGCCTGCCCCTGGCGCACGCAAGGCAGCGAATGCCGTATCCCCAACCTTCCAGAGATGTGCCCTGCTCATTTGAGCCAACTTGATTTTTGACGTTGAGGGCGTGTGCAGGAGGGTGATCCCCCTCGGCATCCGCCACCTTGCATTTGCCTCCCCGGTCTCGCCGACGGGCAGAGGTTCATGCGCGGCGTTTTGCCACGCAGAACCTCAACCCCGATGGGAGATATGCCATGACTATCCAGATGATTCCCTTGAACCAGCTTGTTCCCTCGACCGCCAATGTCCGCAAGACGGGCGCGGCTATCGGTATCGAAGAACTTGCCGCCAGTATCGACGCGCACGGCCTTTTGCAGAATTTACAGGTGCGACCTGCTTTGAGAGGCAAGTTTGAAGTGGTGGCGGGTCGTCGCCGTTTGGCGGCGTTGAAACTGCTGGTGAAGCAAAAGAAGAAAGACAAGGATGCCGAGATTCCGTGCCATGTCCTCGATACCGAGGACGCTGGCGAAATCAGCCTTGTCGAAAATACCCTCCGTCTGCCCATGCACCCCGCCGACCAGTTTGAGGCGTTTCATGCCCTGACCCTTCGGGGCAAGGGCATGGAGGAAATCGCGGCTCGTTTTGGCGTCAGCGTTGCCGTGGTGCGGCAACGGCTGAAACTTGCCGCCGTCAGTCCGCGATTGATGGAGGTCTATCGCGCCGATGAAATGTCGCTCGACCAGTTGATGGCCTTCACCGTGACCGACGACCACACGGCGCAGGAAACGGTTTGGTTCGAGTCTTTGGGCTGGTCGCGCGGGGCGGATGCTATCCGCCGCGCCTTGACCGCCGCCCATGTGGAGGCCCACGACCGCTGCGCTGTGTTTGTCGGTCTGGACGCTTACAAGGAAGCGGGTGGCGATATCGCCCTCGACTTGTTCAAACCCGAACATGAGGGTTATCTGACCGATGTGGCTTTGCTCGACCGTCTGGTGTCGGAAAAGCTGGAAAGCGTGGTAGCGCCCATCCGCGCCGAGGGCTGGCACTGGGTCGCGGTCATGCCGTCTTTCGATTATGCCGAGCGGCAGAACTTTAAGCGCATCTCGCCTGAAACTTCCCTGTCACCCGAAGCGCAAGCCGAACTCGACCAGTTGGAGGCCGAACTCGACGCGCTGGTCGAACAGGACGGCGAAGCGGATGACGACATGACAGACCAGATTGATGCGCTGACCTCACAGATCGAGGCTATCACCGCACAGGCGCAAGGTTGGAGTCTCCAAGACCGCGCCTTGTCGGGGGTGGTGGTCGCTTTGGAACGGGATGGTTCGATTTTGATAGAGCGCGGTCTTGTCCGCGCCGAGGATGCCAAGAAGGTCTTTGCCGTCATCGAGGGCGGGAAGGGGAACGCTCCTGCCCCCAAACCTTCCGGCCTGTCGGCTTCGTTGGTGGAGGATTTGACCGCCGAGCGCACGGCTGCGCTGAGGGCGGTTTTGATGGATAATCAGAAGGTCGCGCTTGCCGCGCTGGCGCACAGCTTCGCGCTGACGGTCTTTTATCCTCACGCCTATCAGGACAAATCCTGCCTCGATATCCGTCTGACCAGCCGCAATCTGGTCAAGGAAATGGAGGACGAGGGGAGAAAAGCCGAGGCTGCTTTGACCACCCGTCACCAGCAATGGGAGTCCGTCTTGCCGGAATCCGAGTCCGAATTATTCGGCTGGCTTCTGGTGCAGGACGAGCAAACCGTTTTGACGCTCATTACCTATTGCACCGCCTTGAGTGTCGATGCGGTTCAAGCCAAGCAAGGCCGCGCCGATTGTCCGCGCCTTGCCCATGCCGATGCGCTTGCCGCTTCGGTTGGCCTCGATATGGCGCAATGGTGGGAGCCGACCAAGACCCGTTATCTCGGTCGTGTCTCGAAAGCCCTGATTTTGGAAGCCGTTGCCGAAGGCGTCTCGCCACAAGCCGCCGAGAATCTGGCGAACCTCAAAAAGGAAGCCCTCGCTATCCGCGCCCAAGAACGCTTGCAGGGCAAAGGCTGGTTGCCGCCACTCCTGCGGTCGCCCGTTCCGGCCTTTGCTGCCGATGAGCCGATGCTTGAAGCGGCAGAATAACGGACAATCCGCCCCGTGGGTTTCTCGCGGGGCGGTTCGTTTTTCTGGCTTCAAGAGTCTGTCCTTCCTGCCCTTATCGACGGCCACGCCAAATGGCCTCAATCCAGCGCGCCCTCGCCATTTTTTCATATAGACGGCGAAAGACCTTGACTAAGAAAGCGGACAAAAACACCATTGTCCGGTGCGAGATGAACCGCCATGGAATTGGTCGTGAAGATTGTATCGATGAAGGGCGAAAGTAGCTTCATCGACGACCATTTCTAGTAAGGTGAGACCTTCGCCAAATGACGCATGGTCTTGAATGCGGCTGAATTGGTCAAGACCGCTCCGTGAGGATGCTCGTATGGTTGATGCTTCTCAGGTTATCAACAACAGCCTGTTCTCACTGAGCATGTTAAGTGATTAATCGTCATGTAGTTGTTTTCTCTGGGGCAATGATATATCGGTTAATAGTCAATTGTGGAGATCGATAATGACGGATAAGATGTCTATAAAAGAAATTATAAATAGCATCAAAGACGGAGAGCATTCCATCTCAGTTAGTCCGGCACTAGAAAACATAAAGATTAGAACTCAATACGCCGAAGCATTTGTAAATGAGGGCGGTAGAAAATGTGATTTTATAGTCAATGACTTGCGGTTGCTAATTAAAAATAACAGACTTAATGTGAGAAGAACTGCTGTTCTTAGTATAGGCGGGGCGGACGGAAATGATGTCCGCCATATACTGGAAACTTTCCCAGAGATGCCGGGAGGGGTTCTCCTAGAGTGGGATGACAACTTTGCCGATAAAGCACGTCAGAATTCGAAAGTTGACAATCAACGAACAATCGAGGTTGTTACTGGAGATGCTGGTCAGAAGCTCGATGCAGCCCTGAATAAGGCAACATCCATCGGCCAGATCGACGCTCTCGTAGTTATCTGCTTGGGTGTTCTTCATGAACTTCCAAATAGAAGCCTTTACTACGAGAATGATGCTATAGAATTTTATAGTCGTATTCTTACTCATTGCAAGTCTGTTCTTATATATTGTTCAGAGCCTTGTTCTCAAGACGACGTTCCCGGGTCCGGAAGTGAATTGGTATCTCTTCGCTTCAATGGCGTTCCTGCGACAGAACTCAAATTTATCTCTGATTTGATATGGAACAAACTTTTCAATACGACAGATTACGATAAGAGATTTGCCCCACGCTCAATTCCTGGAGGATATGATAACTACGACGTTAAGATGGGGCGTGATGTCGCCTTGGAGGTAATCCATAAACTAATCAGATTCAGTAATTATGGCAGATTTACCCATGAACTTCAGGAAAGACTTACTTCTTTTAATCCAACAAAAATTAAGGAAAGACTTTGCAGGGATTTTAATGGCCTGGATTGTGGCATAAGTTATGAATCAACCGCTGGTTTTTTAGATGCATATCGGCATTATAAACCCCGGATGCGAGATGAAAGTGGCTACGATTGCAATGAGCCTTTATCGCATTGTCGGCTAATCATCCGAAAACTACACCAAGTCAGTCACGTAAATATCCAAGATCAAATTCATATTTCGGAGGTGCTGGGCGCGTATTGTGAAAAAGTTGCGGAGCAGACAAGACATGTCAAAATATTGGGTTGCGGTAGTCCTGTTGACCTCACCACAGTTTTCTTGAGAGTCCGACTTATACCGAAAGACTCGCACAGGATAGATAATATTTCAGTTGATGATCTAGTCAAAGATGAGTTGGGAAACAGAATTCTTTTGATCGGCGGGGCAGGTTCAGGAAAATCAACTATATTACAATACATTCAATTCAAAAGTGCGGCTAGCGAATGTACGTACTTTCCTTTGCGTGCAACCTTTCGCCATCTCTCATCATTTAAGGGGTCGTTGGATGACTGGGTAGTAAGCACGCTCAAAGGGCAAAACGGACTTTCTATAGAAGATTTTTCTCGCTCTCCACAATCTATGGGCCCGCGATTGCTCGTGTTACTCGATGGTTTGGATGAAATCGGGGATCAAGAATCTCAATCTCTCTCTCAAGACGTGTTACGTTTTTCAATTAGTCACCCTTATGTCAGATTTATTGTAACTTCGCGCCCTGAAGGTTTTCTCAGCGCACAGTATTCTGAATTTGAAAAATTTGAGCTTCAAGCACTTAGCGAGCCTGATATTAGGTCTTACATCGAAGCGGTTGTTCCGAGAAACGCGAGAGAAAAGGTCTGGAACGTTATTGTTGGCCATCCACGGATATTTGATCTAGCGACAACTCCATTTCTTCTTGCCCTAATTTGCGCTGCGCACGAAGAAATTGGTCCTAGAGCCCGCCAAAGGGCAACAGTTTTCAAAAGTGCCATCAAATATTTGTTGCGTGTCGAGGATTATGACCGTGGGAGAGAACTGATCGGGAGGGATAAAAAAGAAGAGTTATTGTATGTCCTTAAATTCATTGCTGTGCGGTTTTTTAAACTAGATTATGTTGATAACTTCTCAAGGGCAGAAGTGCTTCATAACATATCTATTCTTCCAGGATACCAGCTTCAGGCGGAACATATTCTTGCAACTATTGTCGAGAAAACAGGGTTACTGCAATTCGATCGAGACGGATACCATTTTGTACATCGATCCGTATGGGAATACCTAGTTGCTGAAGGCTGCCGTGATGGGGATGTGGCAGTGTTTTTGGATCGAGCAAACCTTCGCCAATGGGAGGAGCCAATAAGGCTGTTTGTCGGGCTGGCCCCTGCGTCCGAGGTTCCCCACATTTTGGAACAACTATGGGAGCGAAACCCAACATTGACACTCAGGGCCATGACCGAAACAGAGAAATTTCCAGAGGACACTCTGGAAAAACTTTATAAAAATTCAGAACCAGATGATAAAGCAAAGATTATTCAGGAATTGCGCCGTGGTGTCAGGGGGGCGTCTGGGAAAAAGGAAAAAAATAGACTCTTAGTAGACACAGCTAACTCAATAGTACATGTTGAGAAAGATTGTGAAAACTTAATAAATATTTTAAACATATTGGAGGAGCATGGCGGGCTGGAGGCTTCAGATGTCGTGGCGCGAGTTCTTGATAGTTCGAATATAGAGAAAAGAATTGATCGTTTTGTATCAGACGATAGCTTTATGCTTCAATTTGTAAGAGTTCCTGGCGGTGACTTCGATATGGGTGTCGATCACTTGCCTGGAAAATCCGTAGACGCTAGCGAAAAGCCTCAACACCAGGTTCGGCTAAGTGGGTTTTGGATATCGAAGTATCTGGTTGTGAATAAGGCTTATTATGGGGGCTTCCCATATGCTGTTGATCATAGAAATGAATATTCTGACCAAGATAATCAGCCAGTGAATCAAATCAATTGGTTTGAGGCGATGCTTTTTGCCCGATGGCTTGGATGTGATCTTCCAACAGATGCTGAATGGGAATTTGCCGCACGATCAGGAGGTTCTGATGACGTCATTTTTCAGGACCCCGAAAAGATGCATCAACTCGCGTGGCACGGAGAAAATTCCGGAAATCGAACCCACCCGGTTGGAACAAAATCTCCGAATTCTTTGGGCATATTTGATGTGGCTGGCAATTTACGTGAGTGGTGTAAAGATTGGTTTGCTGAGAGGTATTATGCTGAATGCAAAGAACTTGGCATTGTAACAAATCCCTTGGGACCGAAAACTGGAGACAAGAAGGTTTTACGCGGAGGTACTTTTGACTGGTCCCTTACGAATCTGCGTCCAACATACCGGAACTTTAACACTCCAAACAACCGAAACCACGTGACTGGATTCCGGTTGGTGATCCGGGACGAACGTATCGCTTCATTTTTTGGCCTTGGGAGAGATGAATGATAAACGTTGGACTGATTGGAACCGGAGTAGGCATCAGAACTCATCTTCCCGCATTTAGGCTGTTTAAAAACCTAAATGTTTCCGGTATCTCTGGGAGTTCGTCTGAGCGAGCTGCGGCCGTCGCGGCAGCTAATAATATTCCCAAGGCATACGAAAGCCATGTCGATCTATGCAAGGCCCCCGAGATCGCTCTTGTTTGTGTGACATCTCCGAATCATTTCCATGTTGAACATACGTTGGCGGCACTTGAGGCTGGCAAGCACGTTCTTTGTGAAAAACCACTTGCTATGACGTTAGCTGAGACCGATCTGTTGGTTGCTGCCGCTGCGGGGAACAAAGGCAGGTTGGCATTAGTCAATCATCAGTTAAGATTTAATCCCTATATGAAGAAGATCAGGGAACTTGTTCGATCTGGCGCTTTGGGAAAAATATTTTACTGTCGTATTCATCAGCAGGGGACTGCATTCTCTAACCGCGCCATGCCTTGGTCATGGAGCTTTGATGCTAATTGTGGCGGTGGGGTGCGCCTCGCAATGGGATCTCATCTGCTCGACCTAAGTAGATATATTTTCGGGACTGAGGCGATTGACATTACGTGCTCTCTTGATCCTGTTGTGAACTTTCGGAATGATTCAGCAGGTGTGCAGCATACCGTGACTGGTTCTGGATACTGTTCTATCCAGCTTAGGACTGATTTAGGCTTCCCTATAGAGATTTTTGCGACAGCTGCGGCGCATGGAAAGAGCCGATTCGACGTCTCAATTTACGGTGACGCAGGTGAGATACAGTTTGATCTTGAAGGGAAAATTCGAATTGCACAGGCTGAACACCTTGGTAGGGAAATTGTTGTTGATACTGATGGTGTATTTGAAGACGAGAAACAAAATAAGGTATCTATTTTTTCCGGATCATTTAGATATTTTGTAGCTGCACTTGAGAAGTATTTGTATGGTGGTGATGTAACCAGTCTTGAGAGCGCTTCTACATTTGATGATGCTCGATCTTTACAAGTCCAATTGGATGCAGCTTTATTGAGCCATCAGGAGAGCCGGTCTGTCTCCCTATCAGACAACATCCAGCCCAGAAGCACTGCAATTTAGAGAAAAATGTTATGACGCGTGTGCCGCCAGACTTTGAGATCAGTTCAAGGCGAGCAATGGTTTCTCTCGGACCGCTGTCGACTAAGAGATTCTGTACATACGCTTGCGGACATTGCTACGTTCATGCGGGATTTACGAAATACCCAAGTTTATCGATAGGCGAGATTGTCGATTATCTTAAGAATCGTCGTGACGATTTTGATATTGTGTACGTCAGTGGTGACACTGACTCGTTTTCAAAACCACGCACGGATAAAGGTATTGAGTTGTTGAGGCGGTTGATAGAGCTCAAATGTGATATTTTATTTACTACTCGCGCCCCTCTAACGAATGAGAATATTTCAGAGATTGCGCAGGTATCGAGGAGCCTTCGTCAAAGCGGAAGACTGCTTATCGGCTGTGTGAGCATAAGCCGACTACATTCCGCAGCGCATATTGAACCCAAGCCTATACCTTCTCCGCAGCGTCGAATGGAGGTGCTAAGGGCTATGCGCGCTGCTGGTATCATTACTGTGTTAGCTATCAGACCCTTTATGCCAATAATTCCTCCGGAAGAGTATGCGGAGTTAGTTGGGCTGTGTCACAAAGATGTTGATGTAGTGCTTGGTGAAGCTTGGTATTGTGACATAAATGGTGAAATTGAAGACCGAGTATTAGGAATTGGAGAGCGGTTAAAGGACGATTTCCTGATAAAGCGGATGGATTTCGATCAAAATGGTAAGGAGTGGAAGGTTTATCTTGGTACACAAGCCGAAGCTGCCGTTCGGGCAAAGTGTTGCCAGCTATCTCTTAAGTTTTTTATGCGCAGTGCGCCTGCGATAAAATTACTAAAGGATCGCTTTCTACAAGATGTTTGTTCGTTGTGACTTACCATTGCCCGTAAATATAGTTGTACAGAACTCGTGATCCTGCATGTGTTTCGAGAAATGGGAAGAGTCGGAATACAATGGGATGGTCACAGAGTAACCATCCTTCGATTTACACATCTGATACGTATGAGAGGGTAAAGGCCAAATTGCGTGAGCATCGCGGTCGAGATGGTGAGGGGGTTAGTCTGTCCATATGGGCGATGGTTTTTTCCGTTTGACCTATCCGCGCCCCAAACTTCACAAAGCCCGTAATGGCATCGTGGCAGGGGAGGAATTGTCCCGGCTCATCCGTTGCCGGTCTTTTGATCTGGTTGCTCGTTCAGTCCTTGGCGAAACCATGATCGTGATGCGGCCTACCTGTCTTCTCATCTCGAACCCGACCATCTTGGAAGAGGACGCCCCGAACGGTGACGGTCTGTTCCGCACTGTCTTTCCTGGCTTGGCTCACCGATAACCAGACCATCGGTTCCTTTCTATACGTCCACCGTCATAGGGCCTCATCTGGCGAACCTATGCGCCACTCCGCCGGATGCGGGTGAAGTCTGACGACCGTGCATGGGGTGTCCCCGGCTTTCGGTCGCCTCGCTCCCTGCCAAGCCGGGAGATACCCCTCCCCATGCGCGCCCGCATTCCGTCAAAGCCTCGGCGCATGAACGGTCGCCATCGAGGCCCCAATGGAGGCGGCCTTACAAACAGAAAGGAACTTCATCATGATTATCGGTCACTTCACCAAGACGAAAGACGGCAACTTCACGGGTTCGATCACCGCCATCGGCGCGGTTCTGCCCAAGGTCACGTTCGATGCCGTGAAAGCCGACGGCAAGTCGCCCAACTTCCAGATTACCGCCCAAGGTGCCGATCTGGGTGCGGCCTGGAACAAGACCAGCGAACGGACGAACAAGCCCTATCTCTCGGTTTCGCTCCGCAGCCCCTTCATGGGCCACCCGATCTACGGTGCGCTGATCGAAACGGACGAAGCCGGTAAGTTCGCCCTTGTCTGGAACGAACCCAAGGCCAAAGCCGCAGCCTGAGCGCCAAGGCCCCCGCCGACCCTTCGGCGGGGGCTTTCGCTTATGGTTAATTCGCATCAACCATATCGATGCTGCCGCCTTGGCCTTTAACCATACTGGCGGCTTCGTCCCACAGCACCTTACCCTCCCATTGCTTCAAGAAGCGGTTCCACCGGAAGCCTGCCGACCGTAGGGCGGCGGCGAGTTCCGGTTCCACCTTATCGGGGAAACGGGCGATGGCGATCACCCGCATATCCTCTTCTTCCTGAAAATGCTTCGACCCGATGCGCTCCCAACGGGTGAGCGTGTCGGGATTTTTGGCCTCCTTGGCAATGTGCATGAAACAGGCGTAAAGGGCGGTCGGGGGGAGTTCGTCGATACCGGCCTTGACGGCCAGCCCGCCCAGTTCTATGAGGCGTCGGGTGCGTTCTTTCTTCTGGATCAGCTTAAGCCGTGCCGCCTCTTGTTCGGCTTTCGCCTTACGCGCTTCGGCTCGTTCCAGACGTTGGGCAAGCGTCAATTTCGGCATGGTGTCCTCGCTAAAATACAGGACAAATTGCTGCAATACCCTCGCAGTATAGCACATCATCGTTAAAGGTGTGCCAACCGGCACCTGTTATGCGCCTTGCGTTCATACGCAATATGCGTTGCAAGCAACGCTAATGCGAAATTAACTGCCGTGTGCTAAAGTACGCGCATGGCTATTGAGTTTGCGCGCGTGAGATACATCAAGCGCACAGATGGCGGAAACGCATGTCGCTCATCCGCCTACAATGCGCGAACGGACCTGCGGTGCGACCGTACAGGCGAGCGCTTTTATTTTGGTCATCGCGATCCCGTCATCCATTCCACCGTTCTCTTGCCCGAAGGGGCATCGGAACGGTTTAGGGACATAACGACGCTCTGGAATGAAGCGCAGGCCATGGAGCGGCGCAAGGACTCGCAGGAGGCCCGCGAGCTGCTGTTGGCCCTGCCCACCGATGCCGGATTGGGGCCGGAAGATTGGGTGACGTTGGCCGAGGAATTCGCCCGCGAGCATTTTGTCAGCAAGGGCGTCGCCGTCCAATTGGACATCCACCCGCCCCATGACGGCGACGTCAATGTCCATGCCCATTTGCTGATTACCACGCGGCGCATCATCGGAGATCGTTTCGACGACCATAAGGCCCGCGACCTCGACCCCGATGTGCGGACGCTGAAAGGCGGGCAAAAGGCCGTGACCGAGGCCGAGCGTTGGGGCGTGTTGTGGCGCGATAGCCAGAACCGGTATTTCGAGCGCGAGGGACTTGATATCCGCGTCGATGAAGTCGGAGCCTATGCCCAACGCCATGAAGGGCCGGTTCGTATGCGGACCCGCCCCAAGGATGCCGAAGCCCGTGCCGAGGCCAATCGCGAAGCCAACGAGGCGGCTGCCCGCAACCCGGAACGTATCCTTGCCACCTTGGTCCAGCGGCGGGCAACCTTCACCGAACTGGATATCGAACGGCTGATTAAGAAGCACGTCCCCCTTGGCCTTGAACGGGCACAAATCCGTTCCGAAGTTTTGGCGCGTCCCGAAGTGGTGGCCTTGCATGACCGCGCCGATGGAACTTTTACGGGCCGGTTCACCACGCGGGAGGTACGCGAGGAAGAACGGCAGGTTATGGCGATGGCGGGGAAGATTGCCCATCAACGGAAAGCAGCCGATGGATTCCGGTCACGCGCCGTCGCCGATGAAATGTCCCTCGATGGTGAGCAGCGCACCGCCTTTTTGAAGGCCACCGGCACCGATGGCCTGGTGGTGATCGAAGGCTTGGCGGGCACTGGCAAAAGTCACAGTTTGAACGCCATTCGCCAAGCCTATGAACGCGCCGGATGGCGGGTGATCGGCTTGGCTCCGACCAACACCGCCGCCGAGGGGTTACGCGGTTTGGGGTTCGGTCATGGCAGCACCGTTCATCTCGAACTCTTTTATCAGGTCAATGGACGCTATGACCGTGCTCCGGCATGGGACCGGCGCACGTTGGTTGTCGTGGACGAAGCGGCCATGATGGATACCCGTACCTATAAGCGGTTGATGGACCGCGCTGCGGAGTCGGGAGCCAAGGTCATCCTTGCCGGTGACGACCGCCAGCTTGGCAGCGTCGAACGCGGCGGGATGTTCGCCGTCATCAAGGAGGCGCATGGCAGCGTCAAAATCTCCAAAGTGCGCCGTCAAGACAAGGATTGGCAGCGCGAGGCATCGGAGGACTTTTCCGAGGGGCGCATGGCCGAGGGCTTGCGTGCCTATGCCGAACACGGTCATGTCCATTGGTCGAAGGATATTGATGAAAGCCGGTCGCGGCTTCTGTCCGATTGGGACATGGACAGCCGCGAGAAACCCGATACCAATCGCTTCGTCTACGCCGGAACTAATGTCCAAGTGAACCGGCTCAATCAGGACATCCGCGATATCCGTGTCCGGCGTGGCGAAGTGAGCAACGAGCTTGAGGTCGAAACCGTGCGCGGCAAACTGATGATTGGCACGGGCGACCGCATCCAGTTCCATGGCAATGACCGCAAGGCAGGCATCTTTAACGGTTCGCTCGCCACCATCGAAAAGATTGAACGCGGTTGGGTCAAGGCGCAAACCGATACTGGACGCACGGTGTCCTTCAATACCAAAACCTTCAAGGATTACGGTCTTGGTTATGCGGGCACGGTCTATCGCGGTCAGGGCAAGACGCAGACCGAAGTGTACGCCCTCTATGACAACACCGTCGCTTGGAATGCCCGCACGGCCTATGTCGGCATGACTCGCCACAAGGCGCGGGTGGAATTGTACGTGTCGCGAGATCTGGCCCCCAACGAGATCGCGCTGGGCGAACAGATGGCGCAAAAGTTCCGCGAGGAAGCGAGCCTCGCCTGGGCCACACGCGACGAAGTGCGGGACAAGATCAAAGAACGTGAACAGGAAGGACGGGAACGTGCCGAGCAAGCCGGTCTGACCACGCGCGAAACACCGAAGAAGCAGAAGAAGGAAAAGGCCGCCGTTGAGCCGCCGCCACCCGAACGGAAAGAACCGTTCCCGCGTGAACAGGTCGAAGCCTATCGCCGCTTGGATATGACCGAATATGCCCGCGACGTTCATGGCTATAGCGTCGAGTCCAATTTGTTCGGCGCGGCCAACCGGCATCTTCTGTCACGACCGGACGGCAAGGGTGGCACGGAGCAATTGGAGGTCAGGCAGGCATCGGACGGCCATTGGACCTTCCGCGATCCAGCCAATCCCTATAAGCGCGGTGACATCTTTGACCTCGCCCGCCGTGAAGGCGCGCCCGATCTTGAGACCGCGCGTCATCAAGTGGCCGCTTATTGGGAAGCCCGCGCCAAGGGACAAGAGATCAAGCCGTTCCGTGCCGAACATAGCCGCTATGACGCGCTGCGAGCCGAAGAGGAAAAGATCAAGGGACAGGACAAGGCCGATGACGGTAAGCTGAGTTTTATCCGTGACCGTAATCCCGACAAGGACCGGGATCGGGATCGATAGAGTGTCTGATGCGTCGAGCGGATATTAGCCGCATTCCCCTGTAAAAATTATTGCCATTACAACCCCCAATGATGGAACATCTATAGAGGGTGTTCTTTCGCGGGAGGGGCGAGTGATGGATTGGGGGCATTACCGAGATTTCTATAATGACGTTCTAAAAGCCTTCTTCGTCAGGCAAGGCAGACGTCTCAAGCAAGCCTATGGTGCCGTTGTCCGATGGGCGGTGCCGTTCTACGCCGAGCACAAGAGATGGGTTTGGGCAGCGGCGGCGGGAATTGTCCTTATTGTCGTCACTATCTATTTCAAGTCTGAGCCGAACTCGCTTTCTATCCCGCTCCCCCCACCTCCCAATAGCAGAGTGCCTGTTGAGCGGAGCATTTGGCATTCTGAAGAATGGCGTCTCTACGGTGAGCGTTTCTTGACGCTTCTGCTTTCCTGCGTGATCGGCTTTGTGGTTGGGGCGTTTTTCAGTCCGGCGCTGAAGTCGGTACGCAAGGTTCTTTGGTTGTTGGCCGCAATCGGCGCGGTGTTGTACGGAATCTTCGGGCCTTTCCCAATGGCCGACACAGCCGATTATGTCATAAGCGTAATCGCCTTCTTTGCGGCGCTGGCGTTTGGGCTGCGCTTGGGCGCGCAAGTCTTGGCCGCAGCAGGCCCTCGACGCAGGCCCACCAGTTACGGTTCGGCGCAGTGGGCGACCTATTCCTATCTGGCCGACAAGAGCATGTTCGGACGCGACGGTTTCTTGTTGGGTGAATTCGCCGCAGCCGGTGGCAAGGCCCCTGTTCAGCCGCTTCATTATACGGGCAATCGCCACCTGCTCACCGTCGCGCCGACGCGCAGCGGTAAGGGCGTGTCGTCGATTATTCCCAATCTGTTGACCTATACCGGTTCGGTTTTCGTCATCGACCCCAAGGGTGAAAATGCCCTCGTGACCGCGTTTCGTCGCGGCAAGGGAGATTTTGCGGCAAACATTCAGGGTCTCGGTCAAAAAGTGATGTTGGTCGATCCGTGGGATATCGCCGCTTCCAAGCTGGGCATGGAACCTGCCGGTTTCAATCCTCTCGATTGGATTGTTGTCGATGACCCCGATGCGGCAGAGAACGCCTTTATTCTCGCTGACGCACTGGTCATCGCCGAGCAAGGAAAATCCGAAGACCGTTTTTGGGACGAGGAGGCCAAGGCGCTTCTGACCGGCGTCATTCTTTATGTGGCGACCGCGCCCGAGGAAGCCGAGAACCGGAATCTTGGCCGTGTGCGCGACATCATCACTCTCGACGACCATAGGCTCCGCGACATTTTACGGGCCATGTACAAGCATCCGCATCCTATCGTCCGCTCGACGGCGGCGCGCACTGCGATCAAAGAGGACAAGCTGTTCGGGGCGGTGATGGCGAGCACGCAGGCCCACACGCATTTCCTCGACAGTCCGCGCATCCGCGAAAGCCTGTCGCGGACGGATTTCAGTTTCGAGGATTTAAAGACCGACCCGACAAGCATCTATCTGATTCTGCCTTCCGACCGGTTGCACACGTTCGGAAGGTGGATGCGTTTGCTGATCCAGCAGGCCATTACCGTCAATGCTCGCAATATCGAGGTAAAGCCGAAGAAGCCGATCTTGTTCCTGTTGGACGAGATGCCGACCTTGGGACGGCTTCCGGCGTTGGAACAAGCCTATGGGCTTATGGCCGGTTTCGGGATGCAGCTTTGGGGCATATGCCAAGACCTGTCGCAGCTTGCCCGCGTCTATGGCGAAAACGGTTGGCAGACTTTTATCAGCAATTCCGGCGTCATTCAGTATTTCGGCAGCCGCGACAAGATGACGGCGGAATATTTTTCGACTTTGTGCGGCGTGACCACCATCGAGGTCCATAATTTCTCATGGGCGGTCGGTCAAGTGGTGGGTGCGGCCAGCAGCTTCACATCCGGTATGGGCGGCGGCAGTTCGTCCAGTTCGTCATCCCATTCGGACAGTTGGACGCGAACCAATGGCGTCAGCGAAGCACAGCGCAAATTGGCCTATCCCGACGAATTGATGGTGATGCACGAAGATGTGCAGGTCGTGTTCGTCGATAATCTTGACCCGATCCCAAGCCGAAAAATCACTTGGTACAAGGATAGCCAACTTAAGGGGCTGGGCGTGGATTTGTTCAAGGATACGTCGGCACTTTTGAAAGCGTTTCCGAAACCGAAAATCATCAAGGTTCAGACGCAACCTGTGGCGTTTATCGCGGAGGAAACAGAGGCCAAGACAGAAACTGAGATTGAAACCGAGTCCGAGGAAATGCCGCCTTGGACCGATGACGACAAATTTGGAGAATGATCTACCGTGACGGCGACCGGTCTGGTGAAGAACGGTCGCGCAGAAAGGTCAGTTCATTCGGATCGTCGCGTGACGGCTCTTCCTTGGATTTGTCCTTGCGATCACGAAGGAACGTCAGTTCGTCGTCATCCCGCTCATCGCGCACGGCGGCTTTGGCGTGCTCGACCTTAAGGCTGTGATAATCACGCGCCTCATCCATGTCCCTATTCGGGACCGGCGAAGATGAATGGTCAGGTTCCGGCGTTGTCTGTTCCGGCTTGTCATGCGCCTTATCGGCTAGAGTCTGCCGCTGCAAAATCTCGGAATTATGTTCAAAGGCCCGCTGCGCCGATTGCTGTTGGGCTGGCAAGCTCTGATTGTCCGACCAACCGATGGATTGATAAAGCCGTTCAGGGCGATGAGGACCGTCCCGTTGCGGATCAAATTCCGGTTCCTTTTGGGGGTCGTCTGACTCGACCGCCGTCGTTGTCTAATCCAAATGCGAGCACTTGGATGACTATAGCTTATTTTTTTGCTCTTTTTAATCCGGCATCGGTCCCGGACTGTTCCGTCTACCAGTAGGACGATGCGGGCCTACCGGCGGCGATGAATGCGTCCGGTGAGGCTGTTCAGGTTTTGGCGTCAAGGGGCGTTGCGGCGGCGGATAAGGACGCGGTGGTGGCGGTGCGGCCAAGATCACCTTCATCCGCGCCGTCGCCGCGAAATATTCCAATGATGCGATCATCAAAGCCCGGATGGTGACATCATTGAACGCGGCCTTGAGGCTGTTGACCGTATCGGGCGGGCAGCGCCAAGCCTTCATCCCGATCTTGGTCAGATTATGCAGGGTCTTCATGCCCTCGTCGGATTTGACCAATTCATGGAACATGGGAACCCATATGTCCCGTTCCGGTGTGCGGGGAAATCCCTTGGGGCTGAGTTGCTTTTTCCAAACCGACAATCCATCGGCGGCATAAAGAAGCAATGTTGCCGTCGGTGGTGAGAGAAGAGTTTTGCCAAATGTCGTGTTTTCCATCATCGGCAAATATTAACAAATCGTGGTTAAATGGCTGTAAATTTCACGAATTATTTGGAATTAAATAGTGATGCAACATCAGTATGTTGCGTGGCAATATTGAAGTTATACATTTGATTTTATTGAACTCTACCGTCAATAAATATTTCGCGTCCAGGTAGCGTTTTTTTTGGGTGGACTTAACCCGAAACCATCGGATTATGGTCAAACATCTGCGTGAGTTTTCTTCTGGCGCTTACTCGGCTTTACCGCTGTAGGCAGATCGAAGGATGCGCAAGGTATCAACATCACCGAGAAAGAATCGGTCGGCGATTTCCTCGTCAGAGAGATTGTTGATGACTTCTCCGTTCCCCATGCCCAGCATTCTGCGCGCTGCCCACGACCCCATCGCCGCAACTTTTTCAAGGTGTGGTCTTCGTTCGGCGAGTAAATAGTCCCGCCACTTTGGAAAACGCGGGTCGAGGCGACATAAGAGCAAATGGGCAAGATTGTCGTAACTCACGCTTGACCATTCGATCATTCGCATCTCGCCTAGAGAGCGTTCCGCGAGCAGATTCATGTAGTTTGGAAGAGCCGCGAGCAGTTTCTTTTCAAGGTCCCAATATCCGCGTAACTGCTGCTTTGCTGACTCAACTTTGAATTGACCGTCCTTGGTGTTGTTAGCAACAAATTCCGCAAGGACAGCTTCCGTCTGAGCGTCGATTATCCCGATCAACTCCCTTTCGGGCGATGCTAAGATTTGTGCCCAGGAAAGCTCTGGCACAAGAAAACGCCTCAGTGCATGCAGTTCATTTCCAAGATTCTGGACGGCATTGTTCGAAATCGCAAAGATTTTAGCGATCCGCTGCGCGGCATTCGCCGCCAGAAGAACTAGACGATGTGGCTCGCTATCCGCAAAATAGGTAAGACATTGATCGAGATAAAACTTGATGATTATCTCAAGCTCGGCTTGGGCCTGTTTTTGTGGAGCCAGCCAGGCAGGTGCCCATTCGACAGTCTCGCGATGTTGAGCGAGTGCCATCAAATAGGTTCCGGCTTGAGCCATGAAAGAGTCATTGGCGGGTCTTGGGCTATCCGGAAATATCCTGTACATCACGTGAAAGCTATTATGAGTGCTTAATTCAACTAGCCGACGATTCACCCTGTTATCCACTGGGATCGGGTTGTCAAATTTCATGAAGAGTTCGGTGATCTCTACGAGTGAAGCCGACTCTGCCATTTTTTGCAGGCCATTGTCGTCGGATTTAACGACATTCCTGAAGTTCTCGACGATACGTTGCGATTTACTCCGGAGCCGTCGGGTGATGATATCAGTGAATTCTTCAACCCGATCCATTACGAATTCCTTGTCAAAAACGCGGTCAATCAAGCGGATCACGCGGCGCTTTTGAAAAAACCAGATTTGCATGGGCTCTAAAATCGCACGTAGCTTGTCAAACTCAGCGACGAGGTTCTTAATATCAACATGCAGAAGCGGCGCATCCACGCAGGCCTCACGGTCGAATATCTCGATTTTTAATCCGTCGCAGAGCACTATGAGTGCTGCATTTACATCAGGATGCACCGAGTATTCGAGTGCTTGCTCGAAGTGCTCTGAATTGAAGCTATCATGATCCATTTGCGGACGTTTGGCCTCAATTAGCCAGAAATTTTCCTCCCAAAGGGTAACATGGTAGTCAGAACGACGCCTTTGTCCCAAAAAGTTGAGGTGATTTTCTAGATTGGACGAGAATGGGGTTCCCTTGTCGTATCCGAGAGTGCGAAGGATCGGGTCGATGATGTAAGACCTAACTTCCGCCTCATTGAATTTTTCGACACCCTTATAGTCTTGGACGTGCTGTAGGATGGTTCTCTGCCCAACCGTTAAAGGCTCAAGCCTCTTGGATAACAGAAGATTTTCGATGTTTATCGGTTGAGAGTCCATGACGTGCACCAAAAAAGGGATTGGTGGAGACTACATCCGTTCCTCTATGCCGTCTAATGTAAGTCTTATTCTCAGGTAAGCCAGTTGTAGCTATAGCCCCGCTTGGATACGAACCATCGGATTGGGGTCGAACAGACCGGAAAATTCCGGGTCGGCATAATAGCGCACGCGGTCGGCCAGGATGGGCGGCTTGCCGTGCAGCAGTACGATTTGCTGGGTTGGCGGAAGACGCATGATTTCCTGCGGCATCAAGAGCGGGCGGCCCGTCACCGAATAATTCTCCGAGCCACGGTCATGGGTAGTCCCGCCGCTTCGACCATGGTGGCGCACGGTGACGGTGCGTTGTCCCAACATCTTCGAGAGATATTCCGCCGTGCCCAGATCATTGACGCTGAAAGCCTGAACCACGCCCGTATTGGCGAGAAAGGATCGCCAACGCTGCGGATATAAATCCTGCAACTGGGCGAGGTCTTGCAGGATCGGCCAGAGCAGCACGCCGTAACCGGCCAAGAGTCCGACCGCCGTTTCGATAGTCTGCATCCGGCCAAGCGCGGCGAATTCATCGAGCATGAACAGAACCGGCGTCTTTGGCGGATGTCGGTCGCGCGTCAAGGCCGACAAGGCCAGCCCGACGATCAAACGCAGCCATCGCCCATGTGTCGCCAACCTGTCGGCAGGCAGGACAAGATAGATCGTGGTGCCGACGGCTTTCAAATCGGCAAGGTCGAAGCTTGACGCGCTCAGGATTCCGTTCATACGCGGGCTGTCCAAAAAATGCGTGTTGGCCTGCGCCGTCGAAATCACGCCGGAACGCTCGCGATCGGTCTTTTGCAGCAGACGTTGGGCCGTCCGCGACACGAGATCGAACGCGGCATGATTATCGGACATGGCATCCAACAGATCGGCGAATTCCTCTTCACCCAATGTCAGCAAGGTGCGCAATCGCCCCAGATGCCGATGCTCCGGCATTTCGGTGGTGATGATGTGCATGATGAGACCCGCCAGTAATGATTTGGCTTCGGTGTTCCAGAATTCGTCTTCGGCCTTGGCCGGTGGCAGCACGAGAGAGTCGGCCAGCAACGTCGCATCCTCGACCAGATCGGGACTGTCTGGCGACAACGCCATCAGCGGATTGAAACATCCGCCGTCCAATCCGGTGATACCCCACGGGTCCAACACATGAACCCTCTGCCCCATCGTGCGTCTGGCGCGTGCGGTGACAATGGCATTCTCGCCCTTGGGATCGATCACCAGCATTGAACCTTGCCATGTCAGCAAGTTCGGGATGATGGACGACACGCCTTTACCGGAACGGTTCGGCGCCAGCGTCATTAGATGCTTGTCGGTCTTGTACCGGAGCAGCTTGCCGTTCATCCGTCCGACGATGATGCCTTGGGCATCGAACAGTCCGCCGCGTTTCAGATCGCCCGACTTGGCCCATGACGATTGCCCGTAGGCCGAACCTGTTTCATGGGCGTAGGTCCGTTCGGTCAGGAAGTGATAGGCCCCGCCGACCAACACGGCCAGTATCGCGCCTGCGGTCAGGATTGTTGTTTCGTTGAACGCCAGATCAAGGGCCATGCCCCCATCGCTTTCCGGTTCGTCCTTTTTCGTTCAGGACCGCGACCGTTCCCACTTTATCACGACACGGTGAATCTTCGGTGAAAACCGGCTTTTCCGTTGGGTTTTCAGCCCTTTCCGGTGGCCTCCCCAAACGGCCTCGTCGGATGAAAGGCCGGGGCGCACCCCGCCGCTTCAGGGTAAAGGCTTCGCCTTCGTCACGGTTTCCCCGACTTTCGGGCAAGTGCCCTGCCAAGTCGGGCGATACCCCTCACGTTCCTCACCCTTCCGCCGCCAAGGCCCCGCGCCCCTTTGGGCCTTCCGTCGAGGTCGCAAAGGGCGGCCTGAAACGGAAAGGAACAAAATCATGTCGAACGGAAAAGCCGATCTTTACACCCGCATCACCAACCGCATCGTCGAAGAACTGGAAAAGGGCGTCCGCCCTTGGCTGAAACCTTGGAACGCCGAACATGCAGCAGGTCGTATCACGCGCCCACTTCGGCACAACGGCCAACCCTATCGCGGCATCAATGTCCTGATGCTGTGGGGCGAGGCGATGGAGCGGGGCTATTCCTGCCCGATCTGGATGACCTACAACCAGGCCCATGAACTTGGCGCTCAAGTCCGCAAGGGCGAGCACGGCAGCTTGGTCGTCTTCGCAAACCGCATCCAGCGTACCGAAACCGACACGAAGGGCAATGAAGTCGAACGCGAAATCCCCTTCCTCAAGGGCTACACCGTGTTCAACTGCGAGCAGATCGACGGACTGCCGTCGCAATACACCGCACCTGCCCAGCCGGTTCTCGATCCTGTCCAACGCATTGCCGAAGCCGAACAATTCTTCGCCAATGCCAAAGCCGATATCCGTCACGGTGGTAATCAAGCCTATTACGCCATCCACACCGATTATGTGCAGATGCCGTTCTTCGAGACCTTCAAGGATGCAGAAAGCTACTATGCCACCTTGGCGCATGAGATGACGCACTGGACGCGCCATCCCTCACGTCTTGACCGCGAGTTTGGCCGCAAGCGTTGGGGCGACGAAGGCTATGCCGCCGAGGAACTGGTGGCCGAATTGGGAAGTGCTTTCCTGTCCGCCGACCTTGGGCTGACATTGGAGTCGCGTGACGACCACGCCGCCTATATCGGGAATTGGCTGAAGGTCTTGAAGGACGACAAACGCGCCATCTTCACCGCTGCCGCCCATGCCGAACGTGCCGCCGCGTTCCTGCACGGATTGCAGCCCGAAGCCATCAGGGAGGAGGCCGCGTAAGCGGTCTTAGTGCTCGGCATGGTGGTAAGAAAGCTATTGCCGAGTTTGTCTCAATTTCCAGATGAACCCAAAAAGAATTGGCTTTTCGTGCCTTGCGACATAGTTTAAACCCCTGTACCTTATCAAGAAAGAGTTGCATTATTTTTTGGGGGAGCACTGAGGATGGGGGGAGTTGCGCATCCATTTGGGCCAGACGCAAACCTGAAGCGGAAGATTAGGCGTCATTTTACCGCCTTAGGATTCAAGAAAGCACAGGATGGTACCCTCGCTCTGCCCGGCGCCGGCAAGGATGTGGTAAGGCAACTTCATTCTGGACAAAGAAATGAGAAGGTAGAGTCCAATAAAAAATTTCTCGACCGCAACCTCGAAAAACTTACAAAGCATTTTGCAAATGGGAACGAAATTGACCCGTCGCGTATTAGCCTAAGCCTTAGACTTGTTGAGAGTGATACGCTTGATTCTGACTTATTCAGGCTGGCGACGCTCACTTGGTCAGTCCCCGTATCATCTGGATTTGGGCGGCGTTTGCGATACCTTGTATGGGATGATGGACATGATCGCTTAGCAGGGGTGATTGCCCTTGGTGATCCCGTTTTCAATCTGTCGGTCCGGGATAATGAAATCGGTTGGACTGCGGGTGATCGGTCTAGCAGACTCGTAAATCTTCTCGACGCCTATGTTCTCGGATCGGTGCCCCCCTACAATTTTCTATTGGGCGGCAAAGCCGTCGCCTGCCTCGTGCGGTCACGCGATATTTTTGAGGATTTTCAGAGAAAATACGGAGGAACGGTCGGAATCATTTCAAAGAAGTCAAAAAAAGCCAATCTTCTCGTGGTGACAACGACATCTTCGATGGGAAAGTCATCGGTTTATAATCGCTTGAAGCTTGTGGATACTCAGTATTTTACTCCTATAGGGTATACCATTGGATGGGGACACTTCCATATTACGGATGCGCTGTTCGACGAAATGCGCGAATATCTGCGGGTGAGTGGCCATCCTTATGCCGACCGCCATCAATTTGGACAGGGACCGAATTGGCGTCTCAGGACGATAAGAGCAGCGTTGGGAGCGTTAGGAATAAATGAATCCGTGCTGAAGCACGGTATTCAGCGGGAAGTGTTCATGTCAACTCTCGCATTAAACTCCATTGACATCCTCAAAACGGGGATTGGTAAGCCCGATATAACTGGTCTGCTCCCCGTTTCGGAAATTTCTGATTTGGCTCGCCTCCGCTGGATGGAACCACGCGCAGAAAGAATGCCTGCTTACAAGACGTGGGATCGTGCGAATATCTCACGTCTAGTTCTTGATGGCTTCGTCGGTACAGTACCAGCGTCAGTTTCGCTTCGGACGGGGAGCGATGCTCAGTGATATCCAAAAGAGACTGAACGAACATTTCCTGTCGCTTGGCCGCGAGCGGGCAGGTTCTCACTACCCCGTTTATGCTCTTGAGCACGGTCTTGATATTAGTCAAATCGCGACCATTCGATCTGAATTGGCCAGAGAATTGGTTCGTGAAGGCACATTGTCGCCTTCACATTGGTTGTTGTGGATCGTTATCGCTGCCGAGGTTGGATACGAGTATGATGGCGATGAATATTGGAATTCGTTTGGAGAACGAATGCCAGAATGGAAGGAATTTGGAGACCGAGAAAAAATCAGGGACTGGTATGTTCTATTTCATAAAAAGTTTCAGGGCTTTAAGCCTGTAGGAAAATTCGCCAAACATTTTTCTATCATTGCTTGGCCGATATCACACGCAATACTCCCGCGTGATTTACAAGGGCAGTTCGCTCGCCATCTTTATGATTTGCGATACGAATTGGCGCGCCGTTCATCCTCGTCCGAAGAAATTGGCAAAAACATTCATAGTGGGGATTGGGCGGTATCCTCGCGGTTTCATCACTTCCTAGAACAAAGAGAATTAGCCGCCTGCCTTGTACTCGCTCTTCGCGATGCGGACGTCACCGATACTATTCAGGCCATCTATGCCCCTACGCTCAAACGCATTGTCGCCGACCTCGAACAGCGCCAAGCGGCACGCGACTGGTTAAGCGAGGCGCGAACTGTGCTGCGAAACGCTCGGTTGAAAGCGAGTGGTACGCTCGTTCACCGGGATTCTGTGGTTCCAACAGTGCGGACCGAGGCAATTCAAGAAGGTGCAGCGTCCCTCCGACTGATGGCTAAACAGACGACAGATGGTCAGTGGTGCCTTGGCGTGAAACTTCCGGATCTAGGCAAGCTGGTGAAGCAAACTGGGATGGATCAGGCACTTTTATCCCAGACGCGGGTCCGTTTGACAGATCGGCCCGACTACTGGATGCCAGGACGCTCCATCCTTACACTTTCAAAAAGCGAACAACGGTTGAAATCCCTATCGACAGTTTCCGGGTCATTGCTTGCTTTCGAGAATGATATTTTGGGACTAACGGACGTGATTGCAGATGTGGTGAAGGTCAAAGGGGCATCTCCATGGTTGCTGCGAGTTCAAGAAGATGGTGTCGCAAGACAGGTCATCGGCAACCATGTCCGAACTGGTCAGAGTTATCTGATCGTTTCCGACACCGGACTGCCAACTGAAATCATTCGGGATATTAATTTGCGGCAAGCACTTTGCGACGCTGAAGGTCTTACCTTGTATTTCCTTGTGATGCCTAAAACTGTAGGCACCAATGAAATCAGGGCGCTTGAAGCTATTAAGTTCGGATATGCTCTGCGCGTCAATATCGAGCCTGTAGGCCTTGTCCCGCGATGGGATGGCGTTAACGGTCGATCAGTCTGGCTGACAACGGAAGAGTTGATCCTTCGTCTGTCGGCGGACCATCCTGTTCGCGAATATTCTGTGACCCTGGACAAGGGACAAGCTCAACGCATTTCGTCGAACAATAAGTCTGAAATCTTCCTGACATTGGGGCATTTGCCAGTTGGGCATCACGTCATTGAAGTGAGTGCCTTCACATTGGGGCCTCAAAGCCATTGGCTTGAGCAAGAAACACTCAATATAGAAGTGCGGACTCCGACTCCTTGGCAGCAGGCTATTCGGAAAACGGCAGGGTTCAGGGTTTTAAAGACACCAACCGATGCCGGAATTGATTCTATTGTTCATGGTAAGGCAAATATCGCTGTGATGGCACCGCCAGAACGGACCGTTTCAGTCGATGTGAGTTTCTTTGATTTCAGCGGCCAATCGGTGGAATCGGTACCTATTGGCAAACTGAGCGTTGGTGATTCTAACGGTCTGTCAAAGTCTTTTGCAAAGCTAGGGAAGGAAACCCTCGCAGAGAAAATCAGTGTATCGCCACGAGTCGATCTCGTCTTTTCGTTAGAAGAATTGGGACGTGAAGCACTTTCTTTCCCTGTCAAGGTTCGACCTTATCGTTGGCGGTTGGAAAGCCACGGCAACCAGCACCGTGTCCGGCTCATAGATGAATCGGGAGCAGAAACGCCACCTTCCGTAAAGCTATACGGCATTGCTCACCCCGATCATCGCCATGACCTTGAGTATGGAACCTGTGTCAATGGCTTTTCGATTGAAGCACCGGGTGCCCTGCTCGTTGCTGCGACTGATGATGAAATGTTTACCGCAGTCGTTAGCGTTTCGCAGCAAAAGACTCTGACGGCGCTGAGTGATTTGGGGGCCTCAATTGATCTGGATGATGCCACTGAGACGCCGGATCACATCCCTCGACTCATTACCCTCTATCGACTTTGGAGCCGAGCCCGTCAGGTTCTTGGGCCCTTAGGAACGGTACGCAAGCTCAATGTGTGCGCTGCCTTGGAGCAACGCATCGCATCAATCCTGTGTGGCAAGCAATGGGCCGATAAAGCTTGGGAGAACTTCGGGACGCCCAGTCCCGCCATTGATCAATTGCAAAGAGACATCGGTGCCTCACCTGGATTTGGGGTGCGATTGAAATCCGGGCTGTTCAATCCAGATGATGACGCGATATCTGTAGCCCGGGATTTTTCTCGTCTCGCCAAAACATATAGGGTTTGCGACGATGAAAATTTGAGCACTTTGGCCCTGCGGATCGCCCTGATGCCCGCTTCGGCCAAAAGCACAGCACCGGACAGAGGCGTTGCCGATTGGACCAGGCTTGCACAAAATCACGCATTAGCTCGCGGAGCCTATTTCGCTCGGCTTATCGCTGAAACCGCAAAATTCGCTCAACCGCAGAACGGGACGGTCTGATCATGACCATTAGAACGATCGCGCGCGCGGATGCACTCGGGATAATCGGAAGGAATTTGCAGGCGGTACCGGAACAGGCAGAGGGTGGCCTAAGCGTTGCCTTTATCGCTCAAGCTTTACGGCGCGCAGTCCACATTCTTGCGCCTTGCCCGAGACATGAACTTGAACAGGCAGTTGTCCGGTCATTTTGTATGTTCGTCGCAGAGGCCGAAGAACTCCAAACCAAAATTTCAGCTATCCTCGAATTGTTGATTTCCTATGGCGACATTCTAGAAATGCGCCCCTTTCAGGACGACCCATGGTCGGTGGCATCGATTATATTAAGACCCGCGCCGCCATCGTTTGTTGTTAGGCGTAACGGGACAATCATTATTCTTGGAGTAGCTGGCGACGATATTTCACCGTTGCCGGGCGCTTGGAACGCACGCATGACTTATCATGGTGTGCTGAGGACTATCCAACCTGAACGTGGCGAGAATGTTACCGCGCTTCTATCAGACATCGGTATGTTGCAACTTACCGAGAAGATGTGGCTGCATTTTCCCGAGGCGCGGATGGCGAAGCAGTATCTATCCGATTGGAGCGAAAACCTCGCTCAGGCTAGTGCCTCGACGCCGATAGAAGAGTTGCTAGTTATCCGAACGTCTCAATCCCCAACCTATTACGCCGGGCGCTGGGTCGCTCCAGGCCGAGGTGACAGCGGAATGCATGTCGCAAGGCGCCCTCAGAAATATGGGTCTCCACTCTGGTGCCTCGTCGATCTGGATGATGGGATATTGCTGCGTTTTCTTGATTTAGCTTCATTTGCGAATCGAGAACGTTCTTGTGATCTTGCCTGGCGGGTGCAGATGGCGATGGATGCGGTCATAGGAACGCCCCAAGCTGTTAGGGTTCGAGAGTCCTCGGTGTTGGATTTCTTCTCACCGCTACCGTCATGGGCTGAACGTCGCTTGGCCGTGGTTGGTGAGAGGGAGCCACCTTACAGGTGCCTCTTCTCTTATCGCATGCCTGACAAGGACGTAGAGGATAGCCTTCTATTTCTGAAGGATCATCTGTGGATTGCCGCTCAACGCGATGCAGAACGGGGGAAGTGATCGTGACTGAAACTATCCAAGAGACAATCGATGAATTACGGCGGACGCTGACCGATTATATCGAGGCGACCTACCATATCGGCCATCCGTTCATGGTCGAGCAAAGGCGAGAACTTCTTGCCAAAGAGGGTGGGATTTTCCAGATACCCTATCTTGAATCCACGCCCCGCTATGTCGCAGCGGAGAAATATCAAGACATGGCTGGATTACCGAACGCTGCAAAACAGGCGTTCGTTCGGCTCTCTACTCCCAGCACCGGCAAGCCACCAATTTTCAATCCCCCTTATTCGCATCAAGCGGAGGCATTACGTCAAGTTCTTGAGGCTAAGAAAAATCTTATGATTATGACGGGCACAGGTTCGGGTAAGACCGAATCGTTCCTGTTGCCTATTCTAGGAAAATTGGCCATTGAGGCCAAGGATCGCCCCGAACAGTTCCGTAGTTTCCATGCGGTCAGGTCAATCGTCCTCTATCCGATGAATGCCCTGGTCAACGACCAACTTGGGCGTCTTCGTCTCTTGTTTGGTCATCCCGCAGTGGTCTCATTGTTCGAGGAATGGGGCGGTCGTCCGGCGCGTTTCGCCCGATATACGAGTCGGACTCCCTACGCTGGAGTAAGATCGCCGACAAAAGATGCATCGCGGCTCGCATCGATCGAAGATTTCTTTGTGGATATCGAGAACGGTGCAAATCGACATGCTTTGGGGCAACCGCATATTCCCGAAGAGGACGAAAGGGCGTTCCATCTGAAAGAAAAATTGACCAAGCGCGGCAAATGGCCTGCAAAGCCACTGATTTCGGATTGGTATGGTAGCCCACATACTCATTGGCGGGACCGAAATGGAAATTATCTTCGTGCCGTTGCAGGACCACACGATCCTGAATTGTTGACGCGCCATGAAGTTCAGGAATTTCCACCGGACCTGATGATTACCAACTACTCGATGCTTGAATACATGATGATGCGTCCCATCGAGCGGTCAATCTTCGACAAGACGAGAGAATGGCTTGCAGCCTGTCCAGATGAGAAAATCTTGATCGTTCTCGACGAGGCTCATCTTTACCGGGGTGCACAAGGCGCTGAGGTCGGTCTTCTGCTCAGACGGTTACGGGAGCGTCTTGGTATCGGCGCGGATCGATTCCAAGTTATCTGCGCCACCGCGAGCTTCAGCGAGGCGGGACAGGCAAATGCAGGGCAGTTTGGTGCCCAATTGTCTGGAGTTCCCCTTGACACCTTTGTCCCAATCACGGGAACACTGGCGTCTCGCAGTCCGGAAGGAACCGGCAACACGCAGGATGTCGACGCACTCAACGCGGTCGATCTATCGAAATTCTATGGGAATGAAGCGGAGGAACAGGCCGAAGCGGCAAAGCCTTTCCTGGCTTATCGGAACGTTGCAATTGGGCAGAATCTCGGTTCCGCACTCATCGACGCTTTGACGGCCTTCAAGCCTTTTAACCTGCTGGTCAACGAGAGCATGAAAGCAGCGATTCCGCTCCGAGAACTCGGCAACAGGCTGTTCCCGAATGCAACCCCGACTCAGGCCGATGGTGCCGTGACTAGGCTCTTGGCTCTGGGTAGCCGCGCACGGAAAGCGCCTGATGAACCAAGCCTCCTTCCGTGCCGTATCCACTCATTTTTTCGCGGATTGCCCGGCTTGTGGGTATGTATGGACCCAAACTGCACGGAACTATCCCCACACGAACGGGGGGGGCCTGCCGGAAAACTCTTTGACCAGCCTAGAGAGCGCTGTGGATGTGGTGCGCCTGTCCTAGAATATTTCACTTGCAGGTATTGTGGGACGTCCTATGCGCGTGCCTACACGGATGACACCTCGAATGCGCGGCTACTTTGGGCCGAGCCTGGGAATGTCCTTAAGACGGATGCCGCCACTTTCGAGGCTTATCAGGCCATTGACTTATTGCTGGAAGCCCCTGCTACGCCCGCTCAGGGATTACCTACCGATTATGATCTTGTTTCAGGGATGCTTAATCCGCCGAATCTCGGAACAAGGAGGCGAACCGTTTATTTGCGTCCCGACATCAATGGCCTTACTGGCACTACGAACGACCAACAGAACCGTGTTTTAATGGGGGCTTTTATTCCATGTGCTTGTTGTGGAAGGCAATATATTTTCGGCCAGTCTAGCGTTCAGGATCATCAGACTAAGGGCGATCAGCCCTTTCAATCATTGATTAGCACACAAATCCGGGCACAGCCGCCCGGCCCCCAGCCTGCGAGCGAATTTGCTCCGCTGAGGGGGAGGAAGGTACTTATTTTTTCCGACTCACGGCAGGTCGCGGCCCGTCTTGCACCAACGCTACAAAACTATTCGCTCCGGGATGCTGTACGAGCCCTATTGCCTGTGGGACATCAAATTCTCGCCAGCGATCCCCTGTTCAACTCCGTCCTCGTTCTCGACAATGCTTTTCTCGCCGTCGTCGTCGCAGCTCACAAATTCGGTGTTCGTGTGCGACCAGAATTGGAACTTGGCGATTTCATGCCTCACATCGATAGCGTCCCTGTTGGGCAAGTTCCGTCCGGGCAGGAACTTATTCAACTGATGAACTCCCCATGCCCCGCCAATTTGATGAGGGCAATCGTTGATGTCATTTCGGACAAGAGCCTTGGCCTTGAAACACTGGCGGTGGCGACCGTAAGGGAAAGCACCCAATTGACAAACCAGCTTGCGAACCTGCCAAATTTGCCAGGGATTGCAGAAGATACGCCGTCTAAGCTGGCTGTGGTCCGCCTGTGGCTTCGTTGTTGGGTTAGAGGGCCGGGAATTTGGTTTAGTGCTATGCCGCCTTCGTGGTGGAGCGACAAGGTGACATCACACAAAGGATCATTCCAGGATATGGACGTCATCTTCGCGACGCGGGGTGCCAAACAGACCTTTACGAAAGAATGGCTGCCACGGCTGATGGTGGCTTTCACCCAGAAATCCGATGGTGGCGCGAACCGTCTTCTTGCCTCAAAATTGACACTTGAAATCGGGGGGACGTGGCGTCGTTGCCCCAAATGTAAGTCAATTCATCGTTCCATCGGGCAACTCGATATTTGCGTGGACTGTCATGCCGTGGGCACGGAGGAATTCGATCCCGATACCGATCCGGTATTTATCGCACGGCGTGGATTCTACCGGTCACCAGTGTTGCACGCGCTGATTAATGAAAACCCGACGATTATGTCTTTGATTGCAGCCGAGCATACAGCTCAACTCAATGCAGCCCAACCCGAGGACGCGTTTTCCCAAGCTGAAGACCACGAAATTCGGTTTCAGGATATCGATATTGCATGGCGAGACACTGACCCTAGAGACCCAGCGATTGACGTGCTCTCCAGCACCACAACGATGGAGGTAGGTATTGATATTGGCGATCTATCGGGCGTCGCATTACGTAATATGCCGCCAGGTCGGGCGAATTATCAGCAACGTGCCGGGCGCGCAGGTCGTCGGGGTAATGCTGTGGCAACAGTCGTCGCTTTTGGCAGCGCCGATAGCCATGACGATCACTATTTTACTGAACCGGACGAGATGATACGAGGCCCGGTGGTTGATCCTCGCTTAACGCTTGAAAATCCTGATATCGCAAGACGTCATCTCCGGGCTTTCTTGTTACAGCGCTACCATGAGGACCGCATTCCTAATCTTGATCCGGGAGCCGATCCCAATCTGTTTTCCGTTCTTGGGCGTGTCTGCGATTTCCGAGCGGGGACAGGCGTCTTGAATAGACAGGATTTCATTGTATGGCTTACGGAGAATCGCGCCGACTTGGAGTGTGCGGCCAAACGCTGGCTTCCTAGTGAACTTTCGGATGAAGATCGGCAGCATCTGATCGGGGGAATGGTACAAGATGTCGCCAAGGCGATTGATGACGCCATTGGCTACGTCGGCCCGGAAGATGGTGAGGACACTGGCCCGGTGGCGACAGCCGAACTGGACACCTCTGATGGTTCGGAAGTGCAGGAGGAGGGCGAAATCGAGTCCATGGACGAGGATATGGACTTTGTCGATCCGTCTACAGACAAGCTTTTGGACAGACTGCTCTATAAAGGCACCCTGCCACGATACGCTTTTCCAACCGATGTTGCTCCATTCTATGTATTTAACAGGGCACTTTCGACGCCGTATCGGCCTAAGATGGAGTTTGCTCCGTCTCAAGGGCTGAATGTTGCGCTTTCGCAGTATGCGCCGAACAAACAAATCTGGATCAAAGGAAAACAATATATCTCCAAGGCCATTTATTCTCCCTATAAGAACGAGAGAAGAGACTCATGGGGACGTCGTCGGCTGTATTTTGAGTGCTCCCGCTGCGGCCATGCGAAGACAGAGGACTACATCGAATCTCGGCGCAATGTCATAGTCGAATGCGAGGCTTGTAAGGCACCTAATAGTTTTGGCCCGGCAAAGCCTTGGTTCCGTCCCCCCGGATTTGCGCACCCCATCAATCGCGCGCCCGTCTCGACACCGGACGCACCAATGGAAACTGCTTACGCTACACGCGCTAAACTAGTAATGCCCACCCCTGCGCCAGATGAGGGGTGGCACCCGATTGGTGATCGGATTAGGGGCTATCCGACACGAAAGCACCTTCTGGTTTCAAATTCTGGCCCCGATGGTGACGGCTATCTCTACTGCGTCTCTTGCGGTCGAATTGAATCGGTCCTTGACCCTGAAGAGAATTTGTATCAGCCGCACAATCGCCCATTTCCAAGCGATGAACCTGAGCAATGTTCAGGACAGTTTGTCACCCGAGGGGTTGTCATTGGCACAGATTTTCCAACAGACATTGCACTTTTCTCGCTTCCTTTCGATGCTCCGTTCCGATTGAGGCCAGGCAATGACGAGACCGTCGCGGCGCTAAGAACCGTCTGTGAAGCTGTGTCGAAGGCGGCTTGTCAACTTCTTGAAATCGAGTCGGGAGAAATACTCGCAGAATATCGTCCTGCGCTTACTGAGGCTGGAGCCCTCGGACTAGAGGCAGAAATATTTATATACGATACGCTAGCAGGCGGCGCAGGATTCTCCCCCCAATTGGTAGGCAAGGGCGTAGCGTTGTTTGAACGAGCCCTCAAAATTCTTGGCAATTGTCCAGATGGCTGCGATGCTTCCTGTTACCGCTGCCTGAGAAGTTTCCGAAATAAATTGGATCATCGTTTGCTCGATAGGCATCTCGGGGGACAAATGTTGTCCCATGCGTTCAGAGGCGGGTATCCTGCTTATCCTGCCCAACGGGTTAGTGCATCTTTAAAAGTGCTTGCTGACGATATCGCCCGTCAATTTTCGGGAATGTTTGACATCCAGCGTAATGTCTCTCGGACTGTTGCCGGTCGCTCGGTCATGATCCCCGTTCTTTTGTCAAGGCGTGGTTCAGAACAAGAAAGATGGATTGCTTTGTCGTCTCCCATTGCCCCAAACGTCCCTGTCCATGATGATCTTCGTGCCCTTGGTGAAGCCAGTAATCCGATCGTATGTATCGACGATTTGCTCGTTCGCAAGCATCTTCCTGAGGCCGTAAAGATGGTGGTTTCTTCAGCACGATGATTGCGTTTTCGATAAACTCCTAAGTCCAAAGGCGAGAAGAATGACTTCATAGATGACTGTTGCGACATTTCACCCTCGCTTCCGTCCACGCTTCGTGATGGGATGATTTGCCGTGACCCTCGTCGCGGCTGCAATTCATGCGTCATCCCCCTGGCTGCTGCAGGTTAGCGGCTTTCAAACGGATTGTTCATTCCCTCGAACAAAGCGAGGGTGGGCCAACGTGTTGCCAATGTTTTCTTGACGCCTTTGGATAAGGGCAAGTCTTGGAGCAGCGTAGGCCATTGTTCGTTGGCGCGTTCGACCGTTCGCGTGATTTCCTTTAAGATAGCGCGCGGGCTGACATCGACGTACCCTGCCATTCTCTCGAATTCATGGTTGGTGATCTTCTCGAAACTGTGCTTGCCGCCAAAGCGCAACGCGAGGCCGTCGTCTTTTTGGAAGAACATCGTAGGCACAATGTCGTATGCGGGCGACAAGGTTGGCGTCCGGCCATCGGCATAGAGGAAAGATGTGTTCTTGAGGTGGCTGTCACCATTGCCCAGCATGATGTCGATGGTGATGCGTCGAACCATTTCCAGAACCGAGGCCACAGGGTCGGGCGTGAACCGCGCGACCAGCTTGACCATCGTCTCCACATTGGCCTTACTGTACTTCTGATTGCCGATGGCTCCCAGAATTTGTGCAAAGTCCTCGACATGGATTCGCCGATCCTTGTCGCGGTCAAAGCGTTCGACCGCCAGTACATATTTTCCCGGACGCAGAAACTCCGTCTTGATGCCATCGACTTTGGTGACGGGGATAAGGCTGACCGGCGCAATCTGGACACCGGCGGCTTCCGCCAGCTTCATGGTGCTATATTCGATTTCCGGTAGATCGGGATAATCCCGGCTGGGGAGTTTGGCGATAATGCGTCCTCCCTCTCCATGCGCCGGAATGGTCAGACGGTCTCCCGCAGCCGCTACCATAGAGAATTTCATTTGCACGCCCGCCAGCGAGAATTTGAGCAGTGCGGTATCTTCAGGCATTGTGGGTGGTTGCGTCCCGGTTTTGCGGGTGGGCGTCTGGATTTTGGCGATGCCTTCGTCGCGGATGACGACGGCTCCCGGCAGGTCGCCGCCCAGACGGCGCAACATCCCGAATTCATGATTATCGTGGGGCGGAAGCTGCGCCTCGATGACGGAACGTAAAGCCCCTTCCGGCAACAGGTTGGTGAAATACGCGGGCAAGGCCGTCACCCTACCGATCTTGTCGCGGCGTTGGCGGAGGCGGGCGATGGTTTCCTCTTCGCCCGAAGTTGCGTGCAAGGCCAGACTCAAGATGGGGCGATCTGGACCGCGTTCGATATAGCTTTCATCGACAATAAAATTGACGGCTCCTGTAGGGTCGCGCAGCAAACTGCCGACGCGGACGCTTTGGGATGGCATTGGTTCCAGATAGACGCCCAGGACTTCGGCGTTTTTTGAATCATCGTGTTTAGAGGTCATTCGTCATCCTCCGGTTCGGGGACAAAGACTTCATCGAGAATGGTTGACGGCCTCGCCGCAGATTTGCCGATGCTGCGGCGCAGTTCGGTCGTTTGCTCTTTCGGCACCAGCATGAGTTCACAGCCTAGAGCGGCGGCGATCAGCGTCAAGGTCGAAGCCCGCACATCCCGTGTGCCACGCTCAATGGCGGAGACGTAGGCTTGTGTTAGTCCTGTTCGTTCCGCAAGATCGGCCTGCGTCAATCCCTTCTGTTTCCGCATAGTGCGGAAAATCTCGGTCAAGGCAGCCAAAGGCGGTTGCGGAGGAGGGCGACGGGGAGTTGACATCATTTAAGCCTGTTCAGGTGGTTCAGGCTATTTTATATCATATATTGACTTTTTATACAAAATTATTCACTATAAGGTATGTTTTGGGCTTGGAAAGTCCAGGGCCTTACACGTCTGCTTACACATACACAGAAAGTACGTCAAATAAGAAAGGAAAAACAATGCGATATAAGAGAAATAATCCGTCTCATAACCTGAAGGTCGTCAGTTCAAATCTGGCCCCCGCACCCAACTTTGATCCTCACTTGTCCCTAACGGCTTATGCCAAACGATAAGTGAGGATACAAGGAAAAAGTGTCGGAAGGAATCCCCTAAAAAGGGAGCGGCATTTTCGACCACTAGTTTCAGAACAAAAACTGAAAAGAAAAACCCCAGCGGATTAGCCGTCCGCCGGGGTCTTATAGCTTAGAATGACCAAGCCGTGAAAGTAAGGGTCATTTTAGGCGTAGGGACGGGTTTGTCAATCGAAAAATCGGTCCCTGTGGTCTCGCCGAAGTGAGCATGAAAGCAGAAATAAGTGTTATTGAACCGGGGTTTGCCAAGCGCCCCGTATCGTTTTCCCAGACGGCAAATCAGGCCGAAATTTTCCAAGGAACAACTTGTTCCGTCCTCCAGATCATGGGGCTTATCGCCCGCATGGGCAGCTTCGTTTACCAATGCGACGACGGAGCCGAGCGGCGATTATCCCATGGTGCGAAAAACCTACTCTCTCTTCTCGTGTCCTATACCGACTCACGCCAATGGGAATCGGGTGGCGTCTTCGTCTGGACATCGAACACGACCCTGGCTGACGAGCTGGGGGCATCGGTTCGGCAAACGCAAAGCCGTTTGTTCGAGTTAGAAGCAGCGGGGCTGATCGCCCGCCGGTATGATTGCGTCAATGAGCGCGAGGAAAGAGCAGGTATTGATCTTCGTCCCTTGGGTAGCCGCCTCGACGAGATCGAGGAGACGATCCAGGCCAGATACGATGCCCGTGACAAGCGTCGAAAGAGGATGAAGGAATCAACATCCACCCATGAACGATTCAACATCCTAGAATACAAGACCAAGGGTTATTCAGAGAATAACCGTACTACTCCGTCTGTGGAAAAGCCTCATCCTGTGGATAAGACGGAGCGCGGCTCGTCGCCGCGCCGGTCAATACAGAATGGCCGCTTCACGGCCAAACGGACGCCGCCTGACGGCGTCGGCTTGGCAAGGGAACGAGGCGGCGGGCGCGTCCCGCTAGAACGGCTGGCGTCAGATTCCGTGCTCGACCTCATGGTGGCCGCTTCGCCCACATTCAAGCGACTTCTGGCTGAAGCGATTTATCCCGGCGATTACCGTTCGGCCAGCATCACCGAGATCGTGCGGATCGTCCAAGCGATGCGCGTCACCTACTTGTCCGAATACAATGAGCGTCAATGGGTTACCGCCGTGGAGCGCCACGGGGCCAGCGCGGCTTTGGCTGTCCTCGTGGCCGCTGAAACCCCCGGCATCAACAACCGGGCCGCCTACCTAGCTGGAATCCTCAAGAAGGGCGTCGATGACCCCACCTTCAACCCCATAGAAGGCTTGCGCCGGATCGTGAGGCATTGACCATGACCACCTCGAAATCAGAATACATTCGCGTGATTTTGCCGAGATTGGATTACCAATCTTTTCGTTCTTTCTTTCTGAACTCGCCTGCTGGTTGGAAGGCCGTCAACATTTCATCCAGTCCACCTACAACTCGGAACTCGAATGAATTATCAGAATTTCTTGTGACCACAACCCGGACGAGACAGTCACTGCGGGGACAGTATTCGAACTCATCAGGGCCAAGTTGGACCAGCCTAGTACCATGAATTGGGCATCTACCTACGGACAGTCTTTTAATGCGGTCCTCTCTACTTTGACGGGCCATGAAAGTTCTCCTGATGGAAAATATAATAATATCAAGACTTTCGTTTTCTACCTATCGTCATCTCGTTGGATCGTGAGGCATTGACCATGGCCGACTGGAAATCCGAATACATCCTCTTGACCCGCCGCTTGGTTCAGGCCCGCGCCAAGCTTGGCCTGACGCAGGATCAATTCACCGTGATATTGGGCGTCTCGCGTCGCAGTCTGCAACGCTACGAATCCGGCGAACTGGATATCCCTCTACGCATCGCCTACCGCTGGGCCGATATCGCCGGGATATCAATAAGCGCCAGATATGGCGCTTCCAATTCCCCCGACGAAGCGAGGACAAAATGAGCTACTGTCTGGAAACCGATGGTCCCATCACTACCCAAGTGGACATCACATGGTTGCGACGGATCAAAGAGTTCGGGCCGAGGACTGCCCAGGAAATTCCTATAGGCACCGTTAGCCGGTTAAGCATCGCCGGATTTATCCGCGCTGAAGAAGCCGAAGGTGTCATAAGCGCCAAATATGGCGCTCGGATCATGCGTCACATCCAATACCGGATCAGTCAGCAGGGCGAGAACTATCTCGCAAATATGGCAGATGACAAGACCGTCGAATTTATCGAACGCTTTGCGGCCAAGGGCCAGTACGTGCGGATCGAAGGCAAGGCGCGGCAATCGTCTTACGAGAAAAACGGCAATACCGTCTACACCACCGAAGTCCTGGGCTTCCGTTTCGACTTTTGCGAACCCAAGGGTGCAGGCGACGAAGGCGTGGGCGACGAGGAAATCTGATCTTGGGGTGGGAGGCTTCGGCCTCCCATTTCACTGATGATCACGATATGGAGAAAACATCATGCAAAATCAACATGAACCGTATTTCGACTATCAATTGATTGATCCCAAAACGTCAGAGGTCGTTGCCACGATCAAAGCCCTTGACGGTGTTGAAGCGTTGATGCTGTTTCGCCCCGAATATAAATGGGCAGCGGCGAAACACTTAAAGGTTATGATTAATGGCATTTGGACTTGGGAGGTCTGATGATGACCGAACCCTTCACGCCCGCCCCATCGCTTGTTTCTGGTCCCATGTACATGGGTTCGCAAACAAGCCCGCTGACGGCCATTAGCGGCCTCGACGCCACCAAGGAGAGTCAAACTCACAAAACCTGTCTGTGGTGCGGAAAACCGCTTTTGAGCCCACGGCGCAATCAATCCTACTGTAACGCCGATTGTCGCCATGCCCACGACGAACAGAAGCGCCATCGTAACGTAGCGCCCAAGACCGACACCTGTCCTCATTGCGGTGCCGAGTTCGAGAAGGTGCCCAAGACCAAGGTGTTTTGTACCACGACTTGCCAACAGGAATTTAACAATCACTGGAAAGCCCAGGGGCCGCGCTTGGCGCTGGCGATGCAGAAATGGCGGGTGGAAAAGAAGCCCGGTGCCTTCACCGATATGTGCCGTGAGTTTTCCCAATCCCGCCAGTTGCTTCAGGACAAACGGACCAATGCCCATAAGGCCAAGGGCAACGCCATGGCCGGAAAGAAGGGGAAGCGGTTCGGGGGATGAGCGGTGATCAATTAATAATTCGTGAATCAATCTCGTATAAAACATCTTTCAACATTGGGAGGTTTTGAGTGAGTACAGCCTCGAAAATAGAATGGACGGAACAGACCTGGAATCCGACAACAGGATGCACAAAGATATCCCCTGGCTGCAAACATTGTTATGCCGAGGTAATGGCCCGTCGTCTCCAAGCCATGGGAGCTTGTGGATACGAGAATGGTTTTAATCTCGCGCTTCATCGTAAGAGAATTTCACAGCCGTTGACGCGCAAGAAGCCGACCGTCTATTTCGTGAACTCAATGAGCGACCTTTTCCACCGCGATATCCCGGACACATTCCTTGACGAAGTATTTGCTGTAATTGAACAAACCCCTCATCACACATATCAAATTCTTACCAAACGTGCTGAGCGGTTGCCGGAATATTTTGGTCATCATAATTGCCCTGATAATGTATGGCTCGGGGTATCCGTCGAAGATCGAGCGTATGGCTTACCCCGGATTGATCACTTAAGGAAAGTTGACGCAAAAGTTCGGTTTTTGTCGATTGAACCGCTTTTGGAGGAACTGGGCGTTTTCAACTTGGCGAACATCCACTGGGTTATTGTCGGGGGTGAGTCCGGACATCATGCCCGCCCCATGGACGAAGCATGGGTCGAGAGTATTAAACAGCAGGCGGATCAAACCGGCGTTGCATTTTTCTTTAAACAGTGGGGTGGTTGGGGTGCGGATGGCATTAAGAGACACAAGAAGGCCAACGGGAGGGAGTTCAAAGGTAAAACGTGGAACGCCTATCCAGGCTCGCAGCTATCTCTAGAGCTTTAAAGTAGCTTGCCTTGCCCATTATCTACGGTGACGTTCCAAAATTTGTGGGCTAGGTCATTCTCCGCCACGAGCAAAAGCCAGTAGAGATGTTGACCTCGGCTCCCCTTAATCAACTCCCAATTGGTTGAGGGACGTTTTCCAGTTCCTTTCACCAATTCCTGCCAGTAATCGATTATCTGACGGCGCGTTTCTTGCTGTGAGCTATTGCGGTTAATCCTTTCACGCCATCCTGGGATGAAACAGTCCAATGCGGATTCGTCGGCTTGGAGGTTAATGTCCAAATTGCGTTGGTGATCCATTTTGCTCACATGGATGAGCATATCGATTCTTTTCAAGGCTGCGAGAGATTTGACGATTTTGAAGTCAAGGCTTTCAAGATTAAAGGGGTCAATGAACGCAAAATGAAGTCCATAAGGATTAACTGATTTTGCGGCTTGCATCGCCGCATCAATCGCCGATCCGGTCAATTCCCGGACTGGTGCGCCAAGTTTCTTCAATCGCGTTGTTGTAGCAACGCGGCTCTCATCGTCAAGATCAGCAACCAGGATTTCGGAAAATGCAGCGCCACCTTCTTGACTGATCTTCCAAGCGGCGACGGCGCTACCATCGATCCATTCACCCGTTTCTCTGACCCTTGAGCGACCTGGACCACAGAATAAATCTATGTATGTCGCTCCGGCTTTACCGGAACCAAGCCATTTCTTACGTGCTCCTCTGGAAATATCCACGTATAGGCTCAAAAATTTGTGTTTCTCTTTTGCCCATATTCCGACTTCAGAAGCTGGAAGGCCGTCGTCGCCCGTGATCAAATCACCCATATAAACCTCTCCACCTTGCGGCATCGCCATTGAATATAGTAGGTGGTGATAAGATACACTTAATTTAAAAGTGGATTTCCGGTTCCCCGCGAACCCGCTTCAACGATGACACCCCGTTACGCCCCGATCACCAGCCGCAGACGCGGCCAAATTCTGTTAAGGGCTTCGCCCTCGCAGCACGCAAGGGGCGGGCCGTCGCTACGCGCCGCACGACCGGGGGGATTGCCCCAGGTTTCGGGCCTAAAGGCCCTGCAACCCGCTCTGCGCCCTGGCGCCCTATTCTATGGCTCCAGGGTGGGAGCTACCCCGCCCCCCTAACGTGCCCTTGCGTTTGCTACCCCAAGTCTCCGCGACGCTCGAAAGTTGCTATGCGCAACTTTAGATCAATTTAGAAAAGGGGTTTCAAAATGCGGGTCTGCCCCAAAGATGGGGGCACTGGGCGGTTTCACTATAGCCCGCCTTGTGGGAGATGCCCACACAAGACGATGACTCTTAGTCGATAGTTCTGGAAGTTTCGGAAGCCGTAAGCTCGTC
>Ga0316224_1000679_pt1 | contig 44834 bp, 38 predicted proteins | sample TBH18013metaG_FD_206254 | JGI IMG/M metagenome (GOLD analysis project Ga0316224, IMG submission 206254) | Freshwater microbial communities from Trout Bog Lake, Wisconsin, USA - TBH18013 | ecosystem: Environmental > Aquatic > Freshwater > Lake > Hypolimnion/Profundal zone | place: USA: Wisconsin... | reverse complement strand
TGGGATATTTGACACCGGCTGATGTGTATTTGGGAGGCTCTTTAAAAACGAGGAAATAACAATTTTTATCAACAGGCTTCTATCTTATTTTTAGGTGATTTTGGTCTTGACAATGGGGAGTACCTTAAAAAGCAGTTTTTTGGAAAAACAATGGCACAATTTTATATTCATCATTTTATCTCTTGACCTGTGGTTATTTGATAATTTATCGCACTTATAAAGCTTCCTGATTAGCTTTATAAGGCCATTCAAGCTAAGCTTCAGCTAATTCATCATTCCGGCAATCTGTCGGAATGATGGCTTCGATTAAATAATACCAATCAGCTGAAGCATGTGGGTAATCAGGAATTTTATTTACATTTCAAATTATATTTCTGTACCCTATATCGCAAAGTCTCACGAGTAGTACCCAGCATTCTTGCCGCAGCCGTTACATTTTCATCGGCGCGATTCAAGGCTTCCTGTATCAGAAACTTTTCCATATCATGCAGGCTTAGGCTGCCATCCAGCGGTAGGAAAACGCCGTGATCGGTTTGTTGCGTTGCCGGTTTCCTTGAATTATTAGGTAGTTGCAACCATTGCTCGGGAAAGTCTTCATCTGAGGCCAACAATACGCAGCGCTCTAATACATTACGTAATTCGCGAATATTGCCTGGCCAGTCATAACTTTTTAGATTATCCCACGCTTGGGCAGAGATATTTTTGACATTTTTTGCCGATTTACGGTTGCTGTCGGCAATAAATAACGGCACTAACTCATCTAAATCTTCTTTGCGTTCGCGTAAAGCAGGAACTCGCAAGCTCATGACATTCAAACGATGATACAAGTCTCCACGGAACAAACCCTGTTCCACTTTTTCGATAAGGTTTAGGTTGGTGGCGGCGATAATTTGTACGTCAATGGCAATTTCGCTCTCACCACCCAGGCGACGGATACGAAAGTCTTCTACCGCTTTCAGCAGTTTTGTTTGTAAATCCAGATCCATTTCGCCTATCTCATCCAGAAATAGCGTACCGGTGTGGGCCTGCTCAAAAAGACCGCGATGACGTTTTTTGGCGCCGGTGAAAGCCCCTGCTTCATAACCGAATAACTCGGATTCCAGCAATTCTCTTGGTAATGCCGCACAATTGATTTCAATTAGCGGAGCTAAGGCTCGGCTGCCGGTGCAGTGTAAAATTCGGGCGATAAGGCCTTTACCGGTGCCGGTTTCACCGCTGATGATCAGACTGGAAAACGGTACTTTGGCCATTTGCAAAATCATATTACGCAGCAATGTGGCGCTCGGACTTTTGCCGATCAACGCATCGACAGTATGCCGACTGTTTTGAGCAATGGTTTGATGTTGCAGGCGGCGTTGCGCTCTGGCGCTACGTGCTGCACCTTCAACCAGTAAATTTAATCTGTCCAGTTCGCAAGGCTTTTCAATAAAATCGTATGCCCCTAGTCGTACCGCCCGAACTGAATCGGCAACGCTGCCGTAACCGGTCAAAAAGACCCATTCACTGCTGCCGATTTTGTTTTTAATACTTTCCAGAAAATCCAGAGCATTACCGTCTGGCAGATTCATATCCGACAGTACCACCAATGGATCGATATCCTGTTTGGATAAATGGGCTTCTGCCTGCTTTATAGTTTGGGCTATGCTGACTTCCCAGCCGCGCTTACTGAAAAATCGCGCCAGCTCAGAACCTAGCAAGATCTCATCTTCAATAATTAATAATGTTTCGGACATGGTGTTACTCAATGACGCCAAGAGGCAAGGTCTTCGATAGGTTCAAGATGGGTGTCAATGTCGATATTATCGAATAAAGCCATGATACGAAGTTCTATAGTTTCCACTAAATCATGGCCTTGTTGTACAGTCCAACTACCAGGTACTAGGACATGAACCGACATAAATCGTCGGGCGCCGGCATAACGGGTACGCAATGCATGGTACGCAATTTTATCGGTTGCTACAAATTGTTCCAGAATGCCGACAATAGCTGTCTGTTCATCAATCGACAATGCCGCATCCATCAGCCCTGCTATGGTGCGACGTATCAGTTGCAAACCCGCCCGAATAATGAGTAACGCCACCAAAAAAGCCATAATGGGATCTAAAACTGCCCAATCGTGCATACCTAGTTGTTTAGCTAAGGCCAAAGTGCTCTCAAAATGGTTACCGACAGAAATTCCGGCTACGCCAATCAAAATAGCCACGGTCGTCCACACATCGGCCATTAGATGTTGGCCATCGGACTCCAAAGTAATGGAGTGTCTGCGCTTGCCTACATGCATCAATATTTTTGCGACAAATAGATTGATCAGTGAAGCAAAAACCGAAATGGCGATTCCGACATCCAGTTGTTGCAAGGCTTGCGGATGTTCCAAGCGCTCCCAGGCCGTCCAACCGATGCTGACAGCTGCGAAAATGATCATAATGCCTTCAGCGCCACTGGAAAAATATTCAATTTTTTCGTGACCGTAGGCGTGGCGATTATCAGGAGGACGGGAGGCAATGCTCAGCACTATCAACATAATCACTGCTGCGACCAGATTGATCAAAGATTCCAGGGCGTCGGACAATAAACCGACCGAATTCGTCAGCCAATAAGCGTAGCTTTTCAATGCTATCGTGGATATTGCCGCCGCAATGGATAGCCAACCGTAAATTGTGAGCGATTTTTGTTTGGCAGTCATAAAATCAATCTTTGTAAAACAGGTTAATAGTCTAACAGAGTTAGTGAAATCAACCGCTGTTGTACTTAACTCGTTGGTAGACTCAAAGAGACACAGGCATGCCCGGGCGGTATATTTTGCAATTGCAGACGGCCGTGATGGTCTTTGACAAAACGTTGTACCATCGCTAAGCCCAAGCCGGAGCCGCCATCCTTAAGACTAACGAAAGGACGAATACCATGTTCTAAAATATCGTCGTTAAATCCCGGACCGGTATCGCTAATGGTAATAAACAGCCTGTTGTTACCATAGGTAGCAACCACTCTAATTTCGCCACTATTAGGCCCTATAGCCTGGATCGAATTCAACAGCAGATTCAACAGCATTTGCCGGAACTCTCTTTCCGGCAAAAAAGCATACAAATCGGCAGACACATCATAGCTAAACTTGATATTTTCCTCGGCTTGATATTTCAGCAGCATCAGTAATTCTTCCAAGATCTGCCGGATATTGATTTTTTGCGAGAATTCCGCACTATTGCGGGCGGAGGCCAACAAGTCATTAAGATTGCGGGTCAGCCGTTGTACTTCCCGGTAAACCAGTTGCATTCGTTCAGACAGTTCAGTATCTACGCATTCCTGTAACATATTCTCCAACGCCAACTGGATACTTGCTAAAGGATTACGTAATTCATGGGCGGTACTAGCCGCTAATTCTGCCAACGCCGCCAGTCTTTCGGCTTTGGCCAACTGCTGGCTTAAATCCAGTAAGGCATGACTGGTTTGCCTGACTCTAAATTCCAGCGCGGAGGTGTGCTCAAGATGTTCTTGCTCCAATTCTTGTAAGCGGGTGACTAATTGGTTATAGCGATCAAACAAGGCATGTAACAACGGGTCTGGGGTATCTCGGTCTATCGGTTTCATCTCCCCTTCTGCCAGACCGGAAAGCAATTCTTTTAATGAATCTAGTGGTTCCAAAACATTGGTTCTGAAAAAATAGTGACCAAACCAAAATAATAATAAGGGTAAAATGATCGCCAACTGCAATTCCAATTGACTATCGCTCTTGACATTATTCAGTTGTTTTTCTTCTTCTGCTGCCTGCTTATCGAGTACTTGCTCGATTAACTCCAAAGCACGTAACATACTAGGCTGATCTCCAGACGTGGCCGTAGCGAATACATTCTGTAAATTATTTAAATCCAAGGGTACTAGAAAAGCTTGATTGTGCGCTTCCAGGATGGTGATAAGCTGAACGCGGATGTCATTGATGTCCGTTTGCGTCGAAACCCCGTTGCTTTTTAGTGTGGATAGTTTTAATTGCAGTTCCAATAGTTCGAAAACGGCTTTTTCCATATGCCGTCCACGCTCTATGCCATCCTCAATGGTGTGTATGCGCTGGTTATTGATCCAAGTTAACCGACCTATCGCCAATAACTCACCAAGTACTAGTAAACCCAACACGAAACCGACGAAAATAACAGGGCGAAACAGCAGTTGACGCAAAGTGGGTTTCATAAGGTGTTCTTGGTCTCGCAGAGGGTAGAGAATAGCATTCTTCCAGCTGATTTTCGCAATCAAGCTGTAAACCTAGATATTTAGTCAAGACCGGAAACAGCACTATAGAACGTGCCCAGCTGTCGCTTCTAGGTTAAACGCTGCACCCGTAAAATGCAATTGTTGCCAAGCTTCAAATAGCACGATGGATACGCAGTTAGAGAGGTTAAGGCTGCGGCTTTCTGCGCGCATCGGTAAATAGAGTTTTAAATGCGATGGGTGTTGTTCCAGAAAAGGGTTAGGCAAGCCACGGCTTTCTGGGCCAAACAGCAATGCATCGCCGGCTTGGAATCTAACCTGGCTATAAATGTTACTGCCCTTGGTGGTTAATGCGAACAAGCGATTGGGTTTGGCACGATCAACATAATTCTCCAGCGAGGCGTATTGCCGGATATGCACCCATTCATGGTAGTCCAGCCCAGCTCTACGCAACCGTTTGTCGTCCAGTTCAAAGCCAAGCGGCTGGATCAGATGCAAATGTGCGCCGGTATTGGCGCACAAGCGGATAATATTGCCGGTATTGGCCGGAATTTCCGGCTCAAATAAGACAATGTCCAGCATAGCAAGGCATTACAGTTTATCAACATCTATCGGCGTCAGCCTCCAGATGTCGCGGTTGTATTCGCTGATCGTGCGATCAGTTGAAAACTTGCCGCTGGAGGCGGTATTAAGAATACTCATCTTTGTCCAGCGCTCCTGATCACGGTATGCTTGTTCGACCCGTTTTTGCGCTTCTACATAGCTGCGGAAATCGGCAAGCGTCATCCATGGGTCATTTGGATTTTTAATGGATGCGATAATATCGTCAAAAATGCCCGGTTCAAATTGATTGAAATGGCTACATTCCAACAGATGCATTACTGATTGCAACTCGCTGTCCTGGTTAATATAGGCTTGGGGGTCGTAATGATGGCGCATCGCTTCTACTTCTGATTCGGTTAATCCGAATAGAAAAAAGTTTTCAGCGCCTACTTCTTCACGAATTTCGATGTTGGCACCGTCCAAAGTTCCGATAGTTAATGCCCCGTTCATCATGAATTTCATGTTGCCGGTACCCGAAGCTTCCTTGCCGGCGGTAGAAATTTGTTCGGATAAGTCAGCGCCCGGACAAATTTTTTCCATGGCCGATACCCGGTAGTTAGGCATAAAAACCAATCTTAACTTGTCGCCAACTGCGGGATCGTTATTGATGACATTGGCGACGTTGTTGATCAATTTAATTGATTTTTTCGCCATGGCATAACCAGGGGCAGCTTTGCCGCCTATCAACACACAGCGAGGCACCCAGTTTTGGGTATCGTTGCGCTTAATACGGTCGTAAAGATGAATCACATGTAGGACATTGAGAATTTGCCGCTTGTATTCATGGATGCGTTTAACCTGTACATCGAACAAAGCCTCTGAATTGATTTCGATGTTGTGTTCATCTTTTTTGTAATCAACCAACCGTTGTTTGTTTGCGGTTTTTATCGTGCGCCATTTTTGTCTAAATGCGGGATCTTCAGCGTAAGGCTTGAGTTTTTCCAATTCGGATAGGTTGGTGATCCAAGCATCGCCAATGACACTACTGATCAATTTGGCCAGGTCGGGATTACAGGCGGCTAGCCAGCGTCTGGGGGTAACGCCATTAGTCTTATTGTTGAATTTTTCCGGCCATAAATCATGGAAGTCTTTAAATAAACCGTCCTGCAACAGTTTGGAGTGTAGTTCGGCAACGCCATTAACCGAGAAACTGCCGACAATAGCCAGAAATGCCATTCTAACTTTTTTATCGTAGCCTTCTTCAATAATCGACATCCGCTCCATGCGCTGGCCATCGCCGGGCCAATGGGCGGAAACTTCCGCCATGAAGTGAGCATTGATTTCAAAAATAATTTCCATCAACCTAGGGAGTAGGTATTGCATCAGGCCAACCGACCATTTTTCCAATGCTTCAGGCAATAAGGTATGGTTGGTGTAAGCCATGGTATTACGGGTGATATGCCATGCTTCCTTCCAGGATAAACCGTAAATATCCAGCAATAGCCGCATTAATTCCGCAACCGCGATACTGGGATGGGTGTCATTAAGTTGAAAAGTGTTTTTTTCCGGGAATTTACTGAAATTGTTGCCGTGACGGCCTACCCAATTTGAAAGAACGTCCTGTAAACTCGCGGAAGCCAGCAAATATTGCTGCTGTAAGCGTAGCGCCTTGCCGTTTTCGTTGGCGTCGTTGGGATATAACACCATAGTGATATTTTCTGCAGTATTTTTTTGGGCGACGGCTTCAGCGTAGTCGCCGGCATTGAATTCTTGCAGATTAAATTCTTCGGTTGCCATGGCTTTCCATAAGCGCAGGGTATTGACGGTGCCGTTTTTATAACCCGGTACAGGGGTGTCGTATGGCATTGCCAAAACATCGTGAGTATCCAGCCAGGATGTCCTCTTATTGCCATTTTCGTCAAGATGGGTTGTTGTTCGGCCACCAAACTTAACTCTTGCCATATATTCAGGACGCTCTATTTCCCAAATATTCCCCATGCGCAGCCAGTGATCAGGTAGTTCTACCTGCTCGCCGTTGACAATTTGTTGGGTAAACATGCCGTATTCATAGCGTAAACCATAACCTGTTACCGGTAATTGCAACGTTGCACAACTATCGATAAAGCAGGCTGCTAAACGACCCAAGCCGCCATTTCCAAGGCCGGCATCCACTTCGCTTTCGGCTAGCTCTTCCGCTTCTAGGCCCAGATCATAAAGCGCCTGTTTAATAACGTCGTCGACACCCAAATTCAGCATGGCGTTACTTAGCGAACGGCCAATCAAAAACTCCATCGATAAGTAAAAGGCCTTTTTACAGTCCCGATTCTTATAAGTATTGTAAGTAATTTTCCAGCGTTCGACCAATCGATCACTGATAGCCAGAGACAATGCCTCATAGGCATAGTGAGGTGATCGACAATGCTCGTCTCTTCCCAAACGGTGACTGTAATAATGCTTGAAGTCGGCAATGAAGTTTTTCTTATCCATGCCTAGTTTAGGCAATTTGGTAATATCGGCTTTTGGGTTGCTTTTTCGAAAAACTCTGTGCGGCATGGTTTTTTACCTATTTGGGTATTCGGTTTATCCGATTTACAAAGACAGAAAGTCGGGACGTTACAAAAATAGCCCGCCAATAAGTTAGAAAACTCGAGTTATTGGCGGAAATATCACTACATGTAAAATCTCAATCCAGTTTGCCGTGGCACTGCTTGTATTTTTTACCAGAACCGCAAGGACAAGGATCGTTTCTACCTACCTTTTGCGCATTTCTGACGAAAGGTTGTTCGTTATCTACCTGAATTGCTGCCTCTGATTCCTGAGGCAGCTCGAACGCTGAATGTGCTTCGGCATGTTCAAAGTGCATTTCTTGTGGTGCTTGGCGCTGTTGATCAATCGCCTCGACATCTTCTTCGCGGGTTACTTGCACTTTGGTCATAATGCCGACAACTTCCCGTTTGATATGATTCAACAGGTCGCTGAACATGATAAAAGATTCTCTTTTATATTCCTGCTTGGGATCTTTTTGAGCGTAACCGCGAAAATGGATGCCCTGACGTAATTGATCCATTGCCGCCAAATGCTCTTTCCAGCCGTTATCCAGCACTTGCAGTAACACAGATTTTTCAAAGTGTCTGATGACTTCAGGGCTGATGGCCGCTTCTTTTTCGTGGCTTTCTTGGTCGGCTTTCTCAACAATCAGCTGCCGCAATTTCTGTTCATTTAGCGAAATATCAGTTTCCAGCATGTTGGCGATTGGCAGATGCAGATTAAACTCCTGCTGCAAATGAATTTCCAGGCCATGAACATCCCATTGTTCCTGCATCGTTTTTGGCGGAATGTACTGGGTAATCGCCTCGTTGATCACATCGGCGCGGATGGCGGTGATAATGTCGTTTATATCATCCGCCGCCATCAACTCGTTACGTTGGGCGTAAATGACCTTACGTTGATCGTTAGCAACATCATCATAGGCTAGGATTTCTTTACGAATATCAAAGTTCCGACTTTCAACTTTACGCTGTGCGCTTTCAATCGAGCGGGTTACCCAAGGGTGTTCAATTGCTTCGCCTTCCTGCATACCCAATTTTTGCATTAGGCCGGCAACCCGCTCGGACGCGAAGATTCGCATTAAATCATCTTCTAGAGACAGGTAAAACCGAGTTGAGCCAGGGTCACCCTGTCGACCGGAACGGCCTCTCAGCTGGTTATCAATCCGCCGTGATTCATGCCGCTCAGAACCGATGACATGCAAGCCGCCGCTTTCCAAAACTTGGTTATGGCGGGCTTGCCAGGCATTACGAATGCGTTCTTTTTCGGAGTCACCAGCATCTTCACCTAAGGTAGTGAGTTCTGCTGTGAGATTGCCGCCCAATACGATATCGGTTCCGCGACCAGCCATATTGGTGGCGATAGTGACGGCGCCAGGCATACCTGCACGTTCAATAATTTGCGCTTCGCGTTCGTGTTGTTTGGCGTTGAGAACTTCGTGTGCGATGTCCTGCTGTTTAAGCATGGCAGAAATCAGCTCGGAATTTTCAATTGAAGTAGTGCCGACCAGTACCGGTTGGCCTCGTTTTGCGCAATTTTTAATATCTTCGATAACCGCGGCATATTTTTCGCGGGCTGATAGATAGACCAAGTCGCCCATATCTTTACGTATCATCGGGCGGTGCGTTGGGATTACCACCACTTCCAGACCGTAGATTTTATTCAGCTCAAAAGCTTCGGTATCCGCCGTTCCGGTCATGCCCGACAGTTTGTGGTAAAGCCGAAAGTAGTTTTGGAATGTAATCGACGCCAGAGTTTGATTTTCGTTTTGAATCGTAACGTTTTCTTTGGCTTCCACCGCTTGATGCAAACCTTCCGACCAGCGGCGTCCAGACATCATTCGGCCGGTGAATTCGTCAACGATAATGACCTGATTATTGGCGACTACATAATCGACATCCTTTTGGAACAGGATGTGGGCGCGCAATGAAGCATTTAAATAGTGCATCAACCGAATATTGATCGGATCGTACAGTGTAGTGCCTTCAGCAATCAGACCGTACTCAGCCAGCAAATGCTCCACACGCTCGTAACCGGCCTCTGTTAAGTGGATTTGCCGCGATTTTTCATCGACAGCATAATCGCCGGGCATTTTATCTTGCTGTTCTGGATCTTCTGATTTTTCCTGTTTGGTCAGGAAAGGGATAATTTGATTGGTCTTTTGGTAAATTTCGGTACTACCTTCCGCCTGACCGGAAATAATCAACGGGGTTCTGGCCTCGTCGATCAGGATCGAATCTACCTCGTCAACAATTGCAAAATATAGGTCGCGTTGAACTTTCTGTTCCAGATTAAACGCCATATTGTCGCGCAAATAATCGAAACCAAATTCATTATTCGTACCGTAGGTTATGTCTGAGGCATAAGCAGTTTTTCGTTCTTCATGGGAAAGATCGCTAACGATTACGCCAGTGGTCAGACCTAAAAAGCCATAAAGCTTACCCATCCACGCGGCATCGCGCCGGGCCAGATAGTCGTTGACGGTTACCACATGCACACCGTGACCTGGTAAAGCATTAAGATAGGCAGCCAGCGTGGCCATCAGGGTTTTACCTTCGCCGGTTTTCATTTCGGCGATTTTTCCGCTATGCAATACCATGCCGCCAATCAGCTGCACATCGAAATGGCGCATGCCGAAAACTCGGGTTGATGCTTCCCTGACAGCGGCAAATGCTTCCGGTATCAAGTTATCAAGCTTTTCGCCCTGAGCCAGACGATCACGGAATTGCTGAGTTTTGGCTTGTAACGCCTCGTCGGACAACTGTTCGTATTCAGCAGCCAAAGCATTGACTTTTTTGACCAATTTGCGTTTTTTCTTGATCAGCCTGTCATTACGGCTGCCGACAACTAATTTAACCAGCTTACCCAGCATGATGTTTCCAGTGTAATAGTGAATTTCAAAGCATATGATTATAAACGCTATAAGGCCTTTGACACCAGAAATCAAGCCTAACTCATCAACTATTCAGTATAAGACCGCGTAAAACCTAGCAGGAATTGACGTGGACAAGCCCATTGATAGGCGTATAATTCGCGGCCTTTATGGTTTGAAATTCTAGACGATCAAGACGCCTTTAACCTAACTAGTAACATCAAATCCATCCAGTGATTTTATGAAAATTGTGATTCTCGGCGCCGGTGTCACCGGTTCTTCGGTAGCGGGTGCGCTAGCCAGTGAAGAAAACGATATTGTGGTCATTGATAAAAATCCGCAATTACTGACTGCTTTAAAAGCTCGTCTGGACATTGGCACGGTCGAAGGGAATGCGACCCATCCCACTATATTGGAGCATGCAGGCATCAAGGATGCGGATATGGTGATAGCAGTAACTGATAGAGACGAAACCAATATGCTGGCCTGTCAGGTTATTAATACCTTGTACAGCAAACCTAAAACCATTGCCCGAGTAAGGGCGATAGATTTTCTGAATCACCCTGAGTTATTCGAATCAGGCGGCATAGACATCGTCATCAGCCCAGAACAACTGATTACCGAATCCATCCATAATCTAGTCAAATTTCCCGGTGCTCTGCACGTCTCGGAATTTGCCGACGGACTGATTCGGCTGTTCTCCATCAAAGTGGTAGCCACCGGATTTTTAACCGGTAAACGAATTCAGGCCGTCAAAGAAAAGCTTGCTGACGGCATGATACGGGTAGCAGCCATCTTTAGAGAAGGTAAAGCAATTGCAGTAAATGGTGAAGCTATCATTGCCACCGGCGACGAGGTGTTTTTCGTCTGTCCGCGTGAAAAAGTGCGCAAAACGCTGGTCGATCTTGATAAGCTGGAGTCACCTATCAAGACCGTGATGATTGCCGGTGGTGGCCATGTCGGCAAACGACTCGCCATCGCTTTGGAAAAAAATTATCAGGTTAAGGTTATTGAGTTGGATTTAGAGCGCGCTAAAGACATCGCCAATGATTTGCGCAATACTCTGATTTTGCATGGCGATTGTACTGATGAGTCTTTATTACAGGAAGAAATGATTGAGAATATCGATTTATTCTGTGCAATCACCAATAACGATGGCATCAATCTTATTTCCGCAGGACTCGCTAAAAAACTAGGTGCCAAGAAAGCTATTTGTTTGGTTAATAACAATGCCTATTTGAAGCTATTGGATGGTTCAGGTATTGATTTAGCAATACAACCCAGACTGGAAACCTTAGGCGGCATACTTAAACACGTCAGAAAAGGTGATGTGGTGGGAGTTAGTTCAGTGTGTGGCGGGGGGGCCGAAGCGATAGAAGCCATCGCCCATCGCAGTAAAAATGCCACATCGGTGGTAGGTTTGCGCGTTAACCAGGTTAATCTGCCGGATGGCATCATACTGGGTGCATTGATTCGGGATAAAGAAGTGATTCCGGTGCATCACGATACCGTGTTTGCTGATGGCGATCATGTGGTGATGTTTGCATTGAATAAAAAGCTGATCAAGGATATTGAAAACTATTTTCAACCTATTTAGATGCCGGTATCTGCTTCAACCTAGCATCGGCAGTTGACCGCTCCTTAGTTATCGTAAGGCCTTATCGTGACTGGAAAAGATCGGCATGAATGGAATTGCCTAAAGGGTGAAGCCGCTACATGCTCTGCTGACTCACCGATTGGAATCTTTGATTCTGGTGTCGGCGGAATATCGGTTTTGCATGCCATTCGCCATGCACTTCCTGTAGAACATCTGCTTTATGTCGCAGACTCCGGCAATGCTCCATACGGCAATCGACACTCCAGCTTCATAACGGATCGAACCACGACCATTGCCAAATTTCTCATTGAGCATCGAGTCAAGGCTATCGTTGTTGCTTGCAACACAGCGACTGTGGTTGCAATAGAGGCGCTTAGGTCTTGGTGCCCGATTCCGGTAGTTGCCATAGAACCTGCGATCAAGCCGGCAGCAAACAGCACTAAATCCGGGGTGGTTGGAGTACTGGCAACGAATCAGACCATAGCAAGTGCCGCGGTCGCCCGTCTCTGCGATCAGTACGGTAGCAGCACCAAAATTCTGTTAAGAGCATGCCCTGGGTTAGTAGAACACGTTGAGCGGGGAGATATCTCAAGTGATGTCACTCGGTCTCTGCTTGTCGAATACATCTCTCCTCTACTTGATGCAGGCGTCGACACCATTGTGCTGGGATGTACGCACTATCCGTTTCTTCGTACCCTTATTCACGAGATCGTTGGCCCAAACATCTCAATTGTCGATCCCGCAGCGGCGGTAGCTCGTGAGTTGGCTAGGCGTCTCGGCACGAATCTGAGGCGTGTGTCGCCAGGTGATTCAGTAAGCGAATGCTTTTTCTCCAGTGGCCCAGTTGATCGGGCCCACATTGTGATGTCGGCTCTTTGGGGTGAGAGGGTCGTTGTTCGTAGTCTCGACAAATAGAGCTACGTGGGGTTCCCACTTGATAAAATTATCCTAGGATCATCGGCTCCCGCAAGGGTAAATCCTTACGGCACAGCAGCATTTGCCTGTGCCGCCTCCCAGCCGCCACCCAATGCCTTGTAAACCGCCGTTAGCGCCGTGGCAGTAGCTGTTTCACTTTGCGCTAACTCGCTTTGATCCTGCAATAGCCGTAATTCGGTATCTAGTACCGTTAGAAAATCCGCCACCCCAGCCTGATAACGTAAATGCGCTAATTCATTAGCACGTTCACTGGCTTGTGCCGCTGTTGCCAGTGAGGCTCGTCTGATGCGTTCCTGATTATAAGTAACCAGAGCATTTTCGGTTTCTTCCAGCGCGTTTAACACGGTTTGTTGATATTGGGCCAGACTGGATTCAGCGCGGGCATCGGCGGCTTTGATGCGGGCATAGACTCGCCCCATATCCAGAAAGGCCCAACTGATTCTGGGACCAAAGGAATAGCTGTCAGAGCCAGGTGTTACCATGCTGCCCAAGGTGTCACCTTCCAGCGCAATGGTGCCGACAAAGGTGACGCGGGGGAATAGGTCGCCAATGGCGACGCCGATTCTCGCGGTGGCTGCGGCCAGCGAGCGTTCGGCGACACGAATATCGGGTCGGCGCTTTAATAACTGGGCCGGATTTCCGATTTGAATAGTGTCCGGGGCTTTGGGCGAGGCTTGGGGCGTGGATAAGATTTCCGTCAAAGCACTGGGGATTTGCCCGGTGAGTACGCTGAGCCTATGAATATTACGAGCAATAGCGGTTTTTAAGCCGGGTATGGTTGCGCGGGTGGTTTCCATTTGCGCTAAGGCTCTGGATGTATCCAATTCTGTACCGCGACCATTACTGAGTTTAACCCGGGTTAAGGATAAGGTTTCAGATTGATTGGTGGCGTTTTTTTCTGCCACCTCTAATTGTCGCTGCAAGCCGCGCAATTCAAAATAATTTCTGGCGGCTTCGGCAATCAGGCTAACGCCGATGTCGCGCAGAGTTGCTTCTTGGGCATCCACTTCATCATTAGTGGCTTCAACATTACGACGCACCCGACCAAAAAAATCCACTTCCCAGTAGGCGTCAAACCCTGAATTAAGCAGGTGTAAGCCGCGCGGTACATAGGCACGATTGTTCATAGAACTGGTACTGCGCAAGGTGTCGGTGTAGTTATCATGCGTGGTAACTTGCGGTAGCAGGTTAAGGCCGGCCTCCAGATACATGGCTCTGGCTTGGCCAAGATTGGCGCGGGCGGCTTGAATATCGTAATTGTGATTAACCGTTTGCTCAATCAAAGTCATTAATTGTGCATCGTTAAATAATTTCCACCAACCCTGCTCTATGTCACGGTCTGAATATTCAGCATGATCGGCGTTGGCAAAGCTATCGGGCAGCTTGCTGGGTGGCTGTTGATAATCCGGGCCAACTGCGCAGGCGCTTAATATCAGGCTGCTTAAAAACAATAGACCGTATCGGGTCTGAGCGGCCCAGATGCTGAAATAGCGATTAGAAAAACTTGGCTTCATAGCGATGAATCCGAATCAGATTGAGGTGGTAATTGACTAAGTTTGTCTGTGCGGCGTTGGCTGATGACATAAAATACCGGCGTTAACAGCAGACCAAACAAGGTAACGCCTATCATGCCGCTGAATACCGCTGTACCCAATACTTGCCGTGATTCGGCGCCGGCGCCGGTGGAGACGACTAATGGAAATACCCCCATAATAAAAGCGATGGATGTCATTAAAATCGGCCGTAAGCGGATTTTTGAGGCTTCTATCGCTGCGGCAAAACGGTCTAAACCGGCTTCCTGTCGGCGTTTGGCAAACTCTACAATTAGGATGGCGTTTTTACTTGCCAGACCAACCAAAACAATGAAACCAATCTGAGTAAAAATATTGTTATCCATATGGCTTAACCAGAGTCCGGTCATTGAAGACAAAATACACATTGGTACAATCAGAATGACCGCAAATGGCAAGGACCAGCTTTCGTATTGTGCGGCCAGCGCCAAAAATACAAAAATGACGCTAAGAGGAAATACCAAAAACGCCACATTGCCGGCCAGCACCTGTTGCAAAGTCAGTTCCGTCCATTCGTAATCGAAACCGGGCGGCAATTCAACACTCAACAGTTTGTCCATCATGTTAATGGCTTGGCCGGAACTAATGCCGGGCAGGGTGCCGCCGTTAATTTCCGCAGTGGGGTACATATTGTAGCGGGTGATTTTGTCCGGCCCGTTAATTTCCCGGACATCGGCAATAGCGCCCAGCGGCACCATGCCGCCGCGGCTGTTTCTGGTTTTTAATTCCGCAATATCTTCCGGCAACATTCTATAGTCTGCATCGGCCTGCGCGACCACCTGATAGGTACGGCCAAAACTATTGAAATCGTTAACATACAGCGACCCCAGATAAATTTGCAGGGTATCGAAAATATCCTGCAAAGGCACATCCATGGATTTGGCGCGGGTGCGGTCAACATCGACAAACAATTGCGGCACACCGGAGCGGAAAGTGGTAAATAAACCGACCAAGCCGGCTTGTTGATTGCCTTTGCCGATCATTTCTGAAGTGACTCGCTGTAATTCGTCTATGCCTGAATTGGAACGATCTTCAATTTGCAGTTTAAAGCCGCCTACAGAGCTCATGCCTCTAACCGGCGGCGGCGCAAACACCGCAATTCTGGCATCAGGAATGGTCGATAAGCGTTGCGTCAGCGTTTTGACCAGTGTATCGGCATACAACTCAGGGTGACCGGCACGTTGCTCAAACGGTGCCAGCCGAGCAAAAAAAGTCGCAACATTGGATTGACTGGCGCGGGTTAGAATTGACCAGCCCGCATACTCATTCACATGGCCTATGCCTGGCGTGGACAGAATAATCTGGTTGGCATCATGCATCACTTGCTCGGTACGCGCTAAAGAGGCTGCATCGGGCAGTTGGGCATATAAAATCAGATAACCTTGATCCTGCTGTGGGATAAATCCGCTGGGTACTTTCTCAAACGCCAAAAAATTTAAGCCATTCAGGCCAAGGTACAAGATCAGCACCACCACTGTCATACGGATTAGCCGACCAACCAGCCGCGAATAGCCGTTGCTGAAGGCGTCGAAAAAACGATTGAAACGGCTAAAGAACCAGCCGAACAGTTTGTCAAACCAACGGGTAAAGAAATCTTTATCGCCATGCGCCCTATCCAGTAATAATGCGCATAGCGCCGGACTCAGGGTTAACGAGTTAAAGGCAGAAATGACCGTAGACACCGCAATGGTTAAGGCAAACTGCTTGTAAAATGCCCCGGATACCCCGGTTATAAAAGCCGTCGGCACAAAAACCGCCACCAGCACCAACGCTGTGGCGACAATTGGCCCCACTACCTCCTGCATGGCTAAGCGGGTGGCAGCTCTGGCGTTTAAGCCCTCGGCAATATGGCGCTCTACGTTTTCCACCACCACAATGGCGTCGTCAACCACAATCCCAATCGCCAACACCAGGCCAAACAGCGATAAGGTGTTTAACGACAGCCCCAGACCGGACATCACCGCAAATGCGCCGATTAAGGATACCGGCACGGCCAGCATCGGTATCAGCGCCGCCCGCCAATTTTGTAAAAAAACCACGATCACCAGCACTACCAGACCTATGGCTTCAAATAGGGTTTTAACCACGGCGTCTATCGATTGCTGAATGAAAACTACGGTATCGTAAACTAATAAATAATCCAGTCCTTCTGGAAAACGGGTTTTCAGTTTTGCCATGGCCTCCACCACGGCTTTTTTGGTTTCCAGCGCATTGGAGCCGGGTAATTGAAAAATAGCCAGTCCCACGGTGGGTTCGCCATCTAAATATAAGCCGGCGTTATAGTCTTTTGCGCCCATTTCAATGCGGGCGACATCTTTTAAGCGGGTAATCTGACCATTACGGCCTTGTTTAATCACAATTTCGCCAAATTGCTCCGGCTCTGTCAATCTGCCCAAAGTACTGATGGTGTATTGGAATTCCGCGTTGTTCTCGGATGGTTTTTGCCCCACCACTCCAGCAGCGACTTGCACGTTTTGCTCGCGCACAGCATTAACCACTTCGCCGGCTGTGAGGTTACGGGCGGCGATTTTTTCCGGATTGAGCCATAAGCGCATACTGTAGTCGCGTGCACCAAACACCAGAATATCGCCCACTCCCGGCAAACGGGCCAGGGTATCTTTAATTTGCAGCAAGGCATAGTTGCTTAAATAAATACTGTCATAGCGTTTATCAGGAGAAACCAGGTTAACCACCAGACTTAAGTCCGGGCTGCTTTTTTTAACGCTGATACCTTGCCGTCTAACTTCTTCCGGTAACCTGGGTTCTGCCAGCGCCACCCGGTTTTGCACCAATACCTGCGATTTGTCCAGATTAGCGCCCGATTTAAAGGTAATGGTCAGCGCCATGCTGCCGCTGTTGGTTGAGGTAGAAGACATATACAACATGTCTTCTACACCGTTAATTTCCTGTTCTATTGGGGTGGCTACCGTTTCCGCCACGACTTTGGCATCGGCGCCGGGATAACTGGTGCTGACCACCACGGTGGGTGGGGCGATTTCTGGATACTGGGTAATCGGTAAGCTGAAAAGCGCCAAACTACCGATCAAGAGTATGACGATAGATAAAACCGAGGCGAAAATCGGTCGGTCTATAAAAAAATTGGTAAATTTGTCCATAAATTACTGCGCTCCCGGCTGTTCGCTAAGGCTAATGCGTTCTGGTGTGGCCTTAATGCCTGGGCGTAGTTTTTGTACCCCGTCTATCACAACCCATTCGTTGCCCTGTAAGCCTTGGTTGATCACCCGCAGTTGGCCATGGTGAGTACCTGGTGTAACTTTACGATATTCCACCTGATTGTCCTGATTGATAACCCAAACAAAACGTTGCGCTTGGTCAGAACTGATGGCGCGGTCAGGAATCAGCACGGCAGGATAAGCTGAACCGCTATGAACCCTAATTCGGGCAAAAAAACCGGGGCTTAATAATTCGTCCGGGTTGGGGAATACGCTACGCAAGGTTACCGTACCGGTCGCAGCATCCTCGCGCGGGGAAACATAATCGATATGGCCTTTATGCGGGTAATTGTCTTCGTCAGATACTGCAAGTTCCACCGGAGTGCCTTTCAGGTCGGCGGCGCTGCGGCCTTGTTGCTGGGCCTGCCTTCTATATTTAATCACTGATTGTTCATCAGCATCTACATAGACATAAACCGGATCGGTGGAAACTATGCTGGTTAACACTGTGGTATCGCCGCCATTGATCAAATTGCCGGCGGTAATCAGCTCGCGGCCTATCCGTCCGCTAATCGGCGCCCGGATTTCGCAATAGTCCAGGTTAAGCCGTGCGCTATAGACATTGGCTTCGGCGGATTCCACCGCGCCGGAGGCTTCGCGCAAGCCTTTGCTGCGGGAATCGAATTCCTCGGTGGAAATAGCTTTTTCCCGGAATAGGTTTTCGGCGCGCTGTAAATCGTTTTTGGCGAGTTCGTGGCGCGACTTTGCCCGTTCCAGTTCGGCTGCGGCGTAATTCAGTTGAGCTTTAAACGGTTTAGGGTCTATTAAAAATAACAAATCGCCTTTGTTTACTTTTTCGCCGGCGGTGAAATTAACTTTTTCTAAATGTCCGCCGACTCTGGCGCGAATATCCACCGCGTTGATAGCCTCAACGCGGCCGGTGTATTCATCCCAGTCGGTGACGTTCCGGCTTAAGGGTTGGGCAATTTTAACATTGGGCGGTGGTGGTGCGGCTGGGCCGGCAGACGAATCGGATTGATTGCTGCAAGCAGTGACCAGCAGCGGCAAGGCAAACAAGAAAATACCCGGTAGCTGTTTTAGTCTTGGGATACCGGTAGCAAGATTCCATTCAGAGTCTGAGGATGTTGGCTGGTCAGCAGCCGGGCTGCACGATTTTTCTTCCATTTGTTGGCGCCTCTGATTTCTGTAAAAATAAAATGGTAATATATATTACCGTTTAGTCTAGAGTATCATTTCTGTATAAGTCAACTAATTTTATGAGCATACGTGCATGATCAAATGTGGCCGCCCGTCCAAGGGCGATGAGCAATTAAGTCGAGATCGATTACTGGATGCCGTCAGACAGCTTTTTCTGGAACATGGTTACGGTAACCTCAGCATGGAAACCATAGCGAGGGATGCGCATGTCTCACTGCGTACTATTTACAATCAGTTTGGTGGTAAAGCCGGATTATTTGGTGCTTTGATTAGGCGTTGCAGTGATCAATGGCTGCATACCTTGTCGCAGGATGCACCGCTGGAAGATGCTTTGGGCCAGTTTGCCCGACAATTTTTATATCAAACCACACGGCCTGAGACATTAAGAGTGCGGGCCATCTTGATAGGCGAGTCACCTCGGTTTCCAGATTTGGCAACGCAATTTTACGAACAAGGCCCAAGAAGAACATTGGACTATCTGGCAGATTTTTTTAAGTATCACCAACAGGTCGGGAGGATTGCCGACATCAACCCGCATTTTTTGGCTGATCAATACATCAGCGCCTTACGTGGTGAACGTTTTCAACGCATACAACTAGGTTTGGAAGCATCGCCGGATGCCTTAGAAATTGAGGATTGGGTGCAGCAAGTTACCCAGTTGTTTCTGCAAGGCTGTTTGTTACCGGCAGCAGGCAAACGCTGAGTTTTTACGCAGTAGCCCATTGACCTTGGATTTGGTGACGTAGCTTTTTATCCAACCATAATCAGCTGTTTTGATGGTACAGTGAGCCTTTTAGACCGACTTATTTTTTACTAGGCCAACTTATGCCAAAACATTACACGCGTTTTAGCGACATTTCAGTCAGCGAAAGAATTTTAAATACCGTTTTTCTGTTAACCATCGGTTTAGCTTATCTGGTGGCTCTGATCAATATGTACTACACCCATCAAGGGCGTGATGGTAAACCGGGGGTCTCTTTAGAAGATATCGTTATCGTATACCATGGCTCCAATCATCAAACCCGGTTAGGAACAGCCATTGCCGGCATCATGGAGCCAAATCTTAAATACAAAAGCGACAAAGAAGTTATTTTAAGATGGATTAATGCCGGGGCAGATGAAACCGGTTATAGGGAAGATATTGCCCCCATCCTCAACCGGGATTGCATTAATTGTCATACCCCCGCCAATAATCCGTCACTGCCGGATCTAACCAATTTTATCGGCGTGTCTGAAGTGGCGCACTCCGGCGGCGAAAGCTTGCCGGCGCTGATTAGAGTTTCGCATATTCATTTATTTGGCATTGCCTTTATTCTCTATTTTATCGGCCGGATTTTTCTGCTTTGCGATATGAATATTTACGTAAAAAGAGTGGCTGTGGTCATCCCGTTTGTGGCAATGTTGTTGGATGTGATGTCGTGGTTCGTCACCAAGTGGTTTGCCGGCTTTGCCTATGTGGTCGTATTTAGTGGTGCGCTAATGGGCATATCAATGGGGATGCAGATATTGTTAAGTCTGTATCAGATGTGGTTTTATGTTAAAGAGCCGGAAGAGCAAGCCTAACCAACAGCGCCGCTGCCTGCCAGAACAGGGAATAAGGTAATCAAGCCCTTCGCGATAAATTCCACCGCGATAGAGGCTAAAATCAGGCCCATGACTCGCGTTACGACATTCATGCCGGTATGGCCCATTACGTCGGCAATCTTGGGTGCAGACAATAATGCCGCTAATACGATGCTGGAAACCGATAAAATTACCGCAATCACCAGCAAGTAATGCGGTAAAGAGTGCTGGGAATGCGCGTAAACGATGGTGGTACTGATGGCGCCCGGCCCGCTCAATAATGGAATTGCCAGCGGCACCACGGCAACGGATTCTTTCTCATAAGATTCCGCGCGTTCCTCAGGCGTATGGCGCGAGCGGTCATGGCTGGCGTAGAGCATAGATATCCCCATCAATAGTATCAATATTCCGCCGGCAACTCGAAAAGAGGCCAAGCTAATGCCTAGAAAATACAAGATTGGTTCCCCGGCCAGCAGCGAGATCAATAGCACCATTGCCACTGAAAAAGCGCAAACATAAGCGATGCGTTTTCTTTCTGCTGGGCTGCGATTATTGGTCAGCGCAATAAATGTGGGAATTGCGCCTATGGGATTGACGACAGAGACCAAACCGGCGGAAAGTTGTAAATACTCATTCCAGCTCAGCATGGAAGATTAGGCGTTTTCATGGTTTAACCGAGGTGATGAATTGAAATGATAGAAGCGCTGTGCTCTATAAGGAAATTGCTGATATGCCGGTTTTGAATGTTGATTATTTTCAACTAGCTTTATTCTTTCACAGGCCGTTTTTCCAATTTGCGTTGCAGGGTTCGTCTATGCATGTTCAAGGCTCTGGCCGCTGCTGAGATATTGCCTTCGTGTTGCATTAACACTTTTTGTAAGTGCTCCCATTCCAAACGCTTTACCGATAAAGGACTATCGCTGATGGCGACAGAGGCATCGCCTTCGTTTTTGTGCAAGGCATTGACGATTTCATCGGCATTGGCCGGTTTGGTTAAATAGTGAATAGCGCCAAGTTTAATCGCTTCCACTGCGGTAGCAATACTGGCAAAACCGGTCAGCATGACAATCTGGGTATTGGAATCCAGGGAAATCAGCTTTTTGACCATTTCTAAGCCGGACTCCAGGCCAATACGCAAATCTATTACGGCATATTCAGGTTCGGTTTGTTCCGCTAATTCTATTGCGGTGCTGACATCATTGGCGACAGTCACTTGAAAACTGCGTTTTTCCAAGGCTGGTTTTAGCACCGAACAAAATGTCACATCATCATCAACCAGCAGTAGTTGTGGTTTATCCATAGGCTGTGCAGTCATCCATACTCTCCTTAGTTAGTAGCGGCAGACTAATTTCTACGCAGGCCCCGCCTGCTTCAAGATTACTAAATTCTATTGTACCGCCTATGCGTTTGATAGTGGTATAGGTTAAAAATAAACCAACGCCCATGCCTTGTTTATTGCTTTTTACCGGTTGATGTCCGGCAAAATCGATAAACTCTGTGGGTAGGCCGGGGCCAAAATCTCTTACTTTTAAATTAAGTACCGCATAATCCCATTCTGCATGAAATTCTATGCCGGCATTAGAGGGTGAGGCTTCAGCTGCGTTATTAAGGATATTGATAATCGAGTGGGTGATGGTACGCTCTGCAATAATTTGTGCAGTCATATCAACTTGGCTATTGATAAATAATTTGAGTTTGGTCGAGGCTTTATGGGTACGCCACTGATTCAATACGCCATCAATATAGTCGCTGACCAGCATGACTTGGCCGGATTCAGCGCGCATTTCGCCGGCAGAAGCTGACATGACAGACAAGGCCTGCTTACAGCGGTCAATCTGCTGTTGCACTATTTGTAGCCTGTGATTAAGGTCTGGATAACGATGTTCTGGAAAATCCTCTAACATTTCATGAGCCAGGATGGCGATAGTACCCAACGGTGTACCCATATCGTGCGCAGCACTGGCGGCAAGTGTGCCTAAGGATACTACCCGTTCATCACGCAATGCGCTTTCCCTTGCTTCTGCCAGATTTCGCTCCCGATCTTTTAAAGTTTTAGAAAGTTCAACCACAAAAAACGCCACCAAGCCGGCGCTGAACACAAATCCGAACCACATGCCGAACACATGCAAATTAAAATAACGGCGGTCATTCATTAAGTGCATTTGCAACACCATTTCCGGCGTTAATTCAGACATCGCCGGATGCATAATATGCGGTTCTATCGCGGGTAAAGGTATGTTGTAAGGAATCAATACCGTGTAGACGCAAGAAGTGATAATCACCATATTCCAGGCATATGCCTGCGGCAGCATGATGGCGGTGACGATCAACGGCAGTAAAAACACCCAAATGATAGGGTTGGATGCGCCGCCGGTTAGATACAACAAATACGCCAAAGCAAATACATCCATACAGATTTGCGAGAAAATTTCGTGTTCGGTCACTTCCTCTTCGGTTTGCAAGCGCAGCCAGGTATACAGGTTTAGGATAGAAATGGCGAAAATAGCCAGCCACAATTGACTCTGTGGCAAGTTTATCCCTAAGCCGTTTATCGCCACAAATACCGTAAAAGTCACCGCGAATAGCATCAAGTTTCTGAGTATGTATAACCACCTCAGGTTTTCTCGTATGGAAATTTGGGTTTTGGGCAGGATATGTGACAACATGAGTAAAGGCAAGCGACAGAAAAGTGAAGACTATGTTACCTGTAAGCCGATTAATTGCTCATTAAATTCAATCAAGACGACCAAAATTAAGCTATTTTGCATCGTTTCAACAAAATCAACTGTAATCTTTTCATTCATTTTCAATTTGGTAGGTGTTGGTAATCAGCTGGGCCACTTTGGCGAATGCCTTGTTGATTTGGCTGACGATAGCTTTACAGGCTGGGCCTTCTTGGTTTTTGCCGGCAGTTTCCAGGGCTTGGCATAATTCGCCGAGCTGTATGGCGCCAACCGTGCGCGCCGATGATTTTAGCGTGTGGGCGATATTACCCATGGTTTTACAATCGTCAGTTTCCGCCGCTAGTTGTAAGTTTTGACATTGCTGTTCGGCTTTGGTGAGAAACATATCTAGAAAACGGCGATGCACGCTTTGATCGTTGCCCACCGTGCCGGCGAGTGCGTTGGCATCCCATTCCGGACATTCAACAAATTTGCTCATTAAACTGTCGGGTTCGGGGTTAAAGTTTTGTTTTATAGCGGCTTGCCTGGATAATTTGTCTTGCCTGGTGTACTTAAGCGTTGGTGGTAACCATTTTTCCAGTATGGCAGCTAGTTCCGTTAATGGGGTGGGTTTGGTGATATAGTCATCGAATCCCATGGTTTTGCAGTATTCGGCTTCGCCTTTCATTACAATGGCGGTCAAGGCAATGATTGGGGTGCGGTTTGCGCCGGTTTTGCTTTCTTCCTTACGGATGGCTGTCGCCAGTTGATAGCCATCCATATACGGCATATGGATATCGCTTAGCACCAGCGCATATTGTCCATTCATCCAGTAGCTTAATCCTTTGCTGCCATCTTTGGCTATATCTGCAAAAAAACCCAACAGCTTAAGCTGTTGGCTGATAACGTGCTGGTTAACCTCATTGTCTTCCGCCACCAGGATCAACCGCCCTTGTTGCAAGGCTTGTTCCCTGGTTAATACTGGCACATTGGAATTGTCTGCGGGTGCAAACGGCGGCCATTCTTCCGGCTCGGCGCCCCCGGCTAAAATGGCCACTGCGCGCAAGATATTGCGTCTGGTTAATAAGTTACCATCCAATTGCGCGACATCGTTAGCTAATAAGCGCGGTTTACGCCGCCGTCCTCGACCAATGGCCAGATGTTGAATAGTGATATCCTTTGCCGTTTCTCGCTGATAACGCTGGGCTGCAGCACGAATATTATCCAGCTGTGGCGCGCCGAAAATATCAAATACCCAGATCCACAGAGCCTCTGGGTGCGCGGCCAAGGTATTGATCGCGTTGATGTCATGCACATGATCAACCAATGCGCCGGCGTGTTTAAGGTGCAGCGCAATGTCGGCGATTAGCCCTATGTTAGGCCCTATGATCAAACAGGGCACCCCATCGGCGGGCGAAGGCTCCTGGTTAGGTTGCTCAGCCGGTACTGCAAACGGCAAGTCGACGGTAAACACGGCGCCTTGCCCTAATATGCTATGCAGGCTGATTTTGCCACACATTATTTCTACTAGTCGACGACAAATCACCAATCCCAGGCCTGAGCCTCCATAAATACGGGTAGTACTGGCATCAGCTTGTTCAAATTGCTGAAAAATTCGGGTTTGCGCCGTTTCACTGATGCCGATACCATTGTCTTGCACGATAAAACGCACCCAGATACGTTCAGCTTCAAGGCTGAGTAGTTCCGCTCTGGCTCTTACTTCGCCGATACGTGGTAAGCCGCTGGAAAATTTGATGGCGTTGTTGGTGAGGTTGGTCAAAATTTGCCGTAATCGCAGTGCATCGCCAAGCAGTAAGCGCGGAATTTTCGGATCGACGAACAGTTTAAGATCAACCTGTTTGCTTTGCGCCATTTGATCCAACATCACACAAACGTTTTCCACGACAGCCTCTATCATAAAAGGCTCAGGCGCCAGCTCCATTTTGCCGGCTTCAATCTTGGAGAAGTCTAAAATGTCATTAATGATACCCAATTGGCTATAGGCCGAATCGCGGATGATATTGGCCATTTTTATTTGCTCGGCGGTCAGTGTTGTTTTCATCAACACATCAATCATGCCGATTACGCCGTTCATCGGTGTACGAATTTCGTGGCTCATATTCGCCAGAAAGCCGGATTTGGCGCGGCTGGCGGCTTCGGCAGCTTCTTTGGCTTCGAGCAGCTCATTGGTTTTTTCGTTAACCAATTCTTCCAGGTGGCGGCGATGCTGTTCTAGCTCACGTTCCTGCAATCTGCGTTCGGTAATGTCGTAACAAAATCCGATGTAACCGATAAACTTGCCGCGGCTATCGTAGCGGGGGTTGCCATCGTCTCTGATCCAACGGTAGGCGCCGTCGGCGTGGTGCAATCGATACTCCATGCTGAAGGGTAGGCGTTGATCAAAGGCGGTTACATAAATTTGCAAACAGCGTTCAAAATCTTCAGGATGCACCCCTTCCGCCCAGCCATTACCGAGCTCCTGTTCCAGGAAACGTCCCGTAAAGCGCAGCCAAGGTTCATTAAAATAGTTGCAAAGCTTGTCGGGGCCTGAGGTCCATATCAAAGCGGCTCCTCCGTTGGCTAGTGTGCGGAAATGCAACTCGCTTTCGGATTTCTCCTGTTGTTCTTTATTTAGAGCGTCCAGCAACCGCCATAACACGATAGCCAAAAAAACACCCAGAGAGGTGAACAGGTAACGTAGATCGGTTGCCATCTGCTGACTCGCTTGGACTGCATTCAGTGTTCTCTGGTTGACTAAATTATAAAACTCACTAATCGGCCGCATGATTTGGCTTTTGGCCAGATGGTAAGGCTCATCAAAAAGCATTTGAATCGCTTTATAACGGTTGATTTCGGTCGGTTGCTGCGGTGATTCGATCAGCGCCATTGAAGCATATTCGGTTTGGGTTAACGCATCCGAACTAGCCTTGGCTTCTTCAAGTTTAGCTATTTCCGCTGCTGTAAAGCCGTTTCGGTGCATTAATTCCAGCAAAGGAATTGCTGGCCCCCTAGGCCGTGGCCGTTGATCATCGCTCAGCACCAGATCCCAGTAAACATCGTTGTAATTAATTGGGCGAGCCTGCTTACCGTTGCGGATATCGAGGATTTCCTGATAGTGCTGCTTGTATAGCGAATTGCCGGTAACGACGTAAGAACGCACCATTCGAGTCAGATCATCCGAGGATTGGCGGAGCTCGTCAGCAAGCAGAAATGACTGTAATCGCTGGCTGTTTGTGCGCTCAACGTCTTTTTCTGCGTTGACATAAAAGCCGAAAGCAGCAGTAAACAGTACGAAAATGCATAGCATCAGCCATAAACATTGTCTCGATTTGGTCAAATTTTTAGGAAATGGTGTCATATAATTAATTTAAGTTTGCATAAATGCCTTGCAGAAAGTTCGCGTGTATTATTGTTTTTCATCGGTGTCGGCAAATTTGGTATCAGCAGCCCCCCCCTGAAATGCATTCGAATTTTTCTAAGCACTTATTTAATATACACTTAAAAGACTAAGCATTTAGCAGAAAAATACGGTTATCGGTTTTATTGTCTGTTAGTGTTTATTAAACACAAGTTTTTATTGCTTTTATTAACCATCAGAGGTTGCCGCTGCACGAATGCCGAATTTGCTATACTAGCACCTCAAAATAGCTTGGTATTGATATGGGCTGTTGCCAAGCGCATGAAACATTGGCAAGAGCTGATTAATAATCTGCTAAGTTCAGTTGGCCCGCATGAGACACGGACATCTTGTCTGGGGTTGCCCCGCGCAGGTAAACGCCAACACGCACATTAAAAAACATATAGCTGACTGCCATGAAAAATTTATCCGTAACTGTTTTGGATGACGACGACTTTATTCTTGATGTCGCACAGACCATGATTGAAAGCCTTGGCGTAGGCGATATCACAACATACGTCAGCGCAAAACAGGCATTGACGGAGCTGAATATATCCGACTCACAGCAAATATTGCTGTGTGATTTGAACATGCCGGAAATGGATGGCGTAGAAGTTATTCGTTATCTGGGGCAATGTCATTTCGCCGGCGCCATTATTGTGTTGAGTGGTGAAGATACCCGAACCTTACAAACCGTGGTCAATATGGGACGGGCTTATCATTTGCGTCTGCTTGGTTCCTTGACCAAGCCGCTTGATTTGCAGGAATTGCAGCGCCTATTTCATTTGTGCCTGACTAGTATTTCAAAGTCCCGTTACGGGTTAATGGAGCTAACGGCTTCTGAAATAGAGAGCGGTATGGCTGAGGCGCTGCTGCCGTATTTTCAGCCGCAGGTGGATGTTCGCAGCCGTAAGGTGGTGGGTGTGGAGGCCTTGGCGCGCTGGCAACTGCCCAATGGCGAAGTGTTGGGGCCGGCAGCTTTTATTGCTCAGGCTGAGGCATCAGGTTTAATCCAGCCGTTGACCGATTTGATGCTGACAAAATCTTTGCAGCAGTGGCAGGTATGGAACGAGGCTGGGATAGATGTGTCCATTTCGGTGAATATTTCCATGCATTCGCTGAATTGCATTGATTTTCCTGATCAATTGATGATAGAAATGCAGGCGCTTGGGGTTCCGCTGGATAGGCTGATACTGGAAATTACCGAAAGCCAATTGGCGCAAGATATGCGTGTGGCGGCAGATGTGTTGACCCGTTTGTGTCTAAAACGCATTCGTCTTTCGGTGGATGATTTTGGTACAGCCTATTCTAATATGGAAAAATTGTTGATGGTGCCGTTTAGCGAATTAAAAATTGATCGGGCATTTGTTCATGATTCCGTTAAGAACGCGTCTGCATATGCTATTTTAAAATCCAGTATCGACCTAGGGCACAAGTTAGGCATGACACTAGTCGCCGAAGGCGTGGAAAATCAGGATGATTGGGATTGCGTCAGTGAATTGGGTTGCGATTTAGTCCAAGGTTATTTTGTGGCGCGGCCAATGCCGGGCAATCAATTGCCTATTTGGCTGCAAAACTGGCGATAATGGTGATGTCTATAGCGCTTGTCTATTACTTGGTTTGGAACCAGAATGTCAGTAAACAACTTAGAAATATTCCCCTGGAACGAAAACTTTGAAACCGCTATTCCCAGTATTGATGAGCAGCATAAAACATTGCTCGGCTTACTGAATAAGTTGGTTTGTCATTTGGCTTATCAAGCAGATGCACCCGCCTTAAACACTGTTTTCGAGCAACTTAAAGAATATACCGTCATTCATTTTGCCTATGAAGAAGGGATCTGGCAACAGCATTTTGGAAATGACGCCTGGGTGGATTGGCATAAGCACTCGCATAGCGACTTTATCGGCGAAGTGATTAAACTCAAAGCCGAAGAAAACAACAAGCCGCTGGATAGCGTAATTGAAGATATCGTCAAATTTTTAACGCATTGGTTGGCTTTTCATATTTTAGAATCGGACAAGCGTATGGCAAAAGTGGTGCTGGCTTTGTCTTCCGGTATGTCGTTGCCGCAAGCCAAGGAACTGGCTAATCATCATATGGCCGGCGCCACCAGGATATTGATCGATACGGTGATGACCATGTACGACAAGCTAGCCAACAGCACTGTGCGGTTGACTCGTGAGATCCAGGCTCGAAAAAAAATAGAGCAAGAATTACTGGAGGCCAAAAAACAAGCGGAAGACGCCAATAGTTCGAAATCTGCTTTTCTTGCTAATATGAGCCATGAAATCCGTACGCCTCTAAATGCAATTACAGGCATGGTCTATATCATGAAAAGTGAAGGCTTATCGCCTGATCAAGAAGCGAGATTAGATAAAATTGATAAAGCCGGTAAACACCTGTTAAGTGTGATTAACGATATTTTGGATCTGTCTAAGATAGAAGCCGAAAAATTTGTTCTAGAAGAACGAGAGATTGCTATCGAAAGTCTTTTAGCGAACGTGGCCTCAATGTTATCGGATCGGATTCGTGAAAAAAACTTGCGATTGATCGTGACTCACGAAAAGCTACCGCGCAATTTGTTGGGAGATTCAACTAGGTTACAGCAGGCCATTCTTAATTATGTCAATAATGCGCTGAAATTTACCGATACCGGCAGCATAACCTTACGTACACAAATATTGGAAGAAAACGACGATACCGTGTTGCTGCGTTTTGAAGTGCAGGATACCGGTATCGGTATAGACGAAAATACCTTGCCTAAACTGTTTAAAGCGTTTGAGCAAGCCGATATTTCCACCACTAAAAAATATGGCGGCACAGGTTTGGGTTTGGCGGTTAATAAAAAACTGGCTGAACTGATGGGCGGTGCTGTCGGGGTAGAAAGTACTGTTGGCGAGGGCAGTTGTTTTTGGTTTACCGCAAGGCTGAGTAAAACGGCTGAGTCGAAGCAAAGTCAGTTGCGGCAAGTATCTGGTTGGGCCGAGGAACAATTGAAAAATCGCTTTTTGGGCAGTAGGGTGTTGCTGGCGGAAGATGATCCTTTTAACCAGGAGGTGTCAATTTATCAGCTTGAGAGCATAGGTTTTCGAGTCGATTTGGTAGAGGATGGTGCAGAGGCAGTGAAAATGGCCAAAGAAAACGATTATGCGCTGATTTTGATGGATATGCAGATGCCGATTGTGAGCGGGGTTGACGCCACCCGAGCAATACGTTTGCTGCCAGGTCGGGAAAAAACACCTATATTGGCGTTAACTGCCAATGCGTTTGCCGAGGATCGGCAAAATTGTTTAGCGGCGGGTATGAACGATCATATCGCCAAACCGATTGATCGGAATAGACTGTTTGAAGCCTTGCTTAAATGGTTAACAATAAACGAACAGGATTAAACCTAGAATCGGCAGTTGGGCTTTTTTTTCTGTCACGATAAGCTTTTACGATAGGCAAGGAGCAGTTGGCAGATTAATGTCTGCTACCTATCATCAATTCAATTTCTTCGACGATTTCTTCCTGTCTTAAGCGATTACGTTGCCTCTGCATTTCTTCGCTGCCACGCTCGAGATGTCTTAGCGCGGTTTCCATCTGCATTAGGCGCATGTGATTTTCTGCACGGATGGCGCGTAATAATAAGGCAAGCAGGCTGTGATACAAATAATGCTGAGAGACGCCGGTAGCAACATCGGCCAGAGGTTCATATGTCATGGGGGGATAGCCGGGCTGTTTGCCGTTGATCCGCAGGATAGGCCACAACTGTTCAATATGGCTGTCTTGTTCGTCACGGAGGCAGGCTAATAAACGAAATGAGTGCTTATGATTACTGAGATCGGCAATTGCCGCCAGAATCCGATCTATCGTTGTTGATGCACTCAAGCCACTGTCTGCGCCAGCTAGACGGAGCAGGTTTTCGCGATCAGCTATCATCTCATGCAAACGTTCGCCAACTAAAATTAGGGGGGAGGCGGTGTTGCTGCAGTGCGTTTGCCAGCTGCGGATGACGTCTTCGTTGAAACTGCCGCAAAAGCCACGCACTGAGCCGAATAACAACCAAATGTCATGATCGGTATTTCCAATGTCGGCATGGACTGAAGCCAGGGGCTGGCTGGGCCGCGCTGCCGCTAAATCGGCCAGTGCTGTCGTTAAAGATTGCATGACAGCTTGTTGAGCGGTTTCTCGCTTATTGATACGGTGCAATTCGGTGAGCGCAAAGCTACGCATGGCGCCAAGGATGCCGGAAAGATCGTCAAACAAGGCTAGCCGTGCCTCAACTTCTCGGCGTTGCGTCATGGCTTATCGGCGAGAACTTGCTGTAGCATGGTCAGCCATTGCGATTTTGGCGAATCCAGGCTCAATTGAAAACTTGGCGCTCGTGTTTGGATGCGAGCTACTAAACCAGCGGCCTGTTCCGGCTTGACATCTATCAGCAGCCCTTCGCTATAAGCCAGTAACCAGGCCAGGTGGGCCAGTTCGGATAAAGGTTGTAATCGATCCTGCTTGAGGATTTCCCGTAATTGGCGACCTCGCCTGAGTTTTTCTTCGACGCTGGCTTCAAGGCGGGCACCGAAGCGGGCGAACAATTCCAGTTCCAAAAACTGTAAATAATCCAGGCGGATATGCGCGGAGGCTGCTTTGATGGCGGGGTGTTGGGCTTTGCCGCCGATACGCGACACTGAACGGCCAATATCTATGGCCGGCAGGATGCCGGCGGCAAATAGTTTGCTCTCAAAATAAATTTGCCCATCGGTAATCGAAATTAGATTAGTGGGAATATAGGCCGACAATTCCCCTTGTCGGGTTTCAATAATCGGTAGCGCGGTCATGCTGCCGCCGCCGTAGGTTTTTGATAAAACTGTTGAGCGTTCCAGCAGGCGCGAATGTAAATAAAAAATATCGCCGGGATAGGCTTCGCGTCCGGGTGGGCGTTGTAATAATAGTGAGAGCTCTCGGTAGGATTGAGCGTGACGGCTTAGGTCATCGTAGACGATCAGGGTATCTTGACCCAGCCGCATCCAATGTTCGGCAATGGCGCAGCCGGAAAACGGCGCCAGATAGCGAAAACCAGGCAAAGCATTGGCCTCGGCAACCACGACCACGGTGTACGCCAAGGCGCCGGTTGTACGTAGTGCTTCGATAATGCCGCTGACAGAGGCGCGTGGTTGACCAATCAGTACCATGACGCACAAAACCTGACGGCCTTGTTGATTGATAATGGCATCCAGCGCCAGTGCGCTTTTGCCGACACCATCATCACCTATGATCAATTGCCGTTGGCCTTTGCCGATTGGAATTAGCGTGTCGACGATTTTACAGCCAGTGTACAAGGGGGCTTTGACAAAATCGCGTTCAATAATGGGTGGGGCATCGGCTTCCAGCGGATGCAGTTGTTGCGGGTCAGCGGCAGGCAGGCCATCCAGTGGTGCGCCCAGCGGATCAATCACTCGCCCCAACAAGGCATCGCCCACGCCGATTTCCAGTTTGCGACCTATATGTTGAACTGACATCCCGGCATTGACGCCATGAGCTTGCGACAGCAAAATGACCCCTAATAGTTCTTTACCTAGTTGGAACACCACGCCGGTGCTGCCATCTTCGAAACCGATCAGCTCATCTAGCCGTGCCGATGGTAAGCCTTGTATCCAGGCTATGCCGTCGCCTATCCCGACAACCGACCCGCGCTCTGACATTCGTAAACTAAAGCGGTACGCTGTTTGTTCAGGCATGGTTGGTCTTTACATTAAAAAATCTTAGTTCATCAGCAATATTGGCATCTAACTGGCATTCGCCAACCAAAACACGAATGCCGGCGATTAAAGCTGGATCTTGGCTAAAGTTAAAAGGCGGGTTTAAGCCGGTCTGTTGCACTAAAGCCTGAGATAACAAAGTGCAATCGGCTTCAGTCAGCGCATGGGCGCTAATGATTTCAGCAGCGGTGTTAATATCCTTGCCCAGTGAAGCCGCTTTGCGCAAGGCGGTTAGCTCTGCGGATGGTAGCTTGGGTAAATCTTCTAGAAACATCCCGACTATAGCCTGAGTTAACGACGGTGAAGCTAATCGATGCAATAGGGCTGCCGCTTGTTGTAAGGCGTCTGTGCCGGCTTTTTGCAGCAGCGCTGCTTCATGCGCTACGGTTAAAGCGGCATTGCGGCTCTGCCATTTGCTTTCTTCATCAGCCAATGTTTGTTTAAGATTTTCCACGGCGGCCAGGCGGTTTTTTGCCAGTTCTTCCTGCAACTGGTGGCGTTGGTCTTCCTGTTCTTGATCCCAAGCCAGTAAATGTGATTGATATTGTTGCTGCAAGGCTTCCGCTTCTTTACGCAACAGCTGGGCTTGGGCTGTTTCATCTTTGATTTTTTGCTGACGGGTGGCCAGCACGGATAGGACAGGACGGTAAAGCAAGCGCTGAAGTATCCATATCAGAACTAAAAAATTGATAATTTCCAGTATGAAGGTTGTCCAGTCGAATTGTAGCATGTCGGGATACCGTCGGTGTTAGGTCTGTGGGTAGCGTTTTGTTAAAAAGAACCCAATTCTAGAATGATGACAAGTCTAACCTTTTTATAACACAGTTCCAATGGTGGAGCAGGCGAAAGATGAAGTTGCTGAGTATAGGCGACCCCATTTATTTTGATTGGGTCGTTAGAGGCTTTGCCGAGAGGCCAAATCCGATGCATAAAGTTGCATCGGAAAGAGAGTACTCCCGGCGATTGCCGGGAATAAATACGCTAAACGATTAATGTGCAGCGTTATAGATGACCATCATTTCTTTGTAAGCATCCAAAGTTGCTTTCAAATTAGTTAACGCATGGGCATCGCCTTTTTCCAGCTCTTCGCGTGCGTCTTTCAGATAGTTGCCGGCTTTTTGACGCAGACGTTCGGTTTGTTCATAACGAAACTCTTTTTGTGATTGACGTACTTCACTCAGCAATTTTAAAATTTCAGTTTTGTCGCCGCCTTTTTCCAGCAACTCGTAGGCTTCTTGAGTTTTTGCCAGAGTAAGATCGGCTGCAGCACGGACTTTAACATCGCGGGGGCCATTTGCATAAGCAGATGTAGAAGCCAATGCGGTCATCAAAAACAAAGCGGTTAAAGTTTTTTTAAAAATGTTCATTATTCCAAGATCCTGTCGATTTATATTTTAGTGACGTTAATTACCATATTAAAATTGTTTTAATATCAACATGTTTAAATGGTTGCTTTATCAGAGCCTTTTTATCCTACCATAAAATTTTAAAAATATTACAAGTAGCCGATAATTTGGATAAACCATAGGAATAAAATGGTATAAATATTTTTATGTATAGATTTATAAAAAGTCAAATAAATTAAAATTAAGAATATATGACAAAAATAGGCTAACCGAATTCAGCGAGCAAAAAAACATTATGAATAATCCTAGAATCAGCAGTTGGACACGTTTGCCGGTGCTGTTTTCCGGTTGACTGGCAAGGCGCTTTTTCTTAGGCCGCGGCCGCACCCTGTCAAGGAAAAGCAACAACTCATAAAATGTAACCCAATCAGGCAACCGGAAAACACTGATAGCCAGCGCGTAGCGGTCTTCACCCTTTGGGTATTCCATTCAAGTCCGTCTTTTTCAATCACGATAAGCCTTTACGATAACAGCGGAGCGGTCAACTGCTGATTCTAGGATAATCAATTGTTCAAGATTTTAAGGTGATACACAGATAATTCAGGGGAGCAAGATCCTGTCAACTAACTGTATTTTCAGGGGTTTTATGGCTTATTTTAGAAGGTATTCCAATAATGGATTTCTAAATAACACAATCAACGCAATCACCAAGCAATAAATGGCCAAAGACTCTATCATCGCCAAACCTATGAATAAAGTGCGCGTAATAATTTTTTCGGCTTCAGGTTGTCGAGCCAAGGCGTCTAAAGCAGTGGATATTGCTCGGCCCATTGCCAAAGCTGGACCGATAACGCCAATGGCGATAATGGCTCCCGCGACCCCTGTAGAAATAATGCTGAATAAATGTAAGTCGTTCATGGCTTTTCCTCAAGCTGAGAAGGTGATTCAATAGGCTCCAGTGCACCGGCAATGTATAGCAGTGCCAACATACCAAAGATATAGGCTTGTACGATTGCTTCTATGACATGCAGCAGTAATATAGGTATCGGTACCAGAAAGCCGGCAATCAATAATACCAGCAACGCCGCCATTTCTAGGCTCATGATATTACCGAATAGACGAATAGCCAATGCCAGGGTACGAGTAAACTCACTGACAATGTGAAATGGCATGAGGACAATACTGGGTTCAAGGTAGTGTCGTAAGTGATTGCGCAAACCTTGTACGGAGATGCCAAACCAGTGTGTTGAGCCGAACACCAGCACCGCTAAAGCGGAGGTTGCAGAAATATCGCGGGTTGGTGCATGCATTTCTGGAATTAGGCCAACCAGATTGGCGACTAATACAAATAGCCATAGGGTGGCTACAAACGGCAAGACGCTCAATACGGCTGTCGCTGGCACTACTTCAGCAATGGCTGTATCTATGGCTGTGATTATCATTTCGGCCGCCGTAAAGCATTGTGATGACCAGCGTAACCATAAAGCAGCCAAAATAAAAACCAGCATGACTACCCAGGTAGTCAGCACAGTATGGCTGATGGCAACCGGGCCAAGTTGAAACGCTATATAAGCACTTGCATCGGTATCGTTCATTTATGTATTTACACTTTCCGTAACAATACGGGGTAAATGGTAACTATTCAGCATGATTTTGTAATCTGAGAAATAAGGCGTTTAGGATGTGCTGAACAGCGTGAAGCGCATCTGTCGCGATTGATGCGCCTCCTGACGTCGGCACATCTTATACAGTCTTTCTATTTACGCTGAATAGTTATGGTAAGTTTAGTACTATTCCTCAGCCAACAACTGTCTGGCTGGCAATGGACTTTCGTAGCTGATACCTTCGCTAAAATAGCGTTCCGGTTTGCTGGCAATTTCTCTCGCCGCTAAAAATTGGGCGTAATAGTTTCGCGAAGCAAAGCCGAATGCCGGGCCGTCATATTGATCGACAATGTGGGCAAAATTATTGCCTACTTGATTTTGCGCACGTTTCATCCCGCCTATGCCATGGTTATAAGAAGTGACTGCAGCTGGCCAATCCCCTAATTTGTTATAGGCATAGCTTAAATAGCGAGCTGCGCCGTTGGCGGAGGCAAAAGGGTCCATGCGTCTATCTGGCGTACCACCGCCCGGCATAAAAGTTTTGGCGGCGGATTTTGTAAATTGCCATAAACCAACGGCGCCGGCTGATGATTTTGCCGAGGTTTGAAATGAAGATTCAACATGCGGTAAGTATGCTAAGTCCTCTGGTAAACCAGCATCGCGAAAAATTTTTCTAAAATGCGGTTCGTAACGCCCGCTGATCTCCAGACCACGCTTAAAGCGCTCCTTTGTGCCGCGTTGCGAGCGTAGCCTGTCACTGGCGCCATACAGCACGGTGACCGGTTTGCCGCGACTTTCCAATTTGGCGATTATTTCTTTGTCACCGGCGTCCAGCTCTGCGCCGTAACGCAATTTACTTTCTAAACTGGCCAAGCGGCTTTTCCAGTATTCGCGCCGTTGGCTGACGATGTCTTTTTGATCGTTGGTTAAACCTTCGCCAACGTCACCCGGCAATACCATAACTTCATAGACAATATCGAGATAGCGGTTATCGTGAAAGGCTACTTGAGAACGTTGCCAGACGGCATAAGTTTTGCGCCAAAAATCCACAGCCGGTTCAATGGCTGCCGGTTTGGGAAATGTACCGGAATACAGCATGGTATTATCGTTTGGTCGTACGGACTGCGGTTGGAGTGGCTTGGTCTGTTCGGCGGAAAGATTGTCTCGTTTGTTGACGGAATCACCACAGCCATTCAATAACATTAAGGTTGCGAACAACAGTGAAAAACGCCAGACGTGTAGATTCATTGGTAATCTTGATGGTTGATTCAGCATAGTTTGGTTTTGATTGGCGGATTAGGCGCTGATAAAAAATCGGGTAAAATCCATTTCCTGATCGAATTTGCAATGCAACGGGTGTAATACGCCTCCTACTTTTTCGAACTGTAAAGTCTCAAATTTAAACGTAATGTTACTGCACTAAATTGTTTCAACGTTTTCAATAGATTATAGCTTATGTTTCAAGTGCGCGTGAATAAATTTGCTGACTAAAAAATCACGCTGAATAGTCACTTTTTTTCCTGCAAAAATCGAAAAACATTATAGCCGCCCAGCACGATACCCAACAGAATCAGGCTTACCGTCCAGCGCACGGAATAACCGGTGGCCAGCGTGTCTAACCATCGGCCTAAATAAGCGCCGCCGACAATAGGCGCCACAAACAGCAAGCCCAAAGTGCCGCCGTAAAATAACATGCCGACCAATCGCGCAGGATTGCTGGTTTTTTGGTTTAATCGGCGCACATCAAGACGCGTTTTCTCCAATAGTTTGTCGCGAAAACTCATGTCACCACCCCGCTGCCTTGTTTGCTTAATTCCGCCAGACGCTGCAAAAGAGTATGTTCAATTTCCAGCATAGTGGCGTGTGCCGCATGAATTTCTGAATCCAGTTGCGCCATTTGCTCCGCCAGCTGTTGACAGATTTGCTCACGATCATTGCCGAGAAAGAAACGCACAGTCGTGACGGTCAACTTATTTTGGTAAAACCGCACCACGCCGCCGGGTAAAGCCAGATAATACCAGACGCCGCTGTTGTCGCAGAACCGCGCCAGCCCAAAGCGTAGTATGGCAAGCAGATGGGCGTGGCCGGCCATAATGCCAAAGCTGCCGCTGTTATCGGCGCCAATAAATTGCCTGATTTGCCCAAAATGACGCTCGCCATGACAATCAAGTAGGGTTAGCGCAAAACAGTTCATCAGAACATTGCTCCTTTCATATAACAGTCGGCTTCGCTGAGATGGTCGTAGGCGCCTGCCATGAATGCCTCACAATCGGCAATGGTTTGGGATAGCGGTACTCGCACCCCAGGAATACCGGTATGGTCGGCCGTGGTGTTAAATGGTTGGCTCAAATATCGCTGTATACGCCGGGCGCGTTCGACGATGCGTCTATCTTCTTGCGACAATTCCTCTATGCCGAGCATCGCGATAATGTCTTCCAGCTCGCGATAACGCGACAGATGTTCACGTACCGCTCTGGCAACTTGATAGTGGTGATCCCCCAGAATACGGTGATCCATGATCCGGCTACTGGAGCGTAACGGATCAATAGCCGGATAAATGCCTTTAGCGGCCTGTTGTCGGGATAAAATGACCACGCTGTCCAAGTGGCCCAGGATAGTGGCTACTGCAGGGTCTGACATATCATCAGCCGGTACATAGACGGCTTGAACCGAGGTAATGGAACCCGTTTTGGTGGAGACGATGCGTTCTTCCAGCGAGGCCACTTCAGTGAGTAAAGTTGGTTGATAACCGACGGTGGCCGGCATTCTGCCCAGCAATCCAGAAATTTCGCTACCTGCCTGCACAAAGCGGAAAATATTATCCATCAAAAATAGCACTTCGCTTTGTAAGGTGTCGCGCAAATATTCGGCATAAGCCAATGCGGTATACCCTACATGAAAGCGTACCCCCGGCGATTCGTCCATTTGCCCGAAAACCAGCAAGGCCCGTTGCAATACCCCGGCGTCGGCCATTTCGTGCCAGAGTTCGTGTCCTTCCCTCATCCGCTCGCCTACCCCGGCGTACACAGATACTCCCTGCATGGCCGTGCTGACGGCATGCATAAACTCCATCATCAATACAGTTTTACCTACACCGGCACCACCAAACAAGCCGGTTTTGCCGCCACGGACAAATGGACAAAGCAAATCGATAACTTTAATGCCGGTTTCCAATAGTTGTGACGCCGGCAGGGTTTCGGATAATAGCGGGGGGGCGGACAGAATATTGCGAAATGCTTGCGGTTGCAGCAGTGGCCCGCCATCCAGCGGTTCACCAAATACATTCAGCATTCTGCCCAAGCAAGCCGGGTCAATCGGCACATGTAAAGCGTCGCCCAAATCAAAAACTGTAATGCCGCGGTAAAGCCCGGATACGGAGTGTAGTGCTATTGCCCGCAACAGGGTAGGTTGCAAATGTTGACAAACCACCAAGACATAATGATTGTCGCCATCTTTGATGCGCAAGGCTTGCCCAATTGGCGGCAGATAGTGGCAGCGCACATCAACCACCGGCCCTTGTGCGGCTTCGACCCAACCGACAGTATTATCTATACCTTGTCTGTGTTCAGTGGCATTAGGCATGAGTTTCCGGTTCGTTGTGATGGCGTTAGATTGTCTGTTAGCGGCTTGCCTTTCCTAGGCTTGGCAACTGTTCTGCCAGCCCCATTGCCTGTCGGGTAAGTAAATGCTTGGCAGCAGGCAAGTGATCCAACAACGTCAGGCCGACGTTTCTTAATGCCGCCAGCGGCAACCAGGCATTGGAAAAAATATGCACCACGCTATTGGTAAAACCTATGGTTTTATCATGATCACGTTGTCGCTCTTTGGCGTAGCGGTTTAATAGCTCGGCATTGCCGATGTCGTCAGTTTTTTCGATCAGCATTTCCGCCAAATGGGCCACATCGCGGATGCCGAGATTAAAGCCTTGCCCGGCTACCGGGTGCAGTTGGTGAACTGCGTTGCCGATAATTACGGTACGGCCTGAAACCATAGCATCCGCCCTGATCAAGCTTAATGGAAAAGCTCTTATAGGTGCGGTCAGCTTTAATTTTCCTAAGCGGTAGCCGAAACAGACTTGCAGTTCGTTCAGAAACTCCTGTTCGTCACTGTTCAGCAGTATTTCAGCTTGTTCATGGCTGCGGGTCCATACCACCGAGGATAGCTTTCCGGCTGCAGGCAGCAGCGCTAGTGGGCCAAAAGCCGTGAAGCGTTCATAGGCGGTGTTGAGGTGGGGTAACGAGCTCTGTACCGTGGTAATCAAAGCCGTTTGACCATACTCTGTGATTTGCTGTGGAATTTCTAATAACTTGCGCACAGTTGATTGTCCACCATCGGCCCCAACCAGTAATTGTGCCGATAGATTGAGCGAGGTGCTACGCTGTTTTAGGCTAACGTTGACAGTATTTTGGCCGGACATTAAGCCGGCTACCCGGGTTTCATAGAATAGCGTGGCGGGGGTTTGCATGACTAAATCGGCAAGATGATCTTCAATATCGCGGGCGTTGACGACATAACCCAATGCCTCTACGTTTTGTTCGGCAGCGGATAGCCGCGTTTTGCCGAAATGACCCTGATCAGAAACATGAATGTGCCGGATGGCGGTGGCTTTATCGGCAACACCTGACCATGCATCCAGGGACTGCAACAATTGTACGGTACCGGCTGCCAGCGCCAGCGCGCGGTCACCCAGCGTTGAGTCATGCAAGGCCTGGCGGCTGGCGCTTTCGACGATGGCAATCTTCAATGGGCTGTCTTTAAGCGCTAATGCCAAGCAGTTACCGGCCAAGCCTGCGCCGACGATGATCAGGTCAAAATCGGTTTGCATCTAATTGCCTCCCATTAATGCTTCAATCTCTGCTATCGTTTTTGGTACAGCATGAGTTAAAATTTCATGACCAGTTTTGGTGACCAGTACATCATCTTCGATTCGGATGCCGATACCTCGCCATTTTTTATCGACGCTTTTGCAATCGATAGGGATGTATAATCCCGGTTCGACAGTTAATACCATGCCGGGTTCAAGTAAGCGCCATTCATCATTGATTTTATAGTCGCCGACATCATGCACATCCATGCCCAGCCAATGACCAATACGGTGCATGTAAAAGCGTTTATATTTTTCATCCTTAATCAATTTGCTGACGCGGCCATTCAATAAGCCCAGATCAACCAAGCCTTGGGTCAATACCTGTACCGAAGCTTCATGGGCTTTATTCCAGGGAACTCCGGGTTGAATTTCATGCAGCGCCGCGGTTTGCGCATCCAGCACCAGCTGGTAAAGTAGTTTTTGTTCGGCGCTAAATTGACCGGAAATTGGAAAAGTGCGGGTTATATCGGCTGCATAATGGTCACATTCTACCCCGGCGTCTATTAGCAGCAGATCGCCTTTGCGCAGTTTTTCCCGGTTATCGGTGTAATGCAACACGCAGGCATTTTTGCCGCCGGCCACTATGGAAGGATATGCCACCGCGCGCAAACCATCCTGAATAAATTCATGGATGATTTCCGCTTCAATCTGATATTCATACAGACCGGGTTTGCAGTACTGCATGGCTCTGATATGCGCTTTTGCGGAAACTTCGGCAGCGCGGCGCATCAGTTTTAATTCTTCAGCGGATTTAAACAACCGCATTTCGTGCAGCAAATGTTCAAGCGAGACCAGAGCACCCGGTGCGGTGACGCCGGTCCGCGATTGTTTGCGGATGTGATTGATCCAGCCCAGCATCTTTTGGTCAAGCTCACTATCCTTGCCCATTGGGTAAAACACTTTGGCTTTATTTTCCAGCATCCCCAGCAGAATATCGTCCAAGTCATCAATAGGAAAGGCGTCATCGGCTTTATAATGTTTAGTGGCACCTTCCAGGCCGGCGTGAGCGCCTTCCCATAGCGCTTTTTTCTTATCGAATTCCCGGCAGAACAGCACATATTCACCCTGTTCACGGCCTGGGATAAACACTGCAATCGAGTCGGACTCATTGAAGCCGGTGAGATAGTAAAAATCACTATCCTGGCGGAATGGGTAATACACATCCCGGTTTCGGGTGCGAGTGGGTGCACTGGCGATAATGGCAATATTGCCAATGCCAATCTGATTTAACAGTGCTGAACGGCGTTTTTTGAATTCGCTTTGTTTCATCTGGCTTTTATTTAGTGATGTTTACGGTGTTCGGTTTCCAGAAAATAATCCCGGATGGTAAAGACGGCTGCCCGCAGATATTCATGAATTTCAACGAGTGCATTGGCATCCTCTTCATCTTCGACATGGCTATCGATTTTAGTTAACTCGATAATGTCGCGGATAAGCTCCCCGGCCTCTCCCGGCCAATTACTGCCGGCGTGGCTAGAGCCAACCCCGAATAGAAAGCCCAGGCACCAATAGCGGATGGCTTCCGCTTGTTCGCTTAATGGTTCATCATCATCCGGCAGAAACAAATCGAAAGCAAATTCGTCAGACTCATCATGCAAAATCTGGCGGGTTTGCGCAAATAAGTTCAACAACAAGGTTTCATCTGCTGGGGCTATAGGCCTATTTCCTACCAGCTCCCATAGCCACTTGGCGGCATCGGCGCTGGATGATTTGGATAACATGCCCACCGCCAAGCCATGGGCTTCTGCAGCAACCAGATCAGAATTTTGCCGTTCTAAAACTTCATTAATTGTTTGGTACATCATAGACCCGCCATTGACTATTATTTTGTTGGAACGCTGATTAAAAACGGCAGTTATGCTAACATTGAACTACATCTTAGATGATTTTAATCATGCCGTTACGGCTACTAAATATTGCAATGACCCTATCAGAAAATAAAACATCAAGTGAACTGGATGATTTGGAGGCTAAGCTCGATTTGTTGATTGAGCAATATAGCCAAGTTAAGAATGAAAATATTTCCCTTAAAAGTAATCAAGATACCCTGATCAAGGAGAAAATTGAACTGCAGGAAAAAAACACCATCGTTAAAGCTCGGCTGGAGGAAATGATCGCCCGCCTGAAAACCATGGAGCAGCAGCAATGAGTAAACCCGTACAACCGGTCACGCTCCACATTCTTGATAAAGAATACAAAATTGCCTGCGCCAAAGAAGAGCAAGACACTTTGCTTCATACTGCGCAGGCGCTGGATAAACAAATGCGCAGGATTCGCGATACCGGCAAAGTTAGCGGCATTGATAGAATTGCCGTATTGGCAGCGCTGAATTTGGTGAACGAACCGGTTGTAACGGCAGGTGGTTTAGATGAGGACATTTCTGTCAGGTTAGTTGAGTTGCGCCGTAAAATCGAAAATGTTTTAGAAAACGGTTTAGAAAATCCCTAAATCTGTTTAAAATAGCCAGCATATCTCCTGCGGCGTTCGAGCAGTGCTGGGTGTTTCCTGAACCTGTTTTTACCCCGGAAACTTTTTGCCTTTTATGGTGTGCACGCCTGTTTACTCAGGAAGCCTGATTGACTGGATTTGGTTTCCACTTGAACCTTCGGTTCAAGGACGAAAGCATCAGACGGCGCAGGCGGGAGATCCTGATTTTTATCCCGCCCTTACCGTGCCCTCAATATCCTAAATGGCAGTGCTAAAGCTAAGCCGCCGCTAGCGATGCAGAAGCGGTTTGCACGTTTTCCAGAAATTCCCGGCAATCAATATCCAGCAATTCAAACCCTAAGCGTTCGCTAAAGCGTTTTTCTTTGTCAGTCGGGTTTTTTCTTAAAAACCAACCTCTATGTTCATCGGCTCCGTAGGTGATATCGCTCATCACCATCCGCTCAGAATCACGATTTAGTGGTAGGCCCAGTAATAGATATTTCTTGCCCTTGCGATATTCCTTTAAAAAATTCGGAATGGCAAACCCTCCCATCAGCTCCGTGATGTAATCGACATAATCAGCGTCGGATGCAATATAGTTGGATTCCGGTTTTGGAGTGCCCATGGGCTTGAATAGAATCGGTAATTTTTGATCCACCTGTTCTTGCGGGATTTCAAAATAACTGCTGCCGTCGTAGTGATAAATCCTAAAGCGGAATGAGGTGCCGACGATCCGGGCAACACCCGCTATTAAAGTATGCTCTTCATCGGAATAGCTGTCTTGTAACAGTGTGTCGCGATTGATGTCTATTATATAATTGGGTCGCCATTCTGCCAGCCAGTTATGGATGGAAGAGCGGCTCCACTGGGTGTGTCCGTACAATTTATCGAGAAATTGGGTTAAGAAATTTCGTCCGCGCTTTAATTCCTGATTCATGGCTGCGCGCGGAAATTCATACATCAGTTTGGGCGCCATCGGTTTACCGCCGTTCATCGCCAAAATCAGGCTTTCACTATCTGCCGGCATTGGCTCACCGGTGATTTTGCTAAAAGAATCGTAGACTGCCCCAGGCCCCAAATAAGGGATAACTTGATTATCGTACAGTCCGCTGAGTATTTCTGAAAAAACAGTGCTCGACATATTGTGCCCTATGAAAGAGTTAAGAATATGTGATGCAATAAGCAATATTCAATCCAGTTTTTGACAGCTTTCGGTAAAAACCGGCAAGCTTAGATTTGGCAAGGCTTTAAGGTGATTGGTGGATGTTGAAAAACAAGGATTTATTCCCTGAAAATTGTATGGAATCCTACATATTCGGCTGACAAAACGACAGGTCGTTGCCGATGTTGTCGCGGCATAAATACCATAAAAATAACGTTGAAATATAAATTAAATGTTTATCGTGGCAATTGCATTGACAGAATGCCTGATTCTGATTTAGAGTTGCGCCAGATAGTCCTTATTGCCCACCAACAATAGTGTGACTCTTTGTCTCAGATTGGAAACCGAGAGCACGATGTGGGTGAGCATTCCTTATAACAATAACTGTAACAATCGGAGCATATTACATGGCAAGACCATTAATTCAAATGGCGTTAGACTCACTGGATTTCGACCAAACTGTCGCTTTGGCGGATCAAGTTGCACCTTACGTCGACATTTTTGAAATCGGTACCCCTTGCATTAAATACAACGGTATCAATCTGGTTAAAGAACTGAGACAACGTTACCCAGATAAACTGTTGCTGGTAGATCTGAAAACTATGGACGCAGGTGAATACGAAGCCGGTGCTTTCTATGCCGAAGGCGCTGACATTGTCACCGTACTGGGCGTATCCGGTCTGGCGACTATCGGCGGCGTTATCAAAGCTGCGAAAAAACATGCAGCTGAAGTACAAATCGACCTGATCAACGTTGAAGATAAAGCGAGCTGTGCAAGAGAATCAGTTAAACTGGGTGCACAAATCGTTGGTATCCATACTGGTCTGGACGCACAAGCAGCTGGTCAAACACCATTTGCTGATTTGCAAGACATCGCTCGTTTGGGCCTGAATGTCAGAATTTCTGTTGCCGGCGGTATCAAACAAGCTACCGTTCAGCAAGTTGTTGAAGCTGGAGCCAATATCATCGTTGTTGGCGCTGCCATTTACGGTGCTCCATGCCCTGCAACCGCTGCTCGTGAAATTCGCGAACTGGTTGACGCTGCTGCTGCATAAGCTGCCTTGGCAAAACCTGATTTTCAGTAGTAACACTAAGGACGAGTGGTTTGCCACTCGTCCTTTTGTGCGTTATAGGCTATTTTCAAGAATAAACAAACCAATTCATTGGCGTTATTTTTCACAAAAAATTGTCTTAATTCCCCAGATTTTAAAAGAGATCAAATCAAATTGATTTCTTCACCAAAAAAATATTTTAAGGAGACCAACATGCCTTCGCGTCGAGATTTAGCGAACGCCATACGCGCCCTCAGCATGGACGCCGTGCAAAAAGCCAACTCAGGACACCCCGGAGCACCAATGGGGATGGCCGACATTGCAGAAGTGCTATGGAACGATTTTCTGCAACATAATC
>Ga0316224_1000676_pt1 | contig 44915 bp, 44 predicted proteins | sample TBH18013metaG_FD_206254 | JGI IMG/M metagenome (GOLD analysis project Ga0316224, IMG submission 206254) | Freshwater microbial communities from Trout Bog Lake, Wisconsin, USA - TBH18013 | ecosystem: Environmental > Aquatic > Freshwater > Lake > Hypolimnion/Profundal zone | place: USA: Wisconsin... | reverse complement strand
GTCCCGACGATCCCGTGCGAGGTGCTGCTGATCGGCAAATGGTTTCATGTGAATTTCTGGGACATGAGCAACTGGTCGCGCGGGATGATCGTGCCGCTGGCCATCATCAACCACTTCAAGCCGACGCGCCCGGTGGCGGTGAACCTGGACGAGCTTTTTCCCGACGGCATCCACGAGCGCGACCTCGCGCTCGCGCCCGACCCGGAAAAGATTTCGCTCCGCAATTTTTTCCTGTGGCTCGACCGGCTGCACAAGCTGGCGGAATGGTTTGCGGAACACGGCATCCATCCGTTCCGTAAGACCGCGCTGAAGCGCTGCGAACAGTGGATGCTGGAACGCTTCGAGGGCAGCGACGGGCTGGCGGCGATATTTCCGGCGATGCTCAATTCGCTCATCGCTCTGAAATGTCTCGGCTATCCTGACGACCATCCGCAGGTCGTCCGTGCCGCGCGCGAATTGAAACGGCTGGAACATGAGGAAAAAGATTCCGTCCGCATCGAGCCGTGCTTCTCGCCGGTGTGGGACACGGCCATTGTCGCCATCTGCCTGCGCGAATCGGGCGTTCCCGAAAACCATCCGGCGATGAAGCGCGCCGCCGAGTATTTGATGGAGAAGGAGATTCGTTTTGCCGGCGACTGGGTTCACAAGAATCCCGCCAAGGTCGAACCGAGCGGCTGGGTCTTTGAATACAACAACAAGTGGAATCCCGACGTGGACGACACCGCCATGGTGCTGCTCGCGCTGCGGCTGATTCCCACGGACAATCCCGCCAAACGCGACGAATGTTTCCAGCGCGGTTTGAAGTGGATGATGACCTTCCAGTGCAAGGACGGCGGCTGGGCAGCGTTTGACAAGGATTGCACGAAGAACATTCTCGAAAAAGTTCCGTTCGCCGACCACAACGCGATGCTCGATCCCGAGTGCGCCGACATCACCGCGCGCATTCTCGAACTGCTCGGCCACGAAGGCTGGAGCTTCGGACATCATCAGGTCAAGGACGCGCTCGACTACGTCAAGGCGCAGCAGGAGGCCGACGGCTCGTGGTATGGCCGCTGGGGCGTGAACTACATTTACGGGACGTGGCAGGTCTTGCGAGGCATGCGCGCGATGAGTCTCGACATGAATGAGGACTGGCTCCAGCGCGGCCGCGCCTGGCTCGAAAGCGTGCAGCATGATGACGGCGGCTGGGGCGAACGCTGCAACACCTACGACGATCCGGTCTTCAAAGGCCAGGGACCGAGCACGGCGTCGCAGACCGCGTGGGCCGTCATGGGCTTGTGCGCGTTTGATGACCCGGAAAATCCCGCGCTCCAGCGCGGCATTGAATACCTTTGCCGCACGCAGAATACCGACGGCTCGTGGACGGAAAACGAGACGACCGGCACCGGTTTCCCGAAAGTGTTCTACCTGAAATACGACATGTATCGCAACGCCTGGCCGCTGCTGGCGCTGGCGACCTACAAGCAAATCTGCGAACGCGCGGCGGCGAAGAAAAACGGCGCGGCCAAATGAATCATGGGCTGGCTGCATAAAAAAATCATCCGTCCGCTGCTCTTCCGGCAGGACTCCGAAGTGGCGCACAACCAGGCGGTGAACGCGCTCGCCCGCGTCAGCCGCAGTTCCTTGGCGCTCGGCGCGGTGAAAGCCATTTATGGTTCGCCGGAATTGCCCACGGAAGTTTTTGGCTTGAAATTTCCCAATCCCGTCGGCCTCGCGGCGGGCATGGACAAGCACGCCGCCGCCGTGCCCGGCTGGGCGGCAATCGGTTTTGGTTTCACGGAACTCGGCGGCGTGACGTGGCACGCGCAGCCGGGCAACCCGCCGCCGCGGATGTTCCGCGCGATTCCTGACGAAGCAGTCATCAACCGCATGGGCTTCAATAATTCCGGCGCGGAAGCGGTGGCGCAAAAACTTGCCGAATGGAAAAATTCCGGCCGCTGGCCGGCGCATCCCGTCGGCATCAACCTTGGCAAGTCCAAGATCACGCCGCTGGAAAAGGCGGCGGAAGATTACGCCAATTCGTTCCGCGTGCTGCGCGACCTTGCGGATTTTTTTGTGGTCAATGTCAGTTCGCCGAACACGCCGAACCTGCGGCAGTTGCAGGACAAGGCGGCGCTCGATGAAATCTTTGCCGCATTGCAACAGCTTAATTCTTCGCGGAAGCCGATCCTCGTGAAGGTCGCGCCCGATTTGTCGTTTGAGGCGCTCGACGAAATTTTGGAGCTGGTCGCGCCGCGCCGCGTCGCCGGCATCGTGGCGACGAACACGACCATTGCGCGCCCGCAGACCGGCGACGCGGCGCTGCAAAAGATTTACGCCGAGACCGGCGGCTTGAGCGGACGGCCGTTGCGCGCGCGCAGCACGGAAGTTGTCCGCCACCTTTTCAGGCAGACGCAGGGCAAGGTTCCCATCATCGGCGTCGGCGGCATTTTTGACGCGGATGATGCGTGGGAAAAAATCACGGCGGGCGCGGCGCTCGTGCAGGTCTATACCGGCATGGTCTATGAGGGGCCGGGCGTCGCCAAAAAGATTGTCACCGGCCTGCGGGAGCGCATGGAAATCGCCGGCCTGAAAGATTTGTCGCAGGCGGTGGGTTGGCGCATTGATTATGTATGAGCATCACACCAAACCGCTGCTGCCGCGCAAGGAGTATCACCGCCGCATCCTGCGCAATGCGGGTTTGGGCGCGGTCGTCATTGCCGTTTCGCTGGGCATCGGCATGGCGGGCTATCACGTCTTTGAAAAGCTGCCGTGGGTGGACGCCTTCCTGAACGCCGCGATGATCCTTTCCGGCATGGGGCCGGTGGCCACGCTGGATACCAATGCCGGGAAAATCTTCGCCGGCTGCTATGCGCTCTACAGCGGCCTGGCGCTGATCGCCATTTTGGGCATCATCTTTGCGCCCGTCGTCCACCGCGCGCTGCACAAGTTCCATCTGGAGGACGAAGGCCGCGACGCCAATTGACCCGGCGCATTGGCGGACGACATTTTTTCCCTGACATCCGGCGATTCTCGTCCAGAATGTCCGTTCCAAAAATATAATTTATTATGCAAGCCACCCGTATTCTCCCCGACCTGCAATGTTCGCTCCTGTGCGAGGAAGTCCGCCAGGAAGTGAACGGCAACCTTTTCCTCATCGGCGTCGTCCAAGTCGTCCGCGTGCCGCAACTGCCTATCGTCGCCGGGCGCATCTGCGTCTTCAACCGCTGGGCGGCGGGCATCGGCCAGTTCAACGAGACCGTCCGCCTCATCGCGCCCGACCAGACCACCGTCATCAACAAGAGCGAAATGAAGTTCGAGCTGCGCGACCCGGCGTTGAGCGCGACGAACGTCACCTTCTTCGGCCAGGTCAAATTGGAAGCGGCCGGCACCTACTACATCGAAGTCCTCGTGGACGACGTGATGAAGCTGCGCTATCCCGTGCCGGTCATCCACGCGCCGATGCCCAACCAGCCGCAGCCCACGGACAAACCGGCCTGATGGCTTCGGTGGTGTGGCGTCGGGGCGGTGCCCCGGCCATTTGATTTGAAGTCCTCCGTTTCCGGCCACCGGCCGGACGCTACCCCTTCCTGAATCTGTGTTTCATCTGCGTCCATCTGTGGCTAGAATCCGGTCGTGAACGCGCTCCGCGAACCGTCCTTCGCCTGGGAACCGCTCACGCCGCGCGGCGTGGCGGCGTTCGCACGCGCCTCCTTCGAGCGGCTCTTCGTCGTGCAGTCCGTCTTCGCGCTCATCGCGGCGGCGGCGGTCGTGTGGGTCTTGTCCGACGGGATTTTTCCGGTGATTGACGCGGCCATTGACCAGTTGCCCGACGCCGGCTCCATCCACGGCGGCAAGCTCGACTGGCGCGACGATTCGCCGGTGATGCTCGCGGAGGGGAAAATTCTCGCCCTCGGCGTGGACGTGGAACACGGTGGTGCGCTGCGGTCACCGGCGGACTTCCAGTTTGAGTTTGGCCGGGACGATGTCCGCATCTACTCGCTCTTTGGCGAGGCGTATGTGGATTATCCCGCCGGCTATCTCATCGCCGCCAACCGGGGCGACGCGCGGCCGGCGTGGGGCGCGTGGTCGCCCAACCTCCTCGGCCTTGTCGCCGTCGGCACGTTTGTCGGACTGATGCTGGTCTGGGCGCTGCTGGCCACAATTTATTTCCTGCCCGTCTGGCTGCTCTGTTTTTTTGCGAACCGCGACTTGAATCTCTTCGCCAGTTGGCGGCTGGCCGCCGCCGCGCTCATGCCGGGCGCGCTGCTGCTGTCTGGCGCGCTGGTGTTTTACGACCTCGGCGGGTTCGACCTCGTGCAGCTCTGCTTCGCCTTCGGGATGCACCTCGTCATCGGGTGGATTTATCTTTTCGTCAGCCCGCTGTTCCTCAACCGCGCGCTGCCGGCGGCGAAGAAGAACCCGTTCGTGCCGCAATAAAAGTTTTCCGGCGCGAATCGCCTTGGATTTCCCCCGGCCAACTACCACGCTACGCCCATGTTTTTGGCGACTTTTAATCCCGCGCGGCAGTTGCTGTGCTGTAGTTACATTGACACCGTCCTGCCGGATGAGCTGGCGCGCGGCCGCGCGGACGTGCACCAGCTCATCGCCGGGCTGGCGCCGGGTTATCGGCTGCTCGTCAACCTCTCACAGTTGAAAGCCATGAGCGTCGAATGCCTCACCGAGGTGGGGGCGATGATGGAGCTGTTTGACCGGAGCGGCGTGGGCATGGTCGTGCGTGTGATTCCCGACGAGACCAAGGACATCGGCTTCAACATCATGGCCGTCTTCCATTACCCGCATCGTCCGCAGATTGTCACCTGCCAAACCCTGCCGGAGGCGGCGCGGGTGCTGGGACTATGACGAGGGATGGCGGTGGCAAAATTTGCACCGGCTGCGGCATTGGCGTTCGCCGTTGGGGCCGGGCAAGACGTGGCGGGGGCAAATCCGTTTGGCCCTTTGGGATTGACAGGCGGCGGGCGGCGTGGCTTGGTGGTCGGTGCAAACATGAGCGTCTTCTTCGACACACACGCGCACCTGGATTATCCCGAATACGAAAAGGATTTTGCCGAGGTGCTCGCCCGCGCGCAGGCGGCGGGCATTGCCAAGATCATTTCCATCGGCACGAGCCTGGACAGCAGCCGCCGCGCGGTCGCCCTCGCGGAACGGCATCCGGCCATCTACGCCGCCGTCGGCTGGCATCCGTCCGAGGCGCTGTCCGCGCCCGCCGACCTGCGCCCGGCGTTGCGCGAACTCGCCCGGCATCCCAAGGTCGTGGCCATCGGCGAGACCGGGCTGGATTATTATCGGCTGCCCAGCATGGATCCGGAAAGTTGGAGTTCACGCTTCAGCGTGTCCGGGGACAAGCTAAAGCTTGAACTCCAACAAGCCGACCTCCATTACAAACAACGGCAGGCGGAGATTTTTCAGCAGCAGCTTGAGGTCGCGGCGGAGGTTGGCCTGAACGCCATCATCCATCAGCGCGCGTCGTTCGACGACACGCTGGCGCAGTTAAAGCCGTTTGCCGGCAAGGTGCGCGGGGTGTTTCATTGCTTTGGCGAGAGCGTGACGCGGCTGGAAGCGGTTTTGGCCATCGGCTCGCTGGTGAGCTACACCGGCATCGTGACGTTCAAGAACGGCCAGAACATCCGCGACGCCGTGGCCGCGACGCCGCTGCGCCAGTTCATGCTGGAGACGGACTGCCCGTATCTCGCGCCGGTGCCATATCGCGGCCAGCGCGGCGAACCGGCCTTCGTGAAGGAGATCGCCGCGACGGTGGCGCAGGTGAAACAGATTTCGCTGGAGGAATTGAGCGCGGCGACGTGCCGGACGGCGCGGGAATTTTTCCCGAAGTTGTGAGCGGTTCCGGTGCTTTGCCGCTTGACTTAAACGGGCGATGGCGAAAATCTCGATGCCGGCATGAACCTGAACTCAATTTCAAACCTCGCTTCACCAAAGCGATTGCCCGATCGCGCCGGAATCGTGGCGCTGGGACTAACCGTGCTGCTCGCGTGGACCTTGACCGGTTGCCGTAGCCCGGAGACAGCCACAAGTTTTCCAACGGATTATCTGGGCACTCCGTTTACCGATGCCAAGTATCACGACGGGGCGCAGAAGATTCCTGGCCGGGTGAAGCTGGCGTATTACGATCTCGGCGGCGAAGGCGTGGCATATCACGACACCACCCCGCAGAATCTCGGCAGCGGCGGCTTGAATCCGCTCAACGGCGATTACCTGAACGAGTTCCGGCACACGGAGGCGGTGGACACCTCCTACACCAAGTCCGCCTGCGACACGAATCCCTACGTGATGGTGATGCCGGAGCTGGGCCAGCTCTATGTGGGCTGGACGGATGTTGGCGAATGGCTGAACGTGACGGTGGAGGTCGCGAAGGCGGGCGATTACGGCGTCGGCCTGATGTATACCTGCAACGGCCCCGGCAAGATCAGCCTTGATGTCAACCGGCAGGACGCCACCGGGCCGCTCGCGTTAGTGGACACACATAACGCGCAGGAGCCCGTCGCGTGGCGGCAATGGCATCATTGGAACAAGATGACGCGGCTGGCGAAAGTGCATCTCGCCGCCGGCAAACAGCTCCTGACGCTGCACGTCGTGGCCAACGGCAATATGAACTTCGATTATCTGGAGTTCACGCCGGAGCCGTGAGGCGGGCCGCGCTTTGGCATTGAACCAATCAAGTTATTATTCATCCAACCCTTTATGACCAAGCAGCAAGTCCTCGACCTTTATTTCCTCGACGCGCGGCACAAGCTCATTGATGTCGCCGCGTTCCTCGACCGCGTGGAGCGCGCGGAGGGATCGTCTTCGCCTTCGGCTTCGACGCGGCGGGCAAAGGAGGATTTCCGGCTGAAAAAGTTCCGCGCCGCGCTCATGAAGCTGGATGGCAAAAAGAAGAACAAGGCGAAGGCGGTGCTGCTCGCGTTCAGTGATCCGACGACGAAGCCGATAGTGAAAGCCACCACCAAAGGCGCGGTGGGAGCATTTCCAAAATGAAGGAGCCCCAGATGCACACAGATGGGAAAAGACTTTCGCGCGTCTTTGAAAAATCTGTGTTTCATCTGTGTTTCATCTGTGGCTAAATAATCCTCGTGTGGTTTCCTCTTTTCATTCTCGCGTTCGCCGCGCTGGTCGGCCTCCATTTCTGGTGGCGGGCGAGGTTCAAAGCGCAGGCGGAACGGCGCGCGGCGGAAATTGAGGCTTCGCAGCGCCAGCAGCGGCAGACGTCGCTGGACGCCAAGGCGCAGCAGCAGGTGCTGTTCAACTCCATGCTCGAAGGGTTGCTGCTGCTCGACCGCAGCCGGAAAATTTATCTCGTCAACCGCGCGTTCAAAAATCTTTTCGGCCTCAAGACGGAGCTGCGCGGCAAAACCATCGTCGAGGCGCTGCGTTTGCACGAACTGGACGAACTGATTCAGCGTGTCGAGGCGGAACAGCAGGTGCTGGATTACGAAATCAAGCTGCCGGACTTGAACGAACGCTGGCTGCAGGTCAATGCCGCCATCATCACGAACGCCGCCGGCGAGCGCGACGGGACGATTCTGGTTTTTCGCGATTTGACGCGGTTGAAGCAGCTTGAGCGGACGCGCGAGGAATTCGTCGCCAACGTCAGCCACGAACTGCGCACGCCGCTCTCGCTCATCAAAGGTTACGTCGAGACGTTGCTCGACGGCGCGCGTGACAATCCCGAGGTGGCCGAGCGCTTCCTGAAAATCATCGAGCGCAACGCGAACCGGCTGGATTTGCTGATCCAGGATTTGCTCACGATTTCCGCGCTGGAATCGGAAAAAATAAAATTGAATCTGCAGCCGGTCGAAATGCGCGCGCTGGCATCGAAAGTTCTAACCGACCTGAACGCCAAGGCGGAAAATAAAAATGTGGCGCTCGTCAATGACGTGCCGGAACTCACGGCGCACGGCGACGTGAACCGGCTCGACCAGGTGCTCGCCAACCTGGTGGATAACGCCATCAAATACGGCCGGGCGGAAGGCCACGTCACTGTCGGCGGGAAAAAACGGGACGACGGCGCACTGGAAATTTTTGTGCGCGACGACGGGCCGGGCATTCCCGCCGAGGCGCTCGACCGCGTGTTTGAACGGTTTTATCGCGTGGACAAGGCGCGTTCGCGCGACCAGGGCGGCACCGGTCTCGGGCTTTCCATCGTGAAGCACATCGTGCAGGCGCATGGCGGCGAGGTGCGCGTGGAAAGCGAAGTCGGCCAGGGTTCGACGTTTTTTTTCACGCTGCCCGTTGCGGAAAAGACAAGCAGCCCGGACTTGTTTTCAAAATAGCTTCCAGCGGATGCCGCCGGTTGGTGGCGAAACTTCTTGGTCGGCGCGGTTAAAAATTTTACAGTGGGCGCATGGTTCACGTTGGCATCGGTTATGACGTTCATCAATTGGTCGCCGGGCGCAAGCTCGTCCTCGGCGGCGTGGAGATTCCGCACACGAAGGGCCTCGACGGCCATTCGGACGCCGACGCGCTGATGCACGCCATCTGCGACGCGGTGCTCGGCGCGCTCGGCGAGGAGGACATCGGCCATTTCTTCCCGAACACCGACCCGCGCTGGAAAGGTGTGCCGAGCAAAATTTTTCTGGAGGAGGCCTCGCGCATCGTCGCGCTGCGGAACGGCAAAATTGTGAACGTGGATGCGACTGTCATCGCGCAGGAGCCGAAGATTTATCCGCACATCAAGGCCATGAAATTCTGCATCGCCGAGGCCTTGAACATCAATATGCAGCACGTCGGCGTGAAGGCGACGACGAACGAGCTGATGGGTTTCATCGGCCGCGAGGAAGGCATCGCCGCGATGGCGGTGGCCAGCATTGACCTGCCGGAATAATTTCCCATGCCTAAAGCTGAAATTGCCTGGAAGCGCGTCACCGAGGACGGTGAGAAACTGCAGGTTTATGCCCATCACGTCGGGCACGAGTATCATTTTTACCACCGCGCCAAGCGGTTTGATGTCTGGCAGCGTGTGCCGGAGCCGCCGCTCGAGGACTGGCTGGAACTGCTCGACGCCGTGGTGCGGCTCGTCAATCGCCGCCGGTATCAGCCGGACGACGAGGTGCGGTTGCGCGCCCAGATCCGCGAGAAATTTCCGGAGGCGGAAATTTAATTTGGTTGCCAGCTTGGGTAATTCACGGAAAAATTTGCCACGCATGAAGGCCAAGCCCACCGCCGACAACCTGCATCCGCATACCGGCAAAATTCCGCTGCGCGAACGTGAGCAACGCCACGGCCATCGCGGCTGCGTCGTGTGGCTCACGGGACTCTCAGCCTCCGGCAAATCCACCATTGCGACCGAACTGGAACGCGAATTGTTCCGGCGCGGCTGCCAGCCGTTCATTCTCGACGGCGACTCGGTGCGGCAGGGCCTGTGCAGCGATCTGGATTTTTCCGAACGCGACCGGCATGAAAACATCCGGCGCGTGGGCGAGGTGGCGCGGCTGTTTTCCGATGCGGGCTTCATTTGCATCTCGGCGTTCATTTCGCCGCACCGCGCCGACCGTGAGCTGGTGCGCAACCTGATGCCGGCCGGCACATTCGTCGAGGTGTTTGTCAACGCGCCGCTGGCCGTGTGCGAGCAGCGCGATCCGAAGGGGCTTTATGCGAAGGCGCGCAAGCTGAAGATCAAAAATTTCACCGGCATCTCCTCGCCGTATGAACCGCCGCTGAAGCCGGAAATCGAGCTGCGCACGGACCGGCTCACCGTCATGCAGGCGGTGGAAAAAATCCTAAAGCGGTTGGAAAAAAAGTGCCGCATCAAATCCGTTCCCGGCAAATCGGCCGACAAATTGCCGGGAGCCATCCGCTGGTCGGACTGGTGAAATTGGCTTTCGGCCGCTGAAAATTGCGGCAAGGTTTTCCGCTGACTTTTTCTGCGAATACCTTACATTCTCCGCATGGAAAGAAGGCCGTTGATTTTGGTTTCCCCCAGCATCGAGAAGCGCGGCGTGGAGTTTCATGATTTGTCCGCCAGCCTCTCGGTGAAATATGATTTCGCCGTGCTGCAGGCCGGCGGCATTCCTGTCACCGTGCCCGCGACCACCGACCGCGCCGTGCTGGCCGAATGCGTCCGCCGCGTGGAAGGCGTCATGCTCACCGGCGGCGATGACATCAACTCCGACCTTTACGACGCGAAGCTGCCCGCGAAATTAAAGAAGACCGTCGAGCAAACACCCGATGGCGGCGCGCGCGATTTGCGCGAACTGATTTTGATCGAGGAAGTTTTCCGTCAGCGCAAGCCGCTGCTGGCCATCTGCCGTGGCCATCAGTTGCTCAATATCGCGTTCGGCGGGCAGCTCGTGGCGGACATCCGGCAGCAGGTGCCGGGCGCGCTGAACCACCAGCGGCTGGATCAGGCCTGTGAATTGGTGCATGAAGCGGCGTTGACATCGGGCTCATTGCTCGCCAAGATTGCGGGAAAGCGGGTTTTGGGGGTCAACAGTTCGCACCATCAGGCGGTGCGGGTGCCGGCGGATCCGTTCGTCGCCACGGCGGTCAGTGCGGATGGAATTGTCGAGGCGATGGAACTGAGGTCGGCGATCGCGCGGAAATTGCCGTTCCTGTTGAGCGTGCAGTTCCACCCGGAAAGGTTGACGCCCCGTTACGCCGCCCATCGCGCGATTTTTGACCAATTCGTCGCGGCGTGTGTCCGGAAGAATTAAAAAATCATGAAAGGCAAAATTCTCATCGTGGATGACGAGGCGGATTTGCGGAGTCTCCTCAAATCCATCTTGGAAAGCGATTATACCGTCGCCGAGGCGGAAAACGGCGCCGCGCTGGCAAAGCTTCTTCCCAGCGAAGCCCCCGACGTCGTGCTGCTGGACTTAAACATGCCCGGCACCAGCGGCCTCGACCTGCTGCCGCAGATCAAAAAATCCTGGCCCGACACCGAGGTCGTGGTGCTCACCGGCGCGGCGACCTTCGAGGCCGCCGTCGAGGCCACCAAGCGCGGCGCGTTTCATTTCATCACCAAACCGTTCGACACGCAGCACCTGCTGGTCACGATTGAACGCGCGATTGAAAACCGCCAGCAGAAGGAGTCGAACAACTCCCTCCGCCGCGCCGTCGCCACCATGACCGGCGGTTCCGCGCCCGTGTTCCAGAGCCAGCTCATGCAGAACGTCGTGCGCACCATCGAGCGCATCGCGCCCAGCGACGTGACCATTCTCATCACCGGCGAAAGCGGCACCGGCAAGGAAGTCATCGCCGACCTCATCCACGCCTTTGAGCCCGCGCAGCAAAAACCGCATCGTCAAGGTCAACTGCGCTGCGCTGCCCCGCGAACTCATCGAGAGCGAGCTGTTCGGCTCCGTCAAGGGCGCGTTCACCGGCGCGAACTCTGACCGCGACGGTCTGTTCCGCCAAGCCGAGGGCGGCACGCTGTTCCTTGATGAAATTTCCGAGATGCCGATTGACACGCAGAGCAAATTGCTCCGCGTCTTGCAGGATCAGAAAGTCCGGCCCGTCGGCGGCAAGACCGATTACCAGACCAATTGTCGTATCATCGCCGCCACCAACCGCAAGCCCGAGGAGGCCATCAAGGACGGCAAGCTGCGCGAAGATTTGTTCTACCGCATCAGCACCATTTCCGTCTATCTGCCGCCACTGCGCGAACGGCGGGAGGATATCCTGCCGCTTGCGAACGCCTTCCTGAAACGCTTTGCCGCGCAGGCCAACCGCACGCTTCGCAGCTTCACGCCGGCGGCGGCCGACCGGCTGGCCGCTTTCGACTGGCCCGGCAACATCCGCCAGCTCCAGAACGAAATCCAGCGCGCCGTCCTGCTCTGCGAAGGCCCGGACGTGGACGCCAGCGACCTTTCCGTCAGTGAAATCCACATGGTTCCGTCCGAAGGCCACGACACCAGCTACACGCTGCTCGAAGGCGTCGAGCGAAACGCCATCATCCAGATGCTCCGCGAAACCGCCGGTAACAAGCTCGAGACCGCCAAGAAACTCGGCATCGGCCGCCAGACGCTCTACAATAAAATCAAGGCCTACGGGATTGAAACCTAGTTTTAAGTTTTTAGTTGGCCGCAGCCGGATGGCTCCAACTAAAAATTGAAAACTCAAAACTTCTTCAGCTCCCTGCCGGCGAGTTGAATCAGCGGCCGGATGGTCGCGGCGTCGAATTGAAATTTGCAGCCCGCCGCCGCGAACAATTCCGGCAGCGGTCGCGAGCCGCCCAGCGCGAGGGATTTTTTGTAATCGTTCAACGCCTTCACCTTGTCCGCTTTTGAGTTCGCCCACACCTGCAATGCGCCCAGCTGCGCGATGCCGTATTCCACGTAGTAAAACGGATGCAGAAAAATATGGAGTTGCCGCTGCCACGAAAACGCCCGCGCATCCTCGTGGCCAGACCAGTCCACATCGCCGCCGAAGCGGTCCATGAGTTGCAGATATGCCGCCTTGCGCTCCGCGCGCGAATGGTTGGCGTGCGTGTAAATCCAGTGTTGAAACGCGTCCACCGTCGCCATCCACGGAAAAAATCCGATGATGCCTTCGAGATGCGTCTTGCGCGCGCGGTTCGCCTCGGTGGCCGGATAAAACTCTTCCAGAAATTCATTGCCGAGCAGTTCCATGCTCATGGAGGCGACTTCGCAAAATTCTATCGGCGCGCCGCGATACGCATACAAATCCTCGGCGCGCGTCGCCTGCGCGTGAAACGCATGGCCGGCCTCGTGCAATATGGTTTCCACGTCGCGCTGCAGGCCGATGGCGTTCATGAAAATGAACGGCACACGCGCCTCCGACAGCGTGGACTGATACCCGCCCGGCGCCTTACCCTTGCGGTTATCGAGGTCGAGCAGTTGCAAATCCTGCATCTGCTGAAAATTCGTGGCGAGTTCCGGGTCGAGGTGGTTGAAAATCTTCTGTGTGCGTGAAACCATCTCGCCGACTTCCGCAAACGGTTTCAACGGCGCGCGATTTTGCGGATCCACCGCCAAATCCCACGGACGCAATTTTTCCAATTTCAACTGCCGCTTCCGATCGTTCTGGATTTCGCGGACGGCGGGCATGATTTCCTTTTCCACCGCATCGTGAAATTGAAAACAGTTTTCCGGCGTGTAATCGAACCGGCATTTCTGGCGATGAACGTAGTCGCGGTAATTTTCAAAGCCGGCATTCTTGGCAATCTGTGTCCGCAACCGGATCAGCTCATCGAAGATGGCTTCGCACTTTTCCACGTCCTGTAGGCGGCGCTTGGCGACAAGATCCCACGCTTCATGCCGCAATGCGCGATCCGGCTCTTCAAGATAACGGCCCATTTGCACGAGTGTTTTTTCCTCGCCGCGAAATTTCACCGTCTGCGCGCCGATGAGTTTTTGATACTGCTGGCACAACTTCGCCTCCTCGGTTTCCAGCGCCACATTTTCCGCGCGGAACAATTCGACATGGTTCTTCACGTCGCGGTTGAACACTTGGTAGCGCGCCTTGGGCAAATAATTTAATTGCGGATGCGCGACGTAAATCTGCTCCAGCGCGAACTGCCTCGGCTTGAGTTGCGGCTCGACGTGCTCGACGAAATGCAGATACGCCTGCTCCGCGTCCGCGTTGTCCGTGTGGCAGGTCATGGCGATGTAGCGACGCGACGCCTCCTCATCCAGTGCGGCAGAAAGCTCGCTCCAGTCAAGCAGCCAGCGTTCCAGTTTGACGGCGGATTCGGCCTGCGTCGCGCGAATTTCGAGTTGGTCGAACAACGGCGCGATCTGTGGCCAGTCGCCGAGGTCAAGGTTTTGCGGAACAAACGTGCGCGGCCGGTGCGCGGCCAGTTTTCCAAACGGCAATAAACTCATGCGCGCAGTTTAGCGAAAGTTTTCGCGGTGAAAATAAATTTTCACTTCTGTCGCCAGCGCAGCAACCGCAGCGCGTTGCCGATGACAATCAAATCGGAAACGCCCATTGCTGCCGCGCAGAAAATCGGGCTGATGACGCCGCCCGCCGCCAGTGGCACGCCGAGCGCGTTGTAAAAAAACGCCCAGAACAGATTCTGCTTGATGGTGCGCAACGTCGCGCGCGCCAGGCCGAGCGCCTCCGGCACACCTTCAATTTCCGATTTTAGCAGGATGATATCCGCCGCCTCACGCGCCACATCGCTGGCGCGGCTCACGGCGATACCGAGGTCGGCCTGCGTGAGCGCCGGCGCGTCGTTGATGCCGTCACCGACAAACGCCACGTGCTCGCCCGCTGCCTGAAGATTTTTCACAAACTCCGCCTTCTGCTCCGGCCGCACCTCGGCAAAAACATTTTCCGCCGCGATGCCGGTTTGTTTGGCGATGCTCGCCGCCGTCAGCGAATTATCGCCGGTCACCAGAAATGTCTTCAAGCCCTGCGCTTGCAGTTGTCCGACGACTTTCGCGGCGTTGGTTTTCACCGCATCGCGCACGGCGAACAGGCCGAGCAACATTTTTTCGGATGCCAGCCCGACGATCGTCGCGCCCTGTTGCGACCATTCGGAAATAAATTTTTCACCAACTGCCAAGTTCACGCCGGATTCCTTAAGCCAGCGCAGCGAGCCGAGGCGGGCTTTCGCCGTGGGTTGTTGGGCGTTGAATGTTGGATGTTGAATGTTTGCCTCAACCCCCGCGCCACGGATTTCTTTCCAGTCCGAAAGTTCGATCTTCTCCGCCGAAATCTTGGCAATCGCCTGGCTGATGGGATGCGTGGATTGGCGCGCGAGCGCGGCGGCAATGGTTTCTGCATTCTTCATTCCGCCTTCTGCCTTCCAGGTTTCCGCCACCGCCGGTTTCCCCATGGTCAGTGTGCCGGTCTTGTCAAAAATGACCGCCGTGATTGTGCCGGCCTTTTCCAAGGCCACGCCGTCGCGGATCAAAATGCCCCGGCGCGCGGCGGCGTTGGCACTAGCCATGATGGCGGCTGGCGTGGCCAAACCCATCGCGCACGGACAGGCGACAATTAACACTCCTGCCGCGATGACAAAGGCTTTTTCCGCGCCGGAATGAATCGCCCAAAAAATTCCCGCCGCCAGCGCGATGCAAACAATGACCGGCACGAAAACGTTGCTGATGCGGTCGCCGAGGCGCTGGATGCCGGCTCGGCTGGTCTGGGCGCGCTGCACAGCGGCGATGATGTGCGCCAGCGCGGTCGCCTCGCCAGTGGCGGTCACGCGCATGACGAGCCGGCCGTTGAGGTTCACCGTGCCGGCGAAAAGTTCGCTGCCGGATTTTTTGTCGGCGGGGACCGATTCGCCGGTGAGCATGGCTTCATCCACGGCGGATTCGCCTTCGAGCACGCCGCCGTCCACCGGCACGCGGTCGCCGGGGCGCAGCGCGATGTGGTCGCCGATTTTTAATTCGGCGACGGGAACTTCGACTTCAATTGCGGATTGGGCGAAAGAAAGCTTTTTAAGATTGAAAGGCTGGCCACCAAGACTTTGGTCATGGGACGGCGGACTTTGCAGTCGTCTCGCCGTCTGCGGCGCGAGATTGAGCAAGGACTTCAAAGCGCCGCTTGCCTTGTCGCTGACGCGCGCTTCAATCCAGTGGCCGGCGCTGATGAGTGAAATGATGGCGGCAGCTTCCATGAAATAAACGTGTCCGACGTGTCCGCTGAACAAGACCCAGCAGCTAAAACCAAACGCCGTCGTGGAGCCGAGCGCAACGAGCGTGTCCATGTTGGACGCGCCGACTTTAAGCTGCCGCCACGCGCCGCGATAAAATTGCGCGCCGCAGAAAACTTGGACGAATGCCGCGAGAAAAAACGAAAGCCAGCGGAACCAGCCGGCCATCATCAGGTGAAAAATCCATTCGCCGGCCATCAGCGCGGCGGTGACGGCGAGGCCGAGAATCAAATTCCATTGCCACCGGCATTCTTTGGAATCGGCTGGATTGTCGGCGGAAATTTCGTTCGCCTCGAATCCGGCCTGGGCAAAGGCGGACAGGATCGCGGCCACATTTCTTTCAGCGCCGGAATTCCAGCGGACGCTGGCGCGTTCTGCCGCCACGCTGACGGCGACGCTGTGGACGCCGGGGATTTTCTGCGCAGCCTCGGTGACTTTGCGCGCGCAGTTGTTGCACGTCATGCCGCCCACCCGCAATTCCGTGACGGCGGAATTTTGGGCGGCGGCGGCGGCGTTTGTCGGCGGGGCTTTCATTTCAACGGTGCCATCCAAGGTTAGCAGGCCGGGCGATTTTGTCGAATTGCGCCTTGGGATACTGGTTGAAAGCAGCGGATGAGCTTGCGTTGCGAAATGACCTTGGCAAAATGTTCGCATCGAATCGCGTCGTTCATCCTTAATCCCGCAATCAAAAGTCGCTTGGGTTTTATTCGCCTTGGCCGTGGTCTGGCTGGCACTTTTTTTTCGGCTGGGAACCCTGCCATTGCTTCAGCCGGACGAGGGCCGGAACGCCGAGGTCGCGCGCGAGATGAAGGAGTCGGGCGCCTGGCTTTCGCCGAGTTACAACGGCATCGCCTACCTCGACAAACCGGCTTTTTATTTCAAAGCGGTCGCGCTTTCTCTGGCGGCATTCGGCGACAACGAGACGGCGGCGCGGCTACCCTCGGCAATGTTCGGTCTGGCTCTGCTCGCGCTGACGTATAGTTTTTGCCGGCGGATCCATGGGACGCGCTGCGCAATCATGGCGGTCATCGTCATCGCGACCATGCCGCTGTATGTGGTGAATTCGCGGACAGTGATCTTCGACATCGCGCTCGCGTTTTTTGTGTCGGCGGCGATTTTTGCCGGCTATCACGCGGAAGCATGCGAGGGCAAATCCCGGCGCAACTGGTATCTGCTCGGCGCGCTGGCGGCGGGTCTGGCGACGTTGGTGAAAGGACCGGTGGGCTTTCTCATTCCCGGTTTGGTGTTGCTGGTTTTTCATCGCGTCGAAGGCCGACGCGGCGTCTGGAAACGGCTGCTGGCGCCGCTGAACCTGCTGGTATTTTTCGGCGTGACGCTGCCGTGGTTCATCGGGCTGTCGCGGCAACATCCGGATTTTCCGTATTACGGGCTCATCGAGGAATCGTTCCACCGGTTCACGACGGTGAAGTTCCACCGCGCGCAGCCGTTTTATTTTTACGCGCTGATTGTCGCCGGGATGTTTTTACCGTGGAGTTTTGTGCTGCCGGAAGCCGGCTGGGCGGCGTTGAAAAATAAATTGTTCAAGTCGCCCGCCGACCGGCTCTGCCTCGTCTGGGCAGTGGTCGTCGTCATTTTTTTCTCGCTCTCGAAATCGAAAATGCCCGGCTACATCTTGAGTGCGACCGTGGCCTGCGGAATTTTGCTGGCGCGTTTTTTTGAGCGGGCCATGGCCAATCCCGACGGCAAGGCTTTGCGGATGATCGGTCGGGCGGCAATCACGCTGGCGGTTCTCTGTTTGGCGGCGGCCGGCGCCGGGATTTATTTTTCAACCCACCTGAAGCCGCTGGCGGGGCCGCTGGGCATCCCGCCCGGCGACGCCGAGGAACTGAGCCACCATCTGATCTCCGCAATCATATTGCTGCTGGCGTTTGCGGGGCTGGGTTTGCTGGCCCGGTATCGCCGCGATGCCAGTTTGGCTTTCATCAGTTTTGCCCTGTTTCCATTGCTGCTGCTGGCCACAAATCTTTCCGCCATCGGATTGGTTTTCAACGCCAAATCCGCCCGCCAGCTGGCGCAGCAATTTCCCGTCCTGCCGCCGCAGACCGAGCTGGCGTGCTTCGAATGTTATCCCTGCGGCCTGCCGTTTTATCTGGGGCGCACGGCGACCCTGCTCACCGTTGACGGCCGCGAGTTCACGAGCAACTACATTCTTTTCCGCCTGAAAAACGATCCGCAGTGGCCGGCAAACGTGGTGGCTTCGACAAATTTGGATCGCTGGATTGCCCAACAAAACCATCCGGTCTATTTGATTGCCAGCGTCCGCAGCCGGCCACGGGTGGAAGAAGCGGCCGGTATTCATAAAACCGAAATTCAAACGCTGACGCCGGCTTACATCGGCGTCCTGTTGCCGGCTCCTTAATTTATTCATGTGCGGTATTTGCGGCATCGTAAGCATCGCGGGCGAACGCCAGCCGGAATCCGTCCGGCTCCGCGTTAACGCCATGTTGCAGGCGCTGTCGCATCGCGGCCCGGATGATGTCGGCGCACACGTTTCGGAGTCCGCCGTGCTGGGCGCGACGCGCCTTGCAATCCGTGGCGGCGGCGACGGACGGCAGCCGATGGTGGACGCGGCCAGCGGCGTGGTGGTAGTCTGCAATGGCGAAATTGACAACCACAAGGAATTGCGCCGCTGGCTCGCCGACCGTGGTCGGCCGGTGACGCAGGCCACTGACGTCGCCGTGCTACCCGGGATGTATCTGGAGCTAGGCGTGGCGTTCGCGGAAAAACTGGTCGGTGCCTTTGCCATCGCGGTCTGGGATCCGCGCGAGAACCGGATCACCCTCGTGCGTGACCGCGCGGGCGAGCGGCCGCTTTTTTTCACGCAGACCAGCGACGCGGTCATTTTCGCCACGGAAATCGCCAGCATGGTTTCCAAGTTCAAGCTGCCGGTTACGTTCGACCACGCCGCCTTGCAACGCTATTTGCGCTACGGATTATTTGCCGCACCGGCCTCGCCATTTGCGGGCATCCAAAAAGTTCCGCCCGGCGGGATTGTTGAGATTGATTTGCGCGGCGTCCGGCACTCGGCTTATTGGCGCTGGAACAATGTTGAATCCGCCAAGCAAAAACCGTCGCTCGATGCGTTTGATAAAATTTTCCGCGAAACCATCCGCCGGCAAACCGACGTGGACGTGGACTTCGCCGTCTTCCTGAGCGGCGGGGTGGATTCTTCGTTGGTCTCGGCGGTCACGCGGTCGTTGTATCCCGAACGCCGACTGAAGGCTTACACCTTGCGCTTCGAGGAAGCGTCGTTCGACGAGGGAAATTTCGCCGAAACCGTGGCCACCTCGCTTAAGCTCGAGCCGGTGACGGTCTGGATTCGTCCCAACGATTTGCCGGAAGCCTTGTCAACATTGATCAAAACTGTCGGCGAACCGCTCGCCGATCCGGCGTGGCTGCCGACGGCGTTGCTCGCGCGGCGTGCGGCGCAGGACGTGCCGATGGCGCTGGTGGGCGAGGGCGCGGATGAACTGCTCGGCGGCTATCCGACCTACACCGGCGCGGGCATCGCCGAAAAATTTTCAAAATTGCCCGCGTGGGTTCGCGCCGCCATCCGGCGGACGGTCGAGTTGCTGCCGGTCAGCGAGAAAAAAATGACCGTCTCCTATCTGCTCAAGCGTTTCGTCCAGGGCGCAGAACTGGGCGGCATGACGCGCCACCAACTCTGGATGTCGAACATCTCGCCGCCAATTCTGGAACGTCTCGGAGTTCCGCCGGTCGTTTCGGACGAAAGTAATTTTGCCGACGGCCTGCTGCTGGACCGGGTGCAGCGTTGGGATTTGGAAAATTCGCTCGCCGAAGGACTGCTCACCAAGGCCGACCGCGCGAGCATGAGTTCCGCGCTGGAATTGCGCGCGCCGTTTCTGGACGAATCGGTCATGGCTTTTGCCGCCAGTTTGCCCGTCGCCGACCGCATCCAGAACTTTGCCACCAAGATTTTTCTGAAGCGTTACGCGCTGCGCTACCTGCCAAAGTCCATTGTCCATCGGCGCAAGCGCGGGCTGTCCGTGCCCATCGGGAGCTGGCTGCGCGGCCCGCTCCGCGAATGGGCCGGCCAGAAGCTCGCCAGCCAACGGCTGGAGCAGATTGGCGTCCGCACGCCGGCTGCCTTGGAGCTGTTTTCGGAACATTGCGAGCACCGGGCCGACCATGCGCGGGCGCTGTGGACGCTGATTGTCCTGAGCGAATGGCTCGACTGGGCGGCGCAGGAAACGGCGTGAGACCGGCGCAAAGCCGCTTTACACTTCGGCGGACACGGCTAGAATCGGCTCATGGCTGGCGAATACGATTCCACCGAATTTATTGACACCGATTTCACGGCGCAGAAATCGCCGTTCGCCGCGCCCGCCGCCGGCCCGCTCCGGGCGCCCACACGCGACGACGTGGACCGCAAGGTCGTCGAGGCGCAGCAAAAACTGGTCGAACTCAAGCGCGCGCAGGAAGAACTTGAACGCGAACGCGCCGGGCTGGAAGAATTGCGTCGCCGGCAGAATGAATTTCAGACCGGCCGCGACGAGGTTGTCCAAAATCTCACGCGCGGGCTTGGTTTGCTGGAAGAGGCGGAATTTGTCGCCCGCCGCGACGCCGAGCAGATGGTCAAGACCGTCGGCGATTTTCGCGCCGCGCTGGCCAAGGTGCAGGCGATCAACGACACGGCGTGGACGAAGGAGAATTTTCAGGTGGAGCTCACCCGCGCGCTGACGACGATTGAAAACGCGCGGATGGAATGGAATTCCGCGCGGCTGAAAATTTCCGCCTTGGCCGGCGAGACCAAAAATGCCGCCGCGGCGCTGGACAAAAATTCCCCGGCATCCGCTGCCGCGCCATCGCTGGCGGATCTGGGCTTTGGGCAGCTTTGCAAAATCGGGCTGGCGATGACGTGGCCGCTGCTGCTCGTGGCGTTGGGCGCGCTGGGAATCTTCATCGCTATTCTCGCGCGAAAGTAGGACGGCATGGCGTTTTCCAAGAAAAATCCCGACCCGATTTCCGACAAGGCGCGCGCCCTCAACAGCGAGATTGCCGCGCTGGAGGCGGAGATTAAAAAGCTCGACTCGCAAATCGCGCGCACGCCGGAGCCGAAGTTCCGTTCCACCGCCGCGCCGTCCGGCGAAACCATTTCCCGCCACGCAGAAAAACCTGTGCCCGCACCAAAACCGCGCGAGCCGGTTTTTGAAGATGTGAATCGCGCCACGCTCGCGGCGCGCGACGAGTCCGAGACGCCGGAAATTTTCAACGAGCTGGGCGTGCGCAAATACGACCTGCCCGCGCTGTTCAACCGGGTGCGCAATCATTTTCGCGGGCCGACGACGAGCAATCCGCGCCTCGTGAACTACCTCGCCGCGGGCGGCGTGCAGGGCTTACGCCCGTTGCGCTACGAGAAGCGCGTGGCGCGCAACCGTTTTTTTGCGCTCGTCATTGTCGTCGGCGCGGTGCTGCTGGGGTTGTTTTTGATGCTGAAACATTGAAATGAAAAAACAATTTTTTGAACTGCCGGCAGCCACCCGCGCCGGAACTTTTCGTGCGCTCTATTCCGAAAACGGCCTGGTGGAATTAAGTTTTCCAAACCCGAAAGGGTTTGGCGCGCCGAAGCGCAGCGAAGACGGACGGCTTCCTGCAAAAATCCGCGCCTGGCATCGCGAGACGGAAGCGGCCTTAAAAAGCATTCTTACCGGGCGCGCGCCAAAAAAATTACCGCCGCTGGATTTAGTTGGAACTGATTTCCAGAAAAGCGTCTGGAACGCGCTGCGGAAAATTTCTCCCGGCAAAACGAAAAGCTACGGCGAAATCGCCCGCGCCATCGGCCGGCCGAAGGCGGTGCGCGCAGTGGGCGGCGCGTGCGGGGCGAATCCCGTTCCGGTGCTGGTTCCGTGCCATCGCGTGCTGGCGGCGAACGGAAAAATTGGCGGCTTTTCCGGCGGCCTGGAGTGGAAACGCGCCTTGCTGGTGCGTGAAGGTGTCAAAGTTTAGCCGGCGGTTTCAGGGTTTTCCCACCTTTCACGAACCCATGAACGGCTGAATGCAGCGGGCGGATTTCATTTTCGGCAAAAAACTTCAAAAACACCTTGTTTTCGCCGGGAAAACACGGTGAATAACTCGCCTCTAAACCGACTTATGGACTGGATTTGGAAACCTTCTGAATCTTTTAGCCGTTCAAAACCGCGCCCGTCGGCAATCGTGGGTGCGGTGCGACCACCGAAGATTTTCGGGCAGACGGTGAGATGAACCTCGTCCACCAGACCGGCGCGGAAGAGCGCGTCATTCAGTTCACCGCCGCCTTCGCACAATAGCCGCTTCACGTTCCATTTCGTTTGCAGCCAGGCAAGTGCGATGGGGAAATTAATTTCCCGGCCACCAAAGATTTTCACCTCGTCAGCCAGTTGGCGGAGTTGCGCCAGTTTTTTGGCCGGGGTGCGTTTGGTGGTCAGCACGATGATTGGGGAAAATCTTCTCTTGAAAATTTCCGCCGCCAGATCAACCGAGCCGCTGCCGCTGACGATGACGCGCAAATTATGTTCCGCCAGTCCGTTTTTCAGCCGCAGCTTGCGGAATTTCTCGCCGCCATTGCCCAAAATGCTCCGCGAGATTTCCACCGTCCGCGCGCCGCACATCACCGCGTCCGCCGTCGCGCGCAACTCGTAAAGGTGCGCCAAATCCCGCGCGCTGCCGAACGAGTGGGCGGCGCGGTTCGCCGTCGCGATTTTGCCGTCCGCCGTCATCGCCATGTTGACGAAGACGAAGGGTGGTTTTGAGTTTTGAGTTTTGGGTTTTGAGTTCACAGAATCAGCATCGCATCTCCGTAACTGAAGAATCTATATTTTTCGCGGATGGCCTCGGCGTAAGTTTGCAAAACCAGCTCGCGTCCGCGCAATTTTTCGCCCGGCGTGGCAAACGCGCTGACGAGCATCAGCAGGGTGGATTCCGGCAAGTGAAAGTTTGTCAGCAGCGCGTTCACAATTTGAAACTGTGCCGGCGGGAAAATGAAGATGTCGGTTTTACCCTTATGGACATTGAGTTTTCCTGCGTATTGCCGCGCGATGGTTTCGAGCGTCCGCAGGGCGGTGGTGCCGACCGCGATGACGCGGTGGCCGGATTTTTTCGCCTCGTTGATGGCGGAAACGGTTTCAATTCCTATTTCAAACCGCTCCGCGTGCATCTTGTGATCGGCCAGGTTTTCGGCCTTCACCGGCAGAAAAGTTCCCGCGCCGACGTGCAGCGTGACGAAGCAAATTTTGACGCCGGCTGAACGGATTTTGTCGAGCAGCTCCGGCGTGAAGTGCAGGCCGGCGGTCGGCGCGGCGACGGAGCCGGCGGGCTGCGCGAAAACGGTCTGATACCGCTCGCGGTCGCCGGGTTGTTCGCTTTGGCGTTCGATGTAGGGCGGCAGCGGTAATTCACCAAGTTTATCAAGATCGTGAAGCAAATTTTCAATGCCGGAAAATCGCAGCCGCCGGTGGCCTTCGGCATTCACGCCGGTAACGGTCGCGACAATTTCCGTTATCGTGCCGTTTTTTTCTTGCAATCGGATTTCGGTGCAGATTTGCGCGCGTTTTCCGGGTCGCATCATCGCCCACCAGTCGTTCGGCGCGTTATCCTCTAGCAGCAGGATTTCAAATTTTCCGCCGGTTTTTTCGTTCACGCCGTGCAGCCGCGCCGGGATCACGCGCGAGTTGTTCAGCACCAGCACGTCGCCGGGATTCAGATATTCAAGCAGATCGGGAAACTGGCGATGTTCAATTTTACCACTTTTCCTTTGCAAAACCAGCAGACGCGAGCCGTCGCGGCGCACAGCGGGCTGCTGCGCAATCAACTCCGGCGGCAAATCGAAATGGAAATCAGCGGTTCGCACAGACGTGAGCGTAACGGAGCGGGACGGGGGCTGACAATTCACAGTTGGGAGAAATTGTGAATAACTTTTGAATAATTAACGGTTTCGCCGCGCAATTTCCATTGACAAGGTGGCGCATTGTGGGTAGAAATGGGGCGTTGTGGGTGATTAAGCCGTTTGGCAAATCACTGTGAACAAGATGAGCGACACCAAAACAGTTCCGCCGACTTACTACAATTCGTGCTTCCGGCACGGGGTGGATGAGAAGCGGCGCGTCCAGGTTCCGGCCAAATGGCGGCCGGAAGACGATGGTGTGGAACTCACGATGATTCTCTGGCCGAAGCACAATGCCGGCGCATGCCTGCGCGTTTTGCCGCCGGCCAAAATGGCGAAACTTGTCGCGGACATCGAGGCGCTGCCGAACAGCGACCCGAACAAGAGCGTTTTGCGGCGGCGCATCGGCAGCAAGTCGGCGCAGGTGGCTTTGGACAAGGCTGGGCGCATTTGTTTGCCGGAAGACATGGCGCGCGCAGCGGGCATCAAGGACGAGGCAATGCTCGTCGGCCTGCTCACCAGTTTTGAGATTTGGAATCCGGCCCGTTACGAAACCGTTGAGGCTGCGGACGAGGTGCACACACCCAAGGCCTTTGAATTCATGGAATAATTATGAACCTAGGAAAATTGCTTGGCGCGGGGAAAAGTTTTTTTGGCAGCGGCGGCAACATTGCCTACCGCGAGGACAAAAAATTTCACCTGCCGAAATTCAACGCGGACAAAAATCCGTTCGCGCCGAAGTCGGTTGAGCCGGTGCCTGCGCCCGCGCCGGAAGTGAAAAAGGTTTCCGCGCCCGTTTTTGCCAAGACGCAGAAGATTCCGGTGTTCGCCGCGCCCCAGCCGAAACCGACGATGCCGACGCGCGCCGTGAGCTGGAAGGACAAATTGAATCCGTTCCGCGCGCCAGAGCCGACGCGGCTTGCGCCGACCAGCGCGGTGCAGGTGGAGCTTTCGCTCGAAGCCGTAAAAGTCGTCCATAACGATTTGGCCGACGCGGACATCGAAGTTGTGCCGGTCAAATCCCGCACAGCGGCGTCGCCGGAAGCGGCGATGCTGCCGGCGGCGCGCTCGGCTTGGGAATTTTTGGGCGAACGGCTCGTGAAGCAATCTTGAACAATGCGCAGTGCCAGAATTCATTCACAGATCAGTGATGGCGGCGGAGGTGCTGGCCGCGCTGAGGCCGCGCCCGGACGGCCGTTACGCCGACGGGACGCTCGGTGGAGCTGGTCACGCGGCGAGCATACTGGCCGCGAGTTCGCCGACTGGATGGTTGTCTGGGTGCGATCGCGATGGCGTCGCTCTTGAAGTTGCGCGCGCGCGGCTGAATGAAAAATTTGCTGGGCGCTTTGAGCTACGGCGCGGAAATTTTGCGGAACTGGCGGACTGGGTTGCGGAAAAAAGTTGCGACGGCGTGTTGTTGGATTTGGGTGTGAGTTCGCCGCAACTGGATGTCGCGGAACGCGGGTTCAGTTTCATGCAGGACGGCCCGCTGGACATGCGGATGGATCACCGGCAAAAGCTGACGGCTGCGGATCTGGTCAATGGCGAAGACGCGGAACCGCTGGCAAAAATATTTTGGGAATACGGCGACGAGCGCGATTCCCGCCGGTTTGCAAGGGCGATTGTCCATGATCGCGCGTTGCGAAAATTTGAGACGACGATGCAGTTGGCCGATTTGATTGAGCGCCTTGCGCCGCGCCACGGAAAAAAGGCGCATCCGGCGACGAAAGTTTTTCAGGCGCTGCGCATCGCGGTGAACGACGAAATCGGTTCGCTGAAACGTGGTTTGGACTCGGCGGTGAAAATTTTGAAGCCGGGCGGACGGTTGGCGGTGATCACGTTTCACTCGCTTGAAGATCGCGTGGTGAAAGAGTTTGGCCGTGAAAAGACTCGTGATTACACGTTTCCGGGCGAAGTGGATGTGCCGGAATTGCGAACGCCGATTGTGCCGGAACTGAAATGGGTTTCGCGCAAGGCGGTTTTGCCGGGCGACGAAGAATTGAGAGAAAATCCGCGGGCACGCAGTGCTCAATTAAGAATTTTGGAGAAAATTTAAGATGGCAAAGAATCGTAAAAATCAGGCGGCATCAATCCGGTTTGCCCCGGTATTGAAGGTCGTTTTGCTGTGCTCGCTCATCGGCGGTTCAGCGGTTGGTTACGTCTGGCAGAAGAACGAGATTTACCGGCTCGGCCAGCAGATCCGCCAGCGCGAAACAAAACTCGCGCAGTTGCAAAGCGACAACAAGCGGTTTTCCGACCAGATATCGATTTTGCATTCGCCGGTGATGCTCGACCAGCGCGCGAAGGAATTGAATCTTGGCCTCGCGCCGGCGACGCCGATGCAAGTCGTGCGGCTCACGGAAACGCCGGTCACACCGGAAAATAGTTCGCGTCAGTTTGCCCAGCGGCCGGCGACCGAACTCACGCCGTAAGGAAAAGATAATTTTGGCCGCCGCTCGTGACGCCGTTGGTTGAGGAACCGATCGCCACGGGCGGCTGGCCGCCTTTTAGGATGACCAACAAACAACAAATCCGCCGCGCCTTGCTGCTGCTCGCCTTTCTGTCATTGGCGTTTGGCGGCTTGTGTTACCGGCTGGTGGATTTGCAGGTGTTGCGTCACGATGAGTTGAGCGCGAAGGCGGAGCAAAATACGCAGCGCGAATTTTGGCAGGCACCGCGCCGGGGCGATATTCTAGACGTGAACGGAAATATTCTCGCCACGAGTGTGCCGGTGAAGACAATTTGTGCCGATCCGTCGTTGATGGGAAATTTTCAGCCGCTCGTCGCGCACGCGATTGCGACGCTGCTGAAATTAGATGAAACGGATCTGGTGAAACGGCTTACGCCCTATTTGACGCGCAACGCGAAGGGTGAAATCGTCACGAACAATTTGCATTACGTCCGGCTGGCCAAAAATATTTCGGAAGAAAACTGGCAGCAGGTGGCGGCGGCGATGACGAATCTCACTTTCGGCGTGGATGAAAAAAAGCTGCCGCGCGCGCAAAAGGAATTTGTCCGCAACCTGCGCAACTACGCGGTCTTCTCCGAGCCGGACCAGATGCGTGTTTATCCGAACGGTTCGCTGGCTTCGCAGGTCATCGGTTTTCCGGCGGCGGAAGAGGAGAAAATCAGCGGCCGGCTGGTGACACAAATCGCCGGACGCGACGGCGTGGAATTGTCGCTGCAAAAACAGTTAAGCGGCGTTGCGGGCTGGAAGGTTACCGAGACCGACCGCGCGCAACATGAATTGGTCGCGATGCGCGACGAGGACGTGCATCCACGCGACGGCTTGAATGTGATGCTGACAATTGACTCCGTCGTGCAGCACATCGTCGAGACGGCGTTGGCGGACGCAATGAAAAAACACACGCCGCGCAGCATCACGGGCATCGTCATGCGCCCGAAGACCGGCGAAATTCTGGCGATGGTTTCGTTGCCGAATTACGATCCGAACCTGCCTAACACCATCACGCCGGAAACGCGCAACCGCGTCATCACCGACGTCGTTGAACCGGGTTCGACTTTCAAAATCGTTGTTATCTCCGGCGCTTTGAATACCGGCATCTCGCATTTGAACGACCCAGTTTTTTGCGAGAACGGACATTTTGCCTTTGCCGGTCGCGTGTTGCACGACCACGAAAGTCTTGGCAATGAAACGGTGAAAAGCGTCATCACGAAATCTTCCAACATCGGCGCGGCGAAAATTGGCATCAAGCTGGGTGAGCAAAATCTTTATGACTACGCGTGGAATTACGGCTTTGGCCAGCGCACCGGCATTCCATTGCCGGGCGAGGCGCGCGGATTTTTGTATCCAGTGAAGGACTGGAGCAAAGTTTCCATCGCGCAGATTCCGATGGGCCACGGTGTCGCGGTAACGCGGCTGCAGATGCTTTACGCGATGGCGGCGATTGCGAATGACGGCTGGCTGATGCGGCCGATGATTGTAAAGCAGTTGCAGGAACGCGACGGCTCGGTGGTGCAACGCTATGCGCCGGAGCGGGTGCGGCAAGTCATCGGTGAAAAAGCCGATTTGGATATGATCGAGGCGTTGAAAACTGTGCCGACGAAAGGCGGCACCGCGCCGGACGCGGCAATGAAAGATTATGTCGTCGCCGGCAAGACCGGCACGGCACAGAAGGCGGAGAACGGCGCTTACGCGGCGGGCAAATATGTTTCGTCATTCATTGGATTTTTTCCGGCGGACAATCCGGAGCTGTGCATTTCCATCGTGATGGACGAGCCGAAGGAAGGCTATTATGGCGGCAAAGTCTGCGGTCCAGTGTTCCGCGACATCGCCGAGCGCTGCGCAAGCTATTTAAACATTCCGCCGGATCCAAATTTGATGACGAATGCAACGTCGCTCTTCGTGGAAAACGCCGGGCGGAAACTCTGATTTTATGAACCAACCGCGTCCACAACTTTTCGGGATGCTGGCCGGATTGTTCCTGGCCGCCGGGCTGGTGTGCTCCGCGATGCTCGGCACGAGCGCGTGGGTAAAAATAAAAAACTCACAGTTCATCACCGTCAAAGGTTCGGTGCAGAAAGACATTGAATCCGACCTCGCCATCTGGTCTGGCAGTTTTCTGGTGGAGGCGGAAACGCTGCTCGACGCGCAGCACAAGGTGCAGGCGAACCGCGCGCTGGTGGCGAAATTTCTCGGCGACGCCGGCGTGACGAGCTTCACTTTTGCGCCCATCGGCATTGAGGAATTAAAGGCGTCGCAGAAATCCGCCGACGGTTTCGTTTCGCAGCGCACGACGGGCTACCGCCTGACGCAGTCCGTCTCCGTCGAGTCCGCCGACGTGGATCGGCTGGACAAGCTCGACGCCACGCCGCTGGTGGAGCAGGGCGTGATTTTCACCGTCGCGCCGCCGCAATTTATTTACACCAAGGCCGGCGACACCAAGATTGAGATGCTGGCCGAGGCGACGAAGGACGCCCGCGCCCGCGCCGAGCAAATCGCCACGCAAGGTGGCCGTGACATCGCGCGGCTGCACGATGCCGACCAGGGGATTTTTCAGATTACGCCGCAGCACAGCGTCGCGACGAGCTGGCAGGGCGAGAGCGACACCAGCGCGCGCGCGAAGACCATCACCGCAGTCGTCACCGCGACATTTTTGTTAAAGTAAAAAGATTGTGGAAACACGCTCGTTGAACTTTATCGCCGAAGCCTGCGGTGCAGAAATTTTGGGTCGCACGGTGGGCGTGGAAATCAATTCCGTCTGCACCGATTCACGTTCCGCGAAGGCGGGCGATTTGTTCTTTGCCATAAAGGGCGAAAATTTTGACGGCCATGATTTCATCAATGAAATCGCGGCGAAAGGTGTGGCGGCCGTCGTCGTGGAAAAGAAGAAAATCCCGGTGAAAATGCCGCCGTGCGCCGTGCTGGCGGTGGATGATGTCCGTGCGGCGTTTGGAAAAATTGCGGCGGCGTATCGGCGGCAGTTTGATCTGCCGGTCATCGCGGTCGGCGGCTCGAACGGTAAGACGACGGTGAAGGAACTGGTCGCGTCAGTGTTGCGCCAGAAATTTTCCACGCTTTGGAGCGAGGCAAGTTTCAACAACGACATCGGCGTGCCGGCGACATTGTTGCGCCTGAATAAATCGCATCACGCAGCGGTGCTGGAAGCCGGCACGAATCATCCGGGCGAGCTCGCGCCGCTCGTGAAAATGATTGCGCCGAAGTTTGGCGTCATCACAAGCATCGGCCGCGAGCATCTGGAATTTTTCGGCGATGTGGCGGGCGTGGCGCAGGAAGAAGGCTGCCTTGCGGAACTGCTGCCGGCGGATGGAAAATTATTTTTGAACGGAGATAACGAATGGTCGGAAAAAATCGCTGCACGAACGAAAGCGCAAGTTGTGCGCGTCGGCATTGGCGAAAAGAACGATTGGTGCGCGAAGAAAATCCGCCTCGACAAGAGCGGCGTGACGTTCCAGGTCGCCGCGCCGAAGGAAGAATTTTGCGGCGCGTATCGGATCAACCTGCTCGGCCAGCATCAGGTGGCGAATGCGCTATTTGCCATCGCGCTCGGTGCGGAACTGGGATTGGACCGCGCGGAAATTCAAGATGGATTGGTCGCGTGTCCGCCGCCGAAGATGCGGCTAAATTTTTTTGAGGCGAACGGCGTGCGCGTGCTGGACGACAGCTACAACGCCAATGCGGATTCGACCATCGCGGCGCTGGAGACATTGTGCGGATTGCCGTTGCAAGGCCGGCGCGTGGCGGTGCTGGGTGACATGGCGGAACTCGGCGCGCACAGCGCGGCGGCGCACGCGGAGGTCGGCCGGCGCGCGGCGGAATTGAAGCTCGGCCAGTTGTTCGCCATCGGCAAAATGGCGGCGGTGACGGGCAAGGCGGCGCGCGACGCGGGGCTGATGCGCGTGTTTGAATTTGCGGAGGTCGAGGCGGCGCTGAATGTGGTGAAAGGTTTTTTGAAGCCGGGCGACGTGGTGTTGTTGAAGGCGTCGCGTGTGTCGCGGCTGGAGCGGATTGCGGAAATGTTGAAGGCGGAAAAATGAACGAGACTATTAAAAATGGCAAAGAGCAATTTAGATTAATTCTGATTTCGCTCAAGATTTTTGTAGTTTTTGGCCCGTTAATTCTCGTCGCGCTTATTCGCGTCTTGGGTTTAAGTGGAGATATTTCTGTTTTGCTGTTGGAAATTGGATATGTCGTCACGTCTATAATTTTTATTTCGTTCGGAATTCGGCAATTATCTGCCGGGTTGCGAAAATTGGCTTATTCGAGTTTCATTTTTGCAGGAGTTGCGTTGTTTTGGGTTTTGATATTTTTATTTCTGTTACCGTCTTTGGCGAGCACATGAATCCAAAAAAAAATTAAAATGCTCTATCTATTGAGCCAATACATTTTGGACTGGGCGCACGGCTCCGAATGGGAGTCGCGGCTGGCGTTTTTGCGCCTGTTCAAATACATCACAGTGCGCAGCGCGGGCGCGGCGGTGACGTCGCTGCTGTTGTGCTGGTGGCTCGGACCGAAAATCATCCGCTGGCTGAAGGATTTGAAATTCGGCCAGGAATACGCGGACAAGGCGGAGGAATCCGGCGTGCGCCATGCGGTGGACAAAAAAGGCACGCCGACGATGGGCGGAATTTTAATCGTCCTCTCGCTCGTGATTTCGACGATGTTGTGGGCGCAATGGAACGCGCAGGTGGAACTGACGATGCTATCCGTTTTGGTGCTGGCGGGGTTGGGTTTTTACGACGACTACGCGAAAATATTGAAGCAGTCCGGCGGTGGCACGCCCCCGCGCGTGAAGCTGATCACGCAGTTCGCGCTGGCGGCGTTCGTGGGGATTTATCTGTGGAATCTGCCGGCGAAAAGCGAGTTGCATCTGCTCGGCGTGAAAAGCGTCTGGCACAGCAATCTCGTCTCGACGCTGATGCTGCCGTTCTACAAATATCCGCTGCACTGCGGCGCGGTGGCTGGCGTGATCATCGTGGCGCTCGCCATTGTCGGCAGCTCGAACGCGGTGAACCTGACCGACGGCCTTGACGGTCTCGCGACCGGCTGCACGCTGATTGTCGGGTTTGTGTTTTTGTTTTTCACCTACCTCGCCGGCAACATCAAGGCGGCGGAGTATCTGCAAATTCCTTACGTCGCCGGCGCGGGCGAGCTGACGGTTTTTTGCGCGGCGCTGCTCGGCGCGGGGCTGGGCTTTTTGTGGTTCAACTGCCATCCGGCGCAGGTGTTTATGGGCGACACGGGTTCGCTCGCGCTCGGCGGCGCGTTCGGCATCATCGCGGTGCTGATCCACCAGCCGTTCGTGCTGGTCATCGCGGGCGGCGTGTTTGTGGCGGAGGCGGTTTCGGTGATTTTGCAGAAAGGCTGGTTCAAGTTCACGCGCATCCGCACGGGCACGGGGCAAAGGATTTTTTTGATGGCGCCGCTGCATCATCATTTTCAGAAAAAGGGCTGGCACGAGTCGCAGGTGGTGATGCGGTTTTACATTTTGTGCGTGTTGTGCGCGGTGGTGGCGCTGGCGACGCTGAAACTCAGGTGAAATGAGGACGACAAGGCAACAAAAAAACATTGCGAAATCACGCTTTGCTGCTTGCGAAAAAGCCGCGCGGTTGCTAACAATTTCCGTCAGAGCGGCAGGGCGCGTGCCGGTCAGCAAGAGTGTTTCACCAGTTCATCTTTCTGCCGGCAATCATTTTCACGGTGAACCGTCGTCCGCCGCCCAAAACAACGGTGTAAATTTAACGCGTTGCGAAATTTTTCGAGGGAAAGTTCCGCCGCGCCAAACTCAAAAATAAAACAACCTCGAAACAACAACGTCATCGCAAACTTATGAATAATCCGAACCCGTTCGTCCCCAAAGGCTCGCTCCTCGAACAACAAAGCGCGCGCCGTTCCCGCCTCAAACTCGCGGTGTTCTGTGTGCTCGCCGTGACCGTCACCGGCCTCGTCGCCGCACTGATCCAGGGCTGCAAACGCGAGAAGCCGTCCGACACGGATTTGAATCCGCCGAGCCTGGACACGAACGCCGTTCCGATGGATACCAACATCCCGCCGATTGAGGCGTCGAATCCGCCGGTCATGGTGCCGCCGATCGCGTCGAATCCGCCGCCGGTCATTCCGCCGCCGATTGCGCCGGTGCAACCGGTCGTCCAGACGGGCGGCTCGGACTATGTCATCGTCAAGGGCGACACGCTCGCCAAGATCGCCAAGAAAAACGGCGTGACCCTCAAGGCGCTGCAGGCCGCGAATCCGGGCGTTGTCCCGACCAAATTGAAGGTCGGCCAGAAACTGACATTGCCTGCTGGCGGCGGCGTTTCGGCTGACACCACCGCGCCGACGGTTGGCGGCGGCGACACGGGTGGCGCAACCTACACGGTCAAATCCGGTGACACGCTCACCAAAATTGCCAAGAAAAATGGCACGACCGTCAAGGCGATTGAAGCGGCGAACGGTTTGAGCACGACCAAGATCAAGGTCGGCCAGAAGCTGAAAATTCCGTCGAAGGGCGAAGCCGCCGCGCCGGCGCCCGTCGCGCCCGCGCCGGTGGTGGACACCACGCCCGCGCCCGCGCTGCCGCCGGTATCCGCCCCGGCTCCGGCCGCGCCGGCTTCCGCGCCGGCACATTAAGCCGCGCGTGAACGCGGCTGGATTTTGGGAAAGCTGAAATGAAAGTCGCCGTCACTACTTTGGCATTTTGCGTCACCAGCCTCCTCGCGTTGGGGCTGGTGATGCTTTACAGCTCGAGCATGGTGATGGTGGACAAGCATACGCACTCCGAAATTGGGGCGCATATGCTTCAAATGCAGTTGCTCTGGTGCGTCCTCGGTTTCATCGCCTGCGTCACGCTCGCGTCGCTCGACTACGAACTTCTCAAAAAATTCGCCTTGCCAGTTTTCGTCGGCTCACTTTTTCTGGCCGCACTGGTTTTTGTGCCGCATGTCGGAATTAATCTTAATGGCGCGCATCGCTGGATCCGGCTGCCGGGCGCAACATTTCAACCGTCCGAAATTGTCAAAATCGCGCTCATCGTCATGCTCGCTTGGTATGGCGATTATTCGCAGCGGAAGATGAACACTTTCAAGCGCGGCATCATCATTCCCGGAGTCATCATCGTGGCGGCGCTCGGCTTGATTTTCATCGAACCGGATCGCGGCACGACCATCCTGCTCGCGGCGGTCAGCGGCACGATGCTGATGATTGCAGGCGTGCGTTGGCTGCACGTCATTCCGCCGGTGCTGGCGGCGGCGGCGGCGCTGGTTTATTCACTGACGCACGACTCGATGCGCAGCGGGCGCATCACCGCGTGGCTCCATCCCGAGGCGCATGCGGGCGGCGCGGCCTTGCAGGCGGAACAGGCCAAAATCGCCATCGGCTCCGGCGGTCTGACCGGCCTCGGCCTCGGCGACGGGATGCAGAAGCACGGCTTCCTGCCCGAAATCCAAAGTGATTTTATCTTTGCCAACATTGGCGAAGAACTCGGCCTTGTCGCCACGCTGCTCGTCGTTCTCGCCTTTCTCGTCATCACCATTTGCGGACTTTTCATCGCGCTCCGTTCGCGTGACCAGTTTGGCTGCCTGCTCGCGGTCGGCATCACTTCGCTCATTAGTTATCAGGCCATCATCAACATCGGCGTCGTCACCAGCCTGCTGCCCAACAAGGGTCTCGCGCTGCCGTTCATCAGCGCCGGCGGCTCCAGCCTGCTCGCGATGCTGATGGGCGTCGGCATTTTGTTGAGCGTGGCGCGGCAGGCCGTGCCCGCAAAAATTTCCGCGACGGATTTTGTCACGAACGACAATCCGTTTGCCGCCAAGGCCGCATGAATTTCTCCGCCCGCCAAAAAATCTCCACTGCCGTCACGCGTGGTGGCAGTGGCGGCGTTGCTTTTCAGGCCATCAGGCTAGAGCTAAATTTTTTCCATCCGGCAGATTTCCCATGAACGACCAGACCGGCAAAACCCACATCGCCATCGCGTGCGGCGGCACGGGCGGGCATCTTTTTCCCGGCCTTGCCGTCGCCCAGCACCTCACCCGCCGCAACTGCGAGGTCACCCTCATCGTCTCGAAAAAGGAGATTGATCAGGAGGCGCTCCGGGATGTCTGGGGCATGGACATCGTCAAGCTGCCCGCCGTCGGCCTGACCCGGAAAAACTATCCCGGGTTTGCTCTGGCCTTTGTCAGTTCCTTCTTCGCCGCCAAAAAACTTTTCAAGGCCAAGCGGCCGCAGGCCGTCCTGGCCATGGGCGGCTTCACCGCCGCGCCGCCGATTCTGGCCGGAAAACTTTCCGGCGCGGCCACCTTTCTGCACGAGTCCAACGCCGTTCCTGGCCGCGCCAACCGTTGGCTCTCGCACGTGGCTGACCGCGTGTTCGTGGGGTTTTCCCACGCGGCCAGCCAGTTCACCGGCTGCGACGTCGTGGATATCGGCATGCCCGTTCGCGCGCAGTTTACGTCGCGCGACCCCGCCACCTCGCGCACCACGCTCGGCCTGGATCCCGCGCGGCCGACGCTGCTGATCATGGGCGGCAGCCAGGGCGCGACCCCCATTAACGCGCTGGTCGTCCATAGCCTGCCGCGCCTTGTGAGGATGCTGCCGGAATTCCAGTTCCTACACCTGACCGGCGAGGCGGATGAGGCCTGGGTGCGGCAGGCTTATGAAGAACACGCTGCTGGGAAATTCTCCGTCAAGCCGTTCCTCGCGGAAATGCAGCAGGCGCTGTCCGCCGCCACCGTCGCCATCAGCCGGGCCGGGGCATCCTCGCTCGCCGAGATCGCCGCGCTGCGCGTGCCCAGCATTTTGATCCCGTATCCGGCGGCGACCGACAACCACCAGCTCGTCAACGCGCGCGAATATGTGCGGACCGGCGCGGCCCGGATGCTCGAACAGGCCGAGGTCACGCCCGAAAACCTGGGCCAGCTCGTCAACCTGCTGGCTAATAACGTGACCGTGCGGCAGGCGCTGCTCGTCGCGCTGCCATGCTGGCACCGTGCCCGCGCGGCGGAGGCCATCGCCGACCAGATCCTGGCCGAGGTGCGCAATCGCAAAAAGCGGGCCTGAACAAAATGTGACCTTGACCGCAACCATGCCAGAAATACCGCCGTTGGCCGGCGAAAATGTGTTCGCCGAATTAAGCCGGCGGCTTGCGCCCGGAACGGTGGTGCACTGCGCCGAGCCAATGGCGAAACACACGACCCTGCGCGTCGGCGGCCCAGCGGATGTTTATGTCGAGCCGGCGTCGGAAGCAGATTTGGCCCTGATTTTACAATGGTGCGGTGAGCGCGCTGCGAAATTTTTTATTCTCGGTCGCGGTTCAAATTTGCTCGTTCGCGACGGTGGCTTTCGCGGCGCGGTGATTTGCTTGGCGCATCCGAATTTCAGCCGGATTGAAATCGACGGCACGCGCATCCGCGCCGGCGCGGGCGCGAAGCAAAAGAATGTCGCGGTCGAGGCGAAGCGTGCGGGCTTGAGCGGCGTGGAATTTTTGGAAGGCATTCCCGGCAGCATCGGCGGCGCGCTGCGGATGAACGCCGGCGCGATGGGCGGCGAAACTTTTAATGCGGTTGAAATGGTTCGTGTGATGAATTTTGCCGGGAATATTTCTGAATTGTCGCCACCAGAAATGTCGGTGGCATATCGCAGTTGTGCGACGCTGAAAAACCACATCGCGCTGGGCGCGGTGTTCCGGTGCAAACCGGAGCCGCGCGAGGAAATTGAAAAACGGATGAAGGCGTATAGCGAGAAGCGCTGGAGTTCGCAGCCTGCCGCGCCGAGCGCCGGCTGCATGTTCAAGAACCCGGCGACGATTCCGGCGGGCCGGCTGATTGACGAACTGGGCTTGAAGGGAACGAAAATCGGCGGCGCGCGGATTTCGCAGGAGCACGGCAATTTTCTGGTGAACGCCGGCGGCGCGACGGCGAAGGATGTGCTGGAATTGATCGGGATTTTGCGCGCGAAAGCAAAAGCTGAACGTGGGATTGATTTACACACGGAAGTTGAAATCATTGGTGAAGCATGAGCCGCAAATTAAACATTACCGTCATGCTGGGCGGATCAAGCGCCGAGCGCGAAGTTTCGCTGCGCTCCGGCGCGGCGGTGGCGGCGGCGCTGCGGTCGCTCGGCCACGCGGTGAGCGAGCTTGACCCGCGCACGCCGGACTGGGTTTTGCCGGCGAAGACGGACGTGGTGTTTCTTGCGCTGCACGGAACTTACGGCGAGGACGGCGCGGTGCAGAAGCAGTTGGACGAACTGGGCGTGCCTTACACGGGCTGCGACGCCGAGGCGAGCCGCATCGCGTTCGACAAGGTGCTGACGAAGCAAAGCTGCATCCAGTCCGGCGTGCCGACGGCGAAATTCGTGACGGTGCAATCGGCGCTGGCGGATTTCCCAAAAAATCTTTCGCTGCCGCTGGTGGTCAAGCCGTCGCGGCAGGGGTCGAGCGTCGGGCTGCAATTTGTCGAACGCGCCGGGGATTGGCTGGGCGCGCTGGCGGAGTCGTTGAAATTTGACTCGGAGGTTTTGGTCGAGGAAAAAATCATCGGGCGCGAGACGACGGTGGGAATTTTGGGCGGAAAAGTCTTGCCGGTGGTCGAGGTGCGGCCGAAGGCGGGCAGTTACGATTACATCAACAAATATACCGCCGGCAACACCGAGTATTTTTGCCCGGCAGATTTTGACGCGGCGACGACGAAGCGAATCCAAGCCGCCGCCCTCGGTGCGTTTCGCGCCATCGGCGGGCGCGATTATGCGCGCGTGGACGTGATGGTGCGCCCCGACGGTTCGCCGGTGGTGCTGGAAGTCAACACGCTGCCGGGCATGACGGAGACAAGTTTGCTGCCAAAGGCGGCGGCGGCAGCGGGCATGAATTACGCCGAGCTTTGCCTGCGGATGATTGATTTGGCTTTGGAAAGAAAAATTTTCACACAAAGCCGCAAAGAGCGCAAAGAAGCGACCGCTTTTGCGTAAATTTTTTTTATGTGGTTTAAGCGTGAACAAAATAAAAACCGCCGCCTGCACCGCCATCATGTGCTGGATGTGAAGCTGCGTTCCGACCAGGTGCAGGCCACGCGCCTGCGGTTGGGGCTGCTGGCGTTGATTGTTCCGCTCGTCACCGTGCTTGCGCTGTATCTTGTCTGGCGCATCGGCGAGGCGACGCTCAATGCTTTCGTCTATGACAACGCCGACTTCGCCATCCAGCAGATTGACGTGCAGACGGACGGCGTGATCGCGCCGGAGCAGTTGCGCCGCTGGACAGGTGTGAAGCCGGGCGCAAACCTCATCGCCCTCGACCTCGCGGCGGTGAAGCGCAATTTGGAACTCGTCTCGGTGATTGATTCCGTCTCTGTCGAACGCGTTCTGCCGCGCACGTTAAAAATCCGCGTGACGGAGCGCGACCCGATTGCACAAGTGAATGTGCCGCGTGCGGACGGCGCCAACGGTATCGCCGTTTCCGTTTTCCAACTCGACGCGGACGGCATGGTGATGCAGCCGCTGGATCCGCGGCTTTGCACAATTCCATTGGCGCAGATGAACTCGCAACTGCCGGTCATCGCCGGCGTGAACGCGTTTCAGTTGCAGCCGGGGCGGCGCATGGAACTGCCGCAGGTGCAGGTGGCGCTGCAACTGATTGCCGCGTTTGCGAAATCGCCGATGGCGGGCTTGGTGGATTTGCGTCGCGTGGACATTTCCGCGCCGGGCGTGTTGGTGGGGACGACGGGGCAGGGCAGCGAAATCACTTTCGGCCTCGATAATTTGGATCAGCAGCTGCGGCGTTGGCGGCAGATTTATAATCTCGGTGTGCGCCAGCAGCGGGCAATCGCGTCGGTGGATTTGGCGGTGGCGAACAACGTGCCGGTGCGCTGGATGCTGGCCAGCGCCGCGCCGGTGAGCGTGACGCCCAAGGCAGTGAAACCAGCAAAAACCCGGAGGAAAAATGTTTGACGATTCCAACATCATTGCCGGCCTCGAAATCGGCACATCGGTCATTCGCGTCGCCGTCGGCGAGACCGGCGAAAGCGGCGCATTGAACATCATCGGCCTTGGCCAGGCGAAATCGCGCGGCGTGCGCAAGGGCGAGATCATCAACCCCGAGCACGTCGAGGAAGATTTGCGCTCGGCGATTTTCGAGGCGGAGCAGATGGCTGATGTGGAGATTCGCAGCGTGTATCTGGGCGTGAGCGGCGGGCACATCCGCGGTTTCAATAATCGCGGCGTGCATCCGGTGGTTTCCGCCGACCGCGAAATTTCGCAGGACGATGTTGATGACGTGGTCAAAAATGCGAAGGCGATCAACTTGCCCGCCGAGAACACCATTATCAACCACGTCCGCCAGCATTTTTTTGTGGACGGCCAGGACGGCGTGACGAATCCGGTCGGGATGCTCGGCGCGCGGCTGGAGGTGGACATGCACGTCATTCACGGCAATGCCAACCGCCTGCAAAATGCCGTCCGGCTCGTCCGCGCCACGTCGCTGGAAGTGGACGACGTGGTGTTCAACGGCATCGCCATGTCGCTGGCGCTGCTGACCAACGAGCAGAAGGAGCTGGGCGCGCTGGTGATTGATATCGGCGGCGGCACGACGGAATACGTCGCCTACTCCGACGGCATCATCCGGCATTCCGGCGTGCTGGCGGTCGGCGGTGACCATATTTCCAACGACCTCGCGATTGGGTTAAAAGTCTCCTTGGCGCGCGCCCACAAATTAAAGGAGGAACACGGCACGGCGCTGCCGACCGAAACGGCAAAGGGTCAGACGTTGAGCATCACCAACGACATCGGTCTCGAACTCAAGCGCGTTAACGTCGGCCATCTGCAGCGCATCATGGCGCTGCGGCTGGAGGAAATTTTCCAGCTCATCGCGCAAGATTTGGAGCAGTCCGGCCTCACCGACTATCTGCGCGCGGGCGTTTTCCTTTGCGGCGGCAGCTCGCGCGTGCCGGGCATCGTGCCGCTCGCGGAAAATGTTTTCCAGATGAACGTGACGCCCGGCCACACCACGGCCATCAGCGGGTTGACCGCCGCGCTCGACCAGCCGGAATTCGCCACTGCCATCGGTCTGTTGAAATACGGTTCGCTCCGGCAGCGCAAGCATCTGGCGCGTCCGTCGCTGGTTTCGGGAATCAAGGGCGTGTTCGGTAAATTGATGTCGCGTTCATGAAAGGCTGACCATGCAAGCTGAAAATCAAAATCCACTTTTTGAAACATCGGAAATTTCCGGCAAGCCGGTCGTGAGAATCATCGCCGTCGGCAATGCCGGCGACGCGCTGCTCGGCGCGCTGGGCTTGCCGGAATTTGCCGGCGCAGAATTTGTCGCCGTCAACACCGATGCCGCCGCGCTCGCCGCGTCGTCAGCCACGGTGAAGATTCACCTGGAAAACAAACTTTTTCGCGGTCTCGGCTCCGGTGGCGATCCCGAACGTGGACGCGCATTGGCGGAAGAACAATTTTCCACGCTCAAATCCGCCTGCGAAGGCGCGAACGTCGTTTTCATTTTGGCCGGACTTGGCGGCGGTGCGGGCAGCGGCATTTCACCCGTGCTGGCGAAGGCTGCGCACGAGGCCGGCGCGCTGGTGCTGGCGTTTGTCACGCTGCCGTTCGAGTGCGAGGGCAACCGCCGCGAGGCGCAGGCGCAGACGGCGCTGGAACAATTGAAGTCTGCCGCCGACGGCGTAATCTGCCTGCCGAGCCAGAAAATTTTCAAGCTCATTGACGAGAACTCCACGCTGGTCGAGACCTTTCAAGTCACCGGCGGATTTCTCATCGAGGGCGTGCGCGGCGTGTGGTCGCTGCTCACGCGCCCGGGACTGATTCAAGTTCACTTCGGCGATTTGTGCGCGCTCATTCGCGACCGCCATGCGGAAAACGCCTTTGCGTTTGTCGAGGCGTCCGGGCCGGGTCGCGCCCGCGAAGTTGCTGAAAAAATTCTCAATCATCCGCTGCTCGACGAAGGCCGCGCGCTGGCGGAATCCGATGCCGTGCTGGTGAGCCTGACGGCGGGCAAAGATTTGACGATGGCTGAAATCAACCGCGTGATGGAACAGGTGAAACGCCAGTGCGGCCATGCACAGATTGTCATGGGCGCGGCGGCGGACGCGGGCATGAAGGACAAGCTTTGCGTGACCGTCATCGCCGCGAAGCAAAACGCGCCGGCCAGCAGCGTTTCGCCGCGCGCGGAAAACCGCAGTCCGGTCTCGGCGGCCGCCGGTCATCGCGAGCCGGCGGGTTCACGCCCGCGCATCCGCCGGGCGGGAGCCAAGCCGGTGCAGGGACAGTTGCCGCTGACGATTATTTCCAAGGGCCGGTTTGACAAGAGCGAGCCGACGCTGCATCGCGGCGAGGATCTGGACGTGCCGACGTTCATCCGGCGCGGCATCGCGCTGAATTAGTTTTATTTTCGCGACCAGGCGGTGAGGACGTGGTTGGTGCTGAAGGTCAGGCACAGCCGGCTTTCGCGGTAGGCCGGGGTGCTCTGCATGACGCCGATGCCGCCGCCCATTCCGCCGCCGTAAAATCCGGTGCCCATGCCCACGCCGACGCTGCCGCCGGTGCTGTAGCGGGAAACCCATTCGGCGACGGTTTGGTTGTCGGTGAGCTTCGCCTGCTTGTCGGGCGGGCCGAGCTCGGTCACGGCCTGGTCGTAGGTGAAGACGCCCACGCGGCTGTCCCAGTCCACGCGGTTCGTGGCGCAGCCGGCGATGAACAGCGCGGCGGCGAGCCAGAGAATTTTTGCGGCAAGGTTTTTATTCATGGAGGAAATTTAATCCGCGCCGGCCAAAGCGCAACGGGGAAATGCGAACTAGAAATGCCGGCCGGCGGAATTTTTTTGAAGCTCCATTCCTTTTTGATCCCCACCATCCAATCAACAAACTGGACACACCGCCCGCTTAATTTATACATTGGCCGAACACCTATGACGACCGCCCAATCTTTTTCACTCGCCACCGAACGCTACGCTTCCTTGGGAGTGGACGTGACCCATGCGCTGAAGACTCTTGCCACAATCCCCATTTCGCTGCACTGCTGGCAGGGCGACGACGTGGGTGGCTTTGAAAACGCCGGCGGCACGTTGGGCAATGGGCTCGCGGTCACTGGCAATTATCCTGGCAAGGCGCGCACGCCGGACGAGCTGCGCGCCGACCTCGACAAGACGTTGTCAATCATCCCCGGCAAGCAGCGTTTGAACCTGCACGCGTTTTATGGCGAGTTCGGCGGCAAGAAAGTGGATCGCGACGCCATTGAGCCGAAACACTTTGCCAACTGGATTGCTTGGGCGAAGAAAAACGGTCTTGGCCTCGACTTCAACCCGACGTGTTTCTCGCATCCGAAAGCGGCGGACGGCTTTACTTTGTCCAATGCTGACAAGGGAATTCGCAAGTTTTGGATCGAGCATTGCATCCGCTCGCGCGAAATCGGCGCGGCCATGGGCAAGGCGCTTGGCAAGACCTGCGTGACGAATGTGTGGATTCCCGACGGCATGAAAGACACGCCCGCCGACCGCGTTGCGCCGCGCGCCCGTTTGGCCGAATCGCTCGACGCGATTTTCAAGAAGCAAATCTCGCCGAAACTGAATCTTGACGCGGTCGAGCCGAAGCTGTTCGGCATCGGCAGCGAAAGTTTTGTCGTCGGTTCGCATGAGTTTTATTTGGGCTACGCGGTCAGCCGGAAGAAACTGCTGACGCTGGACGCCGGTCATTATCATCCGACCGAAGGCATCGCGGACAAGATTTCCAGCGTGCTGCAATTCATGCCGGAAATTTTGCTGCACGTCAGCCGCGGTGTCCGTTGGGACAGTGACCATGTGGTAATTCTCAATGACGACCTGCTGGCCATTGCGCGCGAGATTGCGGCGAATGGTTTTGAAAAGCGCGTTCACATCGGGCTGGATTATTTCGACGCGAGCATCAACCGCGTCGCGGCGTGGACCATCGGCACGCGCAATATGATTCGCGCACTGCTCATCGCGTTGCTGGAGACGCCGCTCATCCGCACGGCGGAAGCCAGCGGAGATTTTACGACGCGTCTCGCGTTGCAGGAGGAGGCGAAGACGCTGCCGTTCGGCGCGGTCTGGGATTATTACTGCGAGCAGCAGGGAGTTCCTGTCGGCGACGCGTGGCTGGCGGAAGTGAAAAGCTACGAGAAAAATATTTTAAGCAAACGGCAATAAACCAAAACTAAATTAAATAATGCAACCAAATCCTCTACTTGGCGTTGTCTTCCACTGGCTGGGCGGCCTGTCTTCCGGCACGTTTTATGTGCCCTACAAAGGCGTCCGCAAATGGTCGTGGGAAACTTTCTGGCTGGCGGGCGGGATGTTCAGCTGGCTCATCTGCCCGTGGATTGGCGCGTTCGTGCTGTCGAAAGACCTGCTCGCCGTGCTGCATGAAACTTCCTCCTACACTTTTTGGATGACGTATCTGATGGGCGCGCTGTGGGGTCTCGGCGGTCTGACGTTCGGCCTGACCATGCGCTATCTCGGGATGTCGCTGGGCATGGCGGTGGCGCTGGGCTATTGCGCCGCTTTCGGCACATTGGTTCCGCCGCTCGTGAAAGGTGAGTTCGCCGCCAAATTGCTGCAGACGCACGGCGGCAACATCTGTTTCCTCGGCGTCATCGTCTGCCTGGTCGGCATCGCGATTGGCGGCATTGCCGGCGTGCGCAAGGAAAAGGACATGGGCAACGACGGCAAATCTTCCGCCATCGCCGAATTCAGCCTCATGAAGGGTTTGGCCATCGCGACCTTTTCCGGCGTGATGAGTTCCTGTTTTTCCTACGGCTTCCAGTTCGGCGATCCCATCACCAAAATTTCCGCCAGCCACGGCACCGGGCCGTTGTGGGTCGGTCTGCCGGTCATCCTCGTGATTCTGTTGGGCGGCCTGACCACGAACTTCATTTGGTGCGTGCTGTTGAACATCAAGAACCGCACCGGCTACCAATACCTCGCCTCGCACGTCAAAGCCGAACACGCGCACCATGGCGGCACGGGCAGCAGCGAACACGCCCCCGCGCAAACAACCGGCGCGACGTCCATGCCGACCGACCTGAAAATTCCCGTGCTCGGCAACTGGCTCTTCTGCGCGCTGGCCGGGACGTTCTGGTATTTCCAATTTTTCTTCTACCAGATGGGTGAAAGTCAGATGGGCAATTACAAGTTCTCCAGTTGGACTTTGCACATGGCGAGCATCATCATCTTCAGCACGCTGTGGGGTATTTTCTTCAAGGAATGGCGCGGCGCGAAGGCGCTGACCAAATCGCTCGTCGTGGTGATGCTGCTGTGCCTCGTCGGCTCGACCTGCATCATCGGCTGGGGCAACAAGATTTCCGAGGACGCGGCCAAGGCGGCGGCGGCGCAGGCTGTCCAAACCATTCAGAAATAAAAAGGCCGCGCCCGGTGGCGATATAAACAAAAATCCCCTGATTCACAAACAAGTGAAACAGGGGATTTTTAATTTTTCGGATGGTGGAGCCAAGGAGGCTCGAACTCCTGACCTCCTGAATGCCATTCAGGCGCTCTACCAACTGAGCTATGACCCCATCCCGAAAAAACGGAAGCGCAGTCTAATTTTTTTACGCCGCAAGTCAAAGCATTTTCCACCGCCGCCGGCCTGCCGCCACAGCCGGAAAATCACTTCTTCATCATCGCCGCCCAGGATGGCGGGAGGTTTTTCACCACTTCAATGCCCTTAAACGGCTTGGTCTTCCGCAGCTTCGCGGTCTTGGCCCAGTCGGACATCCGCGCCAGGCCGTCGTGCAGGGAAACGTCGCCGATCAGGTCGCCGAAAAATTCCCGCGCCTTATCGTGCGCCGAATAGGCGTTCACCACCTCGTTGCGCGCCTCCAAGTGCCGCGCGTCCGGCTTCACGTCCATGCACTGCGCAACTTCCCGCGCTAGTTCCAGCACGGAATACGCATGGTCGGCGCCGACGTTGAAAACCTGGTTGTAACATTTCTTCCGCTCCACGCTGCGCGCGATGATCGGCGCGACGTCGCTGATGTAGCTGAAGGCGCGCGTCTGTTTGCCGTCGCCAAAAATCGTCATCGGCTGGCAGTTGCGGATCTGCTTCATAAAGATGCCGATGACATTGCGATACGGATCGCTCAAATTCTGGCGTTCGCCATAGACATTGTGCGGGCGGAACACGACGGAATTCAGCCCGAACATTTCGTGCGCCTCCTTCAAATCCAGTTCCACCGCGTATTTGGCAATGCCGTAGGGGTCTTCCGGCTGAGGCACGAGGTCTTCGCGCATCGGCAACTGGTTGCGGCCATACACCGCGATGGACGACGTGAACACAAAACATTTCACCGTGCCGGCGTTGACCGCCGCGTTGATGAGATTCACGCTGCCAATCAAATTGTTCGTGTAATTAAAGGTCTTGATGAAATGGCTCAAGCCTTCGGCGGCGTAGGCGGCCAGATGGAAGACGTAGTCAAACTTGTGCTGCTTGAACAGCTTGGCAATGAGCGCCTGATTTTCGACCTTGCCCTTCACGAATTTCGTGCGCGCGGGGACATTTTCGGGAAACCCGCCCGAAAGATCGTCCAGCGCGACCACGGTGTGCCCCATTTTCAGGAGTTCATCGCAAACGTGCGACCCGATGAATCCGGCGGCACCGGTGACCAAAGATTTCGGCATAGGCGGATAGGAAAACATCCGCTCTCCACGGAGTCAAAATTTTATTTCAGCTTTGCCGAGAACCGCCGGCAATTTTCTGGTGTGGCCGGAAGGGCGCGCGCTGTCCCGGCCGCCAATCCCCTCGGCTGGCCACAAAATTTAGCATTGTCAGCCGGGTGCTTTCTGATAGATTAAGCGTTCCTTGTCGCCGGAATTATTTTGGTGGCGGGGGAAAACGGCCTTCAAATTTGCCTTCGTGTGAAAGCAAGCGGCCACAACAACATCAAATAAAATCCTGTATTCCGCAGGATGCCTCACATTGATTTGAGGTGATAACCAAAGGGAA